>Ga0182021_10006725_pt1 | contig 13642 bp, 6 predicted proteins | sample 612E3MmetaG_FD_120493 | JGI IMG/M metagenome (GOLD analysis project Ga0182021, IMG submission 120493) | Permafrost microbial communities from Stordalen Mire, Sweden - 612E3M metaG (Illumina Assembly) | ecosystem: Environmental > Terrestrial > Soil > Wetlands > Permafrost | place: Sweden...
CGTTCTGCAACTCATACGCGAACAGCGCCGGGTGGCCACGAAAGGCCTTCCCCATACCACGCCATGCAGTCTCCAGGGCAGCCATGAGATCGTCGCGGGCGCAAACTTCGTAGGGTGCGTCTTCGCGCCACCAGTCAGGCTTCCCCTCCCACATGCTGGGCCCGGACCAGATCACCCGCAGCCCCCTGGCTTCGGCCAGCGCGAGCATCTTCATCATCTTGGCGATACCCGACGCGCGCACGCGCCGGGGGGTCTCGAGAAGATTCTGAATGGTGCTGAAGACGCGGATGGTATTGGCTGACGGATGAACCAGGATGATTTTCATCGTGTTCATTGCCGGAAGATCCCGAACCCGATGCCAGGGACCGTGAGCACATCCTTGGTGAGCCAGGGCGGCTGTTTGGTGGTGGTGATGTTGCTCATGATGGTCTCCGGTATTGGCTGTCCGTGAAAGGCTCTTTCGCCTCACACTTGGCCAGACATGTACCGTTTCTTGCAGCCCGTTCCTCTTCCCTCTTCTTCTCCGGGGGCTCCGCCCCTGGCTACGCCTTCAGCACCATCACGCTGTACGGCGCGAGTTCGACCACCCCCTGATGCCGCTTGCCGGTAAGCAGGTCGGTCATGGGGCGCGGCAGCGTCACGCTGCCGGGCTTGTGCTCGTATTCGACCAGAACCATGCCCCTGCCACCCTTGCCGGCGCGGGGCACGACGAGCACGTTCGGCGATGCCTCGGCCACGGGTTTCACGCCCGCCTCGCCGGCGATCTCCAGCAGCAACCGCTGGAGGTCTTCGGTCGAGGGCATGGTGCCGAGCAGGATGACTTGTCCCTTGCCCAGTCGCCGGCGGGTGATCGCCGCCAAGCCATTAAGCTCGTTGTCCGTGAAGGTGGCCAGCGCCTTCGCGCCGTGCAGCTCGAAACCGCTGTGCCAGATCGAACCCGTGGCCTCCCGGCCGTCCGCCCAGCGGAACCCGAACCCGCGCGGATCGCCGGGGATTTCGTACACGCAGCGCACGCCGCCCCACTCCTCGATGCTGCCGAACGGAGCGTCGGTGAACTTGGTCCCATCGAGTGTACGCACGTCCGTCAGCGGCCCGGCGATCCACGTGCCGCCCGCCTTGATCCAGGCCAGCAGCCGCTTGCGCAGGCCGCCATCGTCGAGCGCCGGCAGGTAGGGCGAGAACACGACCCGGTAGGGATCGAGATCCGCCGCCGGATGGATCACGTCCGGCCGCAAATGCGACTGCAACAGCGGCCGGTAGACGGTGTGCATCAGCTTGCCCGTGTAGCTAAAATCCTTCACCATCGGCTGGAAAGTGAACATCTCATGGGCATTCGTGGAGAAGTGCAGCGCCATGCCGTTGTTCGCGGGACGCGTGCCGTTCAGGAACTTCGCGGCGGAACGAAACCCGCGCGACACCTCCTGCACCTCCCCGATGATGTGCAGCGGCCGGCCACAGCTTGACACGACCGAGCCATGCATCAGTTCCTGGCCGCTCCAGTGGGAACGCCACAGCCAATAGAGGTTCGCCTCGCCGCCGAGCGCAATCGGCATCCAGGAATTCACCCGGTTGAACCCCGGCTCGCGATAGCCGTTGGCGGCGGTTGACCCGTTCCAGCAGGTGGCCGTCTCGGTATTCCAGAAGGGGCGACTCTTGAGCGACCGGAAGTAGTCGAACCACAGCGCCGCTTCCCAGAGATCCCCCATGCCGTGGTAGTGGTTGAACTGCGCGACGTCCAGGTCGCGGTTCATGGCCCGGTGGTCCAGTTGGGTAGCCGGCATCATGTCGGTGCCGATCGGCTGGTTGCGCGTGAGTTTCTTGAGGATGTTGGCCTGGGCCATGACGTAATCCACAAAGGTGTCGGACTGAAAGGCCGCCCATGCCCCCTTGTGGGAGGGATGATGCCACGTGTCGTTGCGCGGAAAGTTGATCTGCTCAAACGATTGATAGGCGAGGCTCCAGACTCCCATACCCCAGGTGCTGTTCAGCGTGTTGATCGTCCCGTACTTGGCCCGCAGCCATTCCCGGAACTTCCGCTCGCAAACCGGACAGCTACAACCGCGACCCCAGGGGATCGGATAGACCTCGTTGTCGCTCTGCCACCCGATCACGTTCGGGTCGCGGCCGAACTCCTCGCCCATACGCGTGACGATGCGGGCGCACAGATCGCGATATACCGCACTGTTCGGGCAGAAGTGGCAACGCCCCCCATGCTGGGCCCGGACGCCGGCCGCATCCTGAACGAGAAGGACCTCCGGGTATCGCTCGGTCAGCCACGCGGGCGGCGTGGGGGTGGGCGTGCCGAGAATCGCGGCGATGCCGGCCTTGCCGAGCTTGTCCACGACCAGGTGAAGCCAGTCGAAGTCGAACTGACCCTCCTGCGGTTCCATGCGCTGCCAGGCGAATTCGCCGATGCGCATGACGTTCATGCCGGCCTTGAGCATGAGTTTGACGTCGGCGTCAATTTGTTCCAACGGCCAGGCCTCGGGGTAGTAGGCCGCGCCAAGGTAGGGGGGTTGAGGGGGCTGCTTCATCGTTAGGTTTCCTTTCCGGGCGCCCTGAGATGGGCGCTATCGCGAACCGTGACCTTCTTCATGGACATTCGAATTCGGCAAGAGTTACCCGAAAACTGTTGTGGACGCCAGCAAACAGTCGCTCTGTCGGCTGCTTTCGCTGCCTCAGCCCAGCAATCGCGCCGCCAGCGCGTCGATTTCGAACCCGGTCAGGCCGATATGCCGCAGGTAGTTCTTCGCGTTGCCGTAGCGTGAGGCCAGGTGCGCAAGGGTGCCGGGCACCATCTCGGCGGGTGCGTACATCCAGTGGTGCAGCCAGTCCTCCACCTCGACAAGCTTCTCGGGCGTGGGTCCGTGCGTGGCGCGAATCTCGGCGAACCACGGTTCGAGGCAGGGGTTGCTCTGCAGGTAGTCTTCACACACGACAGCGTCATCCACCTCCAGGGAAGCCAGCAAAAGCTGGCCGATCAAGCCGGTACGGTCTTTGCCGAGATGACAATGAAAAAGCACCGCGCCTTCCGGCGCCAGCGCGATGGTGCGCATGACGGCGGCGATGTTGGAGCCGAACGTCTCCAGCATTGCAATGCTCCAGGCGCTCGAGTGCGGGCCTGCTTTGAGCACCGGATGTGCCTCATAGGTGGCGACGTCCATCAGCGGAAGGTTATGGAGTGTCACCCCGGCCGCGGCCCCCAGGCCGCCCGGCACAAAGGGGTTGGTCGGATCGCGCGCCTCGTCGGGATGGCGCAGATCGATCACCGTGCGCAGGCCACACGCGACCAGCGCCTGCACGCTCTCGGGCGTGAGCCGGTTCGGGTTGTCGCCTCGCAGCACGCGCCGGCAAAGGGTGACGCGCCCGTTCACGGGATAGCCGCCCAGGTCGCGCAGGTTCATGGAGTTCGGGAGTTTGAGTATTCTATCCATGTTCATGCATCCTAGCGGTCCTTGGGTTCGGCCGCCGCGCCGCCGCTGCCGCGCGCTCCCGCCGTCAGCCGGCAAACCTCGAACGGCGCCAGTTCCAGCGTGATCTCGCCCTTGGCCGCCGCCTGGGGGTTGGGCCGCTCCGCGTCCGGCGACGCGCCACGTTCGATCCGCACCTCCGCGCCGACGCCAAGTCCGGCAAGGATCACGGTCTGGGGTTGGCCGGTGAGGTTGACCACCCATATCCGCCGCTTGCTGTCGGCTTCGAACGCGAGCACATCCACCGGAGTCGGCGCACCGCCGCCTTCGATCACCGCGGTCAGCAGAGGGCTGCCCGCGAGTTTGGCCAGATCCCGAACCGCGCCGGCGGCAACGCCGGCCCCGACGTCGAATCCCGCCTCCTCGACCCCGGCCAACCCGAGGTATTTCACCATTCTGACCGTCCAGGCGGCGCCGAACCGGGTCTGACACCGCGGGTCGGGACCGGGGCGCGGGTACGGCGAGTTGAAAGTCGCCGGCGCAATCCGGATCTTCGCCTTCGGGGCGAACTCCCGGACGGACTTCACTTGATCCACAACCGTCGGGATATTCTCCATGAACGTGTCGTCGTCAGACAGGTGCATCGCCACGTTGAAACCCCAGGCAAGTTCGGCCGCCGCGCCGTACTTGGCCGGGTTCCCGTTGATCTCGTGGAAAGCCGCGCCCCTGGCCGCCGTCTCCGATATCCGCGGCAGGTTCGCGCCGGGCATCGCCGCGCCGAGGGTAACGCGCAACGGCACAGGGCCGGAAGGAACGGTCGCCGGTACGCCCTTGACCTCGATGGCAAGCGTCTGCTCGCCCTTCTCGCCCTTCTTCACCTGCATGTACTTGAACGGCAGGCCGCTGAAAGCCTTGTAGGAGGCGTCGCCGAAATTGCGCTGATCCTCCATGCCGAATGTGCCGTCAACAAGCCCCACGCTCACCCGCAGGCCGTCGGCCGTCGCATAACGCAGCGCGCGGAAGCGCTCGGACAGGAGTTTGGCGGACACCAACCGCGGGAACTCGCCGGGCGTGACCGCGCCGGTTTCGGACACCAGCTCATACGCCTGGCCGGCCAGCGCCCCGGCGCCGTAGAGCGCGTTCAGCCCGATGCGCGGCGACTTGAAATCGCGATCGGCCTGACCGCTGACATGGAACACGATCCGGCCATCCGCCGCGCCGGTAATCGCGCCGGTCCAGGAGAACCCGGCCACGTCGTTGCTGCACGTCGCGGCCAGATGGATCGTGAACGAATCGGCGGCGGCCTCGACGGCGAGCTCGCTGAAGGCCGGCTTGACGGTGTCGTAGCGCTCATCGCGCACCGCAAAGTAGACGCGCCGCACAATCTCGCGGCCGCCGACGCAGAGATAACTCAACTCGCCGTCCTGGAACTTCACCCGCACAGGACCGGCCCGCAGCGAGCGCGCCGCGGGAGTCTTCGGCGCGGCGTCGGGCAACCGCGGAACCTGCTTCCCGGCCACGGCCGCGAACTGCTGGAGCGCCACCCCGGCCGCCTGTTCCACGAGCGGATTCGGATCCGCCGCGGCGGCCTTGAGTTTTCCCGCCATTTCAGCAAGTCCGTCGCCGGCCATGAACCTGGCGGCATTCAAGGTCAGCGCTTCGATAGCGGCCTTACGCACCATGCCCTCGCGATCCCCCATGCCGGCGATCAGCACCGGCATGATCGCGTCGGCCTCCGCCGCATTCGCCGCGGCGATCCGGCCGAGGGCCTGCAACGAGGGCTGGCGCACCAGGACGTTCCGGTCGGCCGCGCCCTTCCGCAAAGCCGGGACGGCCTCGGCGGCGGCAAGTTGCCCCAGCGCATCGGCCGCGATGGTCTTGAGGTAAGGCTGCCAGTCCACCGCGCCCATGAGGGCGATCAGCGCCGGGATCGCCGGCCGGCCCAGGCCCGCCAACGATTTCGCCGCCGCCTCGCCCACGTCCCACTGCGGGTCTTTCAGGGCGACGGTCCGCAGGAACGGCACGCTTTCGATCTCCTTCATCGCGCCGAGCTTCTCGACGATCGCGATCCGGAGCGCCGCATCCGGGCCGTCCGTCGCGGGATGTTCCTCGAACAGTTTCTTCAGTTCGGCGTACGTTCCGGGAAGTTCCGCGGCTTCGGCCTTGGCCGGGTTCGCCGCGCCGCCGATGCAGAGGAGCGCCTTGTCGGTGCGCAGAAAGAGCTTCCCGCCGGCGATCGCGGGCGAAGCCAGACACGCGCCGCCGGCGTCATTGACGGCCACGAGGTCCAACCGGAGCGACGGCCCCTCGCCCGCGAGGCGCACCACCGCCACCTGGCCTTGCTCGTTGGGCCAGTACAGGACGTTGTCGCCCACGACCGGCGAGGCGGTGTAGTGCCCCGGGATGCGGAGGTCGCCGCGCAACCTGCCGCCGCCGCCCACCAACCGGACCCGGCCATCGTCGCCCGGCAGGAGCAGGCCGCCGGCAACCGCCACCGGCGACGGCACGTACGGTCCGCCGCTGGACACCTGCATGCGCACCTGGGTTTCCGTCACGTCGCCCGCGCCGCGCGGGTCAATGGCCATCGCCGGCCCGTTACGGCCGGAGGCCGCGTACACGAGCCCCGCCGCCGCCACGGCGCTGGGCGTCACATTGGGCCGCATGCCGCGGCAGGACCAAATCTCCCTGCCGTCGGCCGGGTCATAGGCGATGACCGTCTGGCCGTTGACCACCACCTGCGGCTTGCCGTCGACGGCCACCACCAGGGGCGTGGCGAACTGGCGCGACATTCCCTTCCGGGGCCGGCGCCAGCGCTCATCGCCGGTCCGCTTGTCGAACGCGACAATGAAACTGCCCTCGTCCTGGTCGCAGCACTGGATCGCCAGATCGCCGCACAGCACGGGCGAACTGGCCATGTTGTAGCTGTTCTTGAAGGGGCCGAGGTCGCGGGTCCAGAGCGTCTTGCCGTCCATGTTCAGGGCGACCAGCCCCGGCGAATCGAAGAAAGCATACACGCGCTCGCCGTCTGTGACCGGCGTGGGGGACGCGTAGCCGTTCTTGATGCAGGTTTCCGGAGCGCGCGGCGCGGGCAGGTTCGTCCGCCACACCTCGTGTCCATCGGCACGGTCCAGACACAGAACGAGCCGGTTGGAGCCGGCGTCCGTGGAGGCGGTGAGGAATACGCGGTCGCTCCAGACGATCGGGGACGAATTGCCTTCGCCCGGCAGCGCCGTCTTCCAGACGACGCCGGTCGCGGGGCTCCAATACAGCGGGAGATCCCGCTCGCCGCTCACGCCGGATCCGTCCCCGCGCCAGCCCGGCCAGTTCGTGGCGGCAGGCGCGGCCGGCGGCGCGGCGACCAGAACGAGAATCGCCGCCAACCACCGGCGGGTTGCGCGGTTTCCGAAAGACGTAACCGTCATGTCAAACATTGATTCCCCCCGAGTCAAGCAAACGCGAGCCGCTTCACGGGAATGGTTCCGCTGACGACCTCGATGAACGGCTTGCCCTTGCGCACACCGACCGTGCCGTAGCCGGTAGCCGTGCACAGGAAGGCGCGGAAATCGCCCTTCGCTTTCGGCTCCAGGTGCAGCACCTGCTCGACGGCATCGTAGCGCGCGCCGCTCAGGGCCTGCAGCAGGCCGTAGCTCGACATGGCGCGGGCATACCAGTGTCCGCACTCGTACTCGTCGAACGGATTGCGCCACTGGCCGTCGTGACGCTGGCGCACCGCGCGCACGATCGCCAGCCCCTCCTTGACCTGCCCGGTCATGATCAGGTGCGACGCCACATCGTACTCAAAGCCGGTCCAGACCTCGTTGGAATACGGGAACGGCAGCGAAAGCCTGTCGCCCTTAGGCCAGGTGCAGAGCAGCAGGCCACTCTCCTGGCCAAAGGCATAGCCCGGCCGCTGCGGGTTGGCATGATCGTGCAACGACTCGCGGAAGTTGTTCTTGAAGACCGACGCCAGGTGCTTCGCCGTCTTCTTCTCATCCACTACCGGCCCCACCCCGCAGCAGCGCGCAATCCAGTCGCCCAGCACGCCGTCGGCGAGACACCCCGTGCCGTACTGGTACTTCGGTCCTTCACGCTTGAGGATGGCGATGGCTTCCGCAGAGTAGCCGCCGCCCATGGAAGGCATCGTCACCGGATCACCCGCGCGCAGCCCCTCCCATTGCACCCGCTGGAAGAACCAGGCGCCATTCCACAGCGTCGTGGCCATGGCCTTGCGCCCCTTGGCCAGCAACTCCTCGTACCCCGCCACGTCTTCGCCACAGGCCCGGCCCATGGCGATGGCGGCGGCCAGCGCGCCCAGGTAGAAGCTCGTGCACAACCCGTCCGCACCCCAGAACTCGATGTCGTAGGTGTTGTGGTGCGGTTCGACCAGCGTGCCGGTACGGTCGGGATCCCACGCGCCGATGCAATAGTCGAGACTCTGCTTCGCCGCGGGCCAAAGCCGCATCATCCACTCCGTGTCGCCGCTGATCCGCCACTCGCGGTGCAGCTTCATCAGGCCGCCCAGTTGTCCGTCGGCGGCGGCATGGAATTGGTGGTCTGGCGTACGGATGGGCAACAAGGCACGGAAATTCTGATGCCCGCGCGCGTCCTGACTGACCACAAACTCGGTCTCGCGCAGCGTGCGCTCGAGCGCAGGGAAAAGGTGCGGAATAGCTTGAGCATAGTTCCACACGTGTGTGCAGGTGCCGTGACAACAGCCGCTGCCGGCATGGCACCCCTCCCATGCCCAGAGCCGGCCGTCCGCCTGCCGCAGAACCGTCGGCGACTTGATGATCGCGAGATTCGCCGCGACCGACTCGACCACCTCGGCCGGCAACGTCGTGTCGTAGAAGCAGTCACGGAACGCGGCGCTGGCCGCGCGCAACCGGTCGTAGTGCAGCCGCCAGTGCCCGGCGACCGTCGCCAAATCCTCGAAGTGTGCGGCATACCACGGCACATAGAACGGCGATTCCGGAGCCGCGTTGTTGCAGGCGCACCCGCGGCCGCACGTCGCCTCCGACTTCTGCAGGCTGACGCAAATCGCCTGGCCCTTGCCGTTATCCCGATCCGGCGCAATGCTGATCTCGTGTTCGCCCTGCTTCAGCGCAATCCGCACCTTTGTCCGGCTCATGGGCGACGGGCTGACCGTTCCCGGTGTCGCGGCGACCGGCTGGCCGTCCACAAAGACGCGCACGCCGCCATCGTGCCCGACGTGCAAAATGCGCTCACAATCCTCCGTCACCTGTACATGCCGGGCCAGATAAACGACTCCGGACTGCGGACGCAGGGCATTGATATTCACGAACTTCCAGCCGTCCGCGGCGGCCGGCTCCCACCCGGCATCCTCGAGAAAACCGATATGCCGCACCTGCGTGATGTCGCCGACCGGCATGATCCGGGAAACCTTCCACCCCTCCGTCAGGAACGGCTCGCTCCCGTGCGGCATCGGCTCCCAGGCGCTGACCCACATGGTGCTGCGCGGTACATGCCAGGCGAAATGAAGGCGAATCGTCTTCTCCGCCTTCGCCTTGAGCGCAAAGGGCACGTACAGGCTTCCGCCATTCCCCGGCCCGCCCTCGCCGTGCGGCGACTGCGCGACCACGTCGCCATTCGCCACGTGGTTCCAAACCGTAAAGAAGGGATCCACCCATCCGCCGCGGAACCAGGCCACATCCACGGCCGTGGCCGGATCGTCCGTGAACGCCGCAAACGCGCCCTCGGCATCGGGCTGGCTCGCCAGCGCTGGTTGAGACAGCACAAAACCCCGCTCCATCACTCCGACCGCGGCGTTGTCGCCGGTCTTCATGAAATTCGCCGCATGGAACGAAAACACCGCCTTGACCGGCTTGGCGCTGCGGTTGACGAACCGGTACTCGATGGCCGCCACCGGCAGACTGGAATCGTCGGCCGCTCCCGGCGTGAAGGGGCTCCAACCGGTCAGCTCGGCAGTCACGGGCATCGTGGGATCGGACAGCGACACGGTCGCAAACGGGAAACGCGCCTGGAAGGCTGCCTTGGCAAAACGCGGCAGCCCATACGTGCGACCGCTCAGACCATTGCCCGGCTCGCCGAAACTCGGCCCCGTGGCGCTGCCCATGATTTTCCACATCGGCACCGGACCTTCCAGGACCCGGGCCGTCTTGGCGCCCTTCACGTGCAACGCGGCGAAAACCTGCGGCTCGTTATGCACGTCCGGCTTGTGCCGCAGCGAAACCTGCGACAGCGCGCCGGTCCCTTCCAAACTGATCATCCCCGCGCCGATCCCGCCCATGGGAAAGGCGACGCGGTTCAACTTCTCTCCACTCCGCAACGGTTGCTTTGTCACGATGTCTTTCCTCTCTCTCACTTGATTTCCTCCAGCATCACGTCGTCGAACCAGGCCCTGCCCCGGCCGTTCACGCAGAGCCGAACGACCAGGAACGGATCGTTGGCCGACGGTTGAAATTCGAGCGTCACCAAGGTCCATTCGTTCCGGCCGGTCAACTCCCTGGACGTTCGTGTCGCCTTGATGTCGTTCCAATTCCAAAAAACGTCGTCGACCCGAAGATAGGCGCCGCCCTTGGACAGCTCGGTCTTCACCCAGGCGGTGAACCGGTAGCGGTTCTTCGATTCGCCGACCAGCGCGGGACCGCCGCCGATCGGCGCGGTGCTGGCCTCCTGGCCCACGCCCCGGCCGGAGACCAGCAGCGAATACCGGCCCGAGTGGGCCTGCTGGTCCCCGCGTGTCACGTGATGCCACAGGCCGCCGTTGTAGACGCCGTCGGGCGAAACCAACTGCTCGAAATCGTTCGTCCGATTCAGCAGGAAGCCAAAACCCGACGGCGCGCGAGCCGGCAGGGAGGGAACCGCCGCCGCTTCCAGTTCCCGCGCAAGGGCGCCGGGCAGCGAGAGGAACCGGTAGCGCGCCCAGGCATAACACCGCCCGTCGCCTTCCCCCGGCGGCGGATTCATGATGATGTGCTGGTCATACCACTCGCTGCAGGTGACGATGGAGACGGGGCAACTCGTGTCCAGGAATTCGACGAACGGGTTCATCTCCTCCTCGGCCACGAAGCCGACGAAGCCGTGTTCCTGAATGTCGTCCACTGGAACGTTGAGCGGGTTGTGATAGACGAAGCCGATCCGGCCGTCCGCGAGCGCCCGGATTGTCTTCTGCCAGCGCTTATGGTCTTCGCGCGATTCAGAAACCCCGCCGGCCAGCAGGTTGTTGAACTCGATCTTTGTCGGCGCCGGCATGGAATAATGGCTGACGCAATTCCACACGTAACCGAGGCGCTCGTCCCACGCCAAGCGGTAGTCGTTGTTCCCGACAATGCCGCCCTCGTGTCTGGTCTCGACTTTCAATTCCAGCGAATCGCCATGGTCCTTCGGGAAGGACAGGTCGAACGCCGTGACGGGCGGCAGCATCTGCGTTCCGTACATCTGGATTCGCGCGCCATACAGGTTTGCCCAGTGGTAGATCTCGGGAATCTCGTAGGGCAATCCCTTGCCGTCGTCGGAGGGACGGAATCGGAACATTTCGATTTCCTTGATCCACGTCTGGATCAACCCGATCCGTTCGACGCCGTCGCGGATGTAGAACCACTGGGTTCCCTTGGCATGCCCGGCGGGGGTAATGACCTCCAGGCTGAACCGCGGAGTGTAGGTCCTCTTCGGAATCGCCGCGTAAGTCCTGGACTTGTCGAGGAACGCCTGGAGCGCGCCGGCCTGCGGCGCGGCGGGCTGCCGTTGGGCTTCCTCCTCGAGCGCCGCCTGATGGTAGGCCGCCAGGTTCTTTCCGCCGGCCGGCCGGCCGGCCGGGGCCTTCGTCCGCGCCAGGAAATACCCGATCAGGCCCGCCATGGCCAAAACGATCAATGCATATGCAATCTTCCGAATAGGGCGCCCTTTCTCGACGGTAACTCCCGGCCAGATAGCCTTCATGATCCACCTCAGGCAGGCCATTCGACGGCGTGGCGTCCGGCGGGCGCCAGGCCGGCGGGTGTGTCGGCCGGCACGGGAGTCTCGAGGTGGCCGAGCCAGCAACTGCCGTGACGGACGAGGTCAACCGTCAGGCGGCCGCGCGGGTGCGGCACGCCGGCGGCCAGGCGTTGCAGGCCGAAACGGGGCAAAGGCTGCACTTCCGCGCGCGAGAAGCCCGGCGCGGCGGGCCGCAGGCCGGCCACGGTCGCGGCGAAGTGAAACAGCGGGTGCGCGCCCCAGGGGTGGCAGTCGCTGCGCGTCGGCTCCGGGGTCTCGGGCGTGGTGGTCAGGCCGGCGTTCGCGAGGTCGTGCCACAGGCCAAGGCGCCGGGCGAGCAGATCGCCGCGCCCGAGTTGGCGATAGGCCTCGAAAAGGTAGTGCGTGAAATAGATGGTGGTGCGGGCCAGGTCAGGGTCGGCGGTAAGGCTTTGCGCGGTGCGGCCGGCGCGATCTCCATCGCACAGACCCGACAGCAGCGGCAGGATCTGACCATGCTCGCTGACCGCGTCAGCGCCGGGCGCGTCGCGCCAGCGGCCGCGCGTCGCGTCCCAGCTTGGCGCGAGGGCGGCAACCAAGGCGGCCGCGCGCTGGCGGTGCAGGCCGGCCAGGATGGGTTCTCCGAAGGACTCCTCCAATTCGGCGGCGATCCGCAGGGTCCATGCGCAGTGCCAGTTGAGTATGGCCGAAACGCCGGTATCGGCCCCGACCGGCATTCCGCAGCGATAGTTCCAGTCCGGCACCCAATCCACGAAGTTCCAGCCCACCGGCGCCTCGATCAGGCCATCGGCATTGCGCCAGCCCCACCAGGCGTCGAGCACGGAGCGCGCGGTGGACAACTGCGCGCGGACGAAGGCGGCATCGTCGCGCCAGAAGGCGTGGTCATGCACCATGTGGATCCACCAGAGGGCGAACGGGGGAATGAGCTGCACACCGCGGGCCGGCGCGCGGCTGGGCACCAACCCCGAAGCCGCGCGGCAGCCGGCGAATGCGTCAATGGCCTGCCGCGGAAGGCGGTCATCGGCTTGCAGCACATAGGTGGTCAGCGCCTCCAGGCGCGTGTCGCCGACATACTGCAATCGCTCATAATAAGGGCAGTCCAAGTAGGTTTCGTGGGTGCCGACGCGCATCGTGTGGAGGCACAGGTCGCGGATACGCGCCAGCCGGGCATCGTCGCTGGCGAAGGCGCCCTCGTCGGAGAACGGGTAGCCGGTGGCCTGCAGTTCCAGCCGTTCCAGGCGCAACGGTTCGGAACCGGCGGCGGCGACGATTTCGAGCCAGCGTCCGCAGTCCCAGTCGACCGTGTCGAGCGCGCGGGCCGGGCCGGAGGCCGTGAGGAAACGGGGGCCGACGCCGCGCAGGAATTTGCCGCGCCATTCACGGCGGTCCCCTTTGTCGTTCCCGCCATGGGGATTGAAGTCAGTGACGACGAAAAGGGCCTCGGCGAAGCGCAGGCGCACGTTGCCGCCGGCGCCGGCGGCGGTCAGGCGCGGCCAGCAGGCGCGGTAGACGCCGAGATCCACGAGGCAGCGGCGCAACGCGCCGGATGGCAGAGTCAGCGGCGCGCGGCCGTCGAGGAAGGCCTGCCACGCGGCATGGTCCCCGCGAAGGTCGTTGGCCGGATCGCATGGAGGCGTGGCGGCGGCGCGGTCGGCCACGGCGTCGACAAGCGCGACCGTGCCGTTGGGCAGCGGGTCGCAGACCTGCGGGGGCAGGCGTTCCGGGACCAGCACCGGCGGGAAGCGATCGGTCAGCGAGGCGCGCGTGTGGCCGTTCCGCTTGGGCGCCGCCGGAGTGAAGCCGTCCCCGCCGCCGGTTTCCCAGTCCCGGGGCAGGAGCGCGGCATCGAGGACGGTGCGAGGGCCGGTGAAGAAGGCGCAGGGTTGTTCCTCGAACGAGTAGGCATCGAGGAGGCGGCACTCCCAGGGGGCGACGCCGGTGGACAGCCGGTCGAACCAGGGGTCTTCGGCGTGAAGGATGATGCCCGGGCAAACGGAAAGTTGATTCATCGGCGCGCGATCGCCGGCCACCCACAGGCGCAGGGCCAGCCAGTGCGCGCCGGGAATCAGTTGGAGATCGAACGTGGCAAAGCGCCAGGCGTCGGCATGGCCGCGTTCCGGCCCATTGTGGACGGCCGCCCCATCCACGAAAAGCCGGTAGCGTTCGTCGCCGCTGACGTGGATGCGAACGGAGGCAGGCGCGGCAAGCGGCAGGCGCAGCCGGAAGGCCGCGACATAGGAGGCCCCCGGAGGCGCCGCGGCAGGCGCCGGCGCGGC
>Ga0182021_10006726_pt1 | contig 13642 bp, 15 predicted proteins | sample 612E3MmetaG_FD_120493 | JGI IMG/M metagenome (GOLD analysis project Ga0182021, IMG submission 120493) | Permafrost microbial communities from Stordalen Mire, Sweden - 612E3M metaG (Illumina Assembly) | ecosystem: Environmental > Terrestrial > Soil > Wetlands > Permafrost | place: Sweden...
GACTATGATCAATGACCACAAAGTCAGATGACTGTAATTTGAGAGTATTGGCTATGGCCTCTCCGACGCGGCCGTAGCCGCATAAAATAAAATGGTTATTGAGTTTCCTGATCCTGGCTTCCATACGTTGCCTCCTGAATAACCCGAACTCACCCTCGAGTGTTGCCTGGACTATGTTGGTCAAGATAAAAAAAGCTGTTCCTACGCCGCCAAGTATCAGCAATAGTGTAAAGATCCGGCCGCCCTCGGAAAGTGGATGTACTTCTCCAAATCCGACTGTTGTCACGGTAATTATGGTCATGTAAAGAGCGTCCAGAAAACCCCACCGCTCGATAATTACATAACCCAGTGTACCTGCGGCAAGCAGAAGTATTAGAGCGACAATCCATTTGATGTAGCGGTTCTTACTATCCATTCCCCCAACCTAATACGGCTGGTCTCTAGACGAGTTTCAGTCTAGTGCGTTTACGATATCATCGATCTGACTTGAAGTCTGGAAGTGTTCAGTCACGATATCACGTATGATTCCTTTAGAATCGATGATATATGAGGTCGGGAAATATGGGGCACGGTAGAGGCCATCCACATCACCCTGTGCATCCATTAGTACCGGGAATGTCAACTGTTCCTTAGCTACGAAGAAACTGACCTTGTCAGAATCTCCATGCACATTTACGGTGAGTATGATTAGTTGATCACGGCTATATTTGTCATAGGCGGTTTGCAGTAGCGGCATCTCTGATTCACAGGCAGGACACCCTTCCAGCCAGAAATTAAGTAGTATCTTGTGGCCCAGGAACTGGCTCAGCGTAAATTTAGTTCCGTCGATAGAATACAGCGTAAAGTCAGGCGCCCTCTTACCGGTTTTGGCGGCTACTTCCACCAGGTCTTGAGTCTTAATTGGGTCTATTTCCTGGCTGGTCTCTTTTCCGCTGGCATCTTTTGAGCGTAGCCTTAAATAATACTGGGTATCCGGCTGAAGGTCATCTAATTTAACGGTATGCCATATTGATGGTTTTTCAACCTGGGAGGTTGAATCGGCATATTTCTTATCTACAGAGTAGTCCGCTTCTCCCGTGGTCGGTTCATCAGTCTTCCACATTACTGTGATAGATGAATCTGTAATAAAACCAGTGCTGATATTCGAGATCTCAGGCGGTGTTGTGTCCTGGTTGCTTGTATTCACCACGTATCGTTTGGATACCACTGTATCACCCAGTGCGCCGAATGAATGCTCAGATACATTGATATTATCAATGTTATATAAGATCCGGATGTGGTACGCCGTTGCAGGTGACAGGTCCCTGAGAATCAGCGAATGCAGGGTCTGCGGACCCGATGTAATAACCGACTGGATATTTTTGCCGTCTATGTCTAATTGCGTCAACGTCGGTTTATCGGTAGTCCAGTTTATAGTTGCGGCCTTCTCAGTAATTGACTGGATAATCACATCAGTTATCGGCGGTTTCAGCCCCTGGATTTCAGAATTTTTAGAAGTGTTGTATACGATTTGTTCGAGATCGGCCATGTTGACTATGGGGCCTTCAACTCTTGCACGTATTATTCCATTTTTATCCAGGAAAATGTAAGTAGGCTCATAAGTTATTTTGTAGTTTTCCCGTAGTTTGCCAAAGGAATCCACGATAACCGGGAATTGAATATTATAGTCATGAATTAACTTGTCGATTTCGTTATTGCTTGTTCCCGAAGCAATGGCTATTATCTCTAAATCACTCTGTGGATATTTATTATAGAGCTGGATTAGTTTATCGGGAGTATACAGGTGGCGGAGGGTACCGTTCACATAAAAGAACTGGTCATCCCAAAAGTCGCGGTCCCAAAAAACAAGCACAACGGTCTTACCTCTGAAAGAGCTCAAGGCAGAAGTATTATCATCACCCAGTTGCATTACGAAGTTTGGTGCTTCATTGCCGACATTAGGCCCTGATTTGGGCACGAACAGCGCTATCGCTCCCCAGACTAAAAGCCCTAAAACGAGAATTGCGGCCAAGATCACCAGGAAACGGTTTTTCTTGGTATGTTCCGGCATAGCAGTGTGCAGGATATCAGGCGGTTTGTCACGCAACGGATGAAGATGAAGAGAAGGCTTATGCCCCTTATCGGAATCCCCCGTCTTATCTTCTGTTTTTAGTTGCTCCCCTGCCTCTCCCTCCTGCTTATCCAGGTGGGCCACTTCATCTGTCTTAACCGGAGTTGATTCTTCTGGTTCTATTTTCAATGCTTCGATCAACCGTTGCCGCGTAACTTCTTCATTTTCCACTGCTTCCAGTTGCTCACTTTTCACAGGCTCCTCCTTGTTCACTTCCACTGGTGCCGCAGGAGGTTCAGCCACAACTTTCAATTGAGCATCTTTTACCGGTTCTATTGTGTCCGCCCCGGCTGGTATCACAGGATGTTCTGCTTCCACTGCCAATTGAACGTCTTTCACCGTTTTTTCAATATTTCCCTCAGGCTGTAAGGCCGGAGGCTCTGCTATAGAAGCCGCTTCGATATTGACAGCTATTGTTTCTGATTTTAGTACAGGAGCTATATTTTCGGCAAACTTTGCATTTATCATGCTCTGGGTTTCGGCAACCTTTTTTTCCAGCGACCTGATTTTGTCTACGAGATGTTTACTTTTATCGTTGAAGGTATCTTCTGAAATCTCACCAACTTTTAGCCTGGTCTGCAGTACAGCAAGATCCTCCTGGTATTTGTCGAGCTCAACTGCTTTAGCAGCGAGGTCTTTGCCCAGCTTTTCCTTGATCGAAGCAATCGCATGCCTGGCGCTGTCAATAGTGCCCCTATGCTCTTGGCTCAGTTGATCGTAATCATTCTTCTTGATTACCTTTCCAGTGCGCTTTTGATCAAGGCCGTCAAGTATTGACGCAGCCTTTTCAATTTTATCGAATACGCCTTTTAAATCATCCATGCGATGTGATTCACTTCATGAACGAAAACTTGCAATATATTATTGTGAATTATACACCTGAATGAAGCCTTGTAGAACTTTTTCATATCTATTTATATAATATTATAGCTGAAATTCTAATACAACTCAGTCTAGTTAATGGAATTCAGCTGCTCTATTATTTCATCTTCGCTCAGGAATGGGCCTATTTTAATGGAAGTTACAATTCCTTTTTGGTCAATAAAATAAGTAGTTGGTATACCGTGGATGTTGTAGTAGCCGGATACAATTCCGCGGGGATCAACGGGTATGATGCAGTTCAGGCCGTTGGCTTTGGCGTATAACTGCGCGTTATTGAAAGAGTCCTGTGTATTTACAGCTAAAAGTACTGCGTCATATTCCGGAAGCTTATCAGTGATCGATTTCAAGGATTGGATTTCCAGACGGCATGGCCCACACCACGTGGCCCAGAAATTCAGGATCACCTTTTTACCCCTGTAGTCACTTAACTGGATATCATGGTTATCGGTAGTCGTAAGCGTGAAATCAGGGGCCTGTTCGCCGATTCTCCAACCGGTTTTTGGCTGTTCAGTTGTTACGGTGGCGGTGTTTACCGTACTGCTTACTACAGCGCTCTTAACCGTTCCAGAATGTGTTACCCGGTCGAAGATGACTACGGGAACCATAAGCAGGAGTATCGCTCCAAGAATGATCCATAAAAATAACGGGGATTTCAATCTATTCATAATTAGCAGCCAAGCCGGTGTATAAATTAGCCGGCGGGCAGTATTTTATTCACCTCTATCATCAGCTCATCTTTGCTGGTAAATTCACCTATCCTAATTGATTTCATTGTGCCGTCGGCCCCAATGAAAAATGTATTAGGGTCTGCGCATTTGGGGCAGCAGAACATTTTATAAATATCCTGATTCTTATCGTATAAAACTGTGAAGGTGTAACCGTTTTTAGATAAGAAATCTTTAGTTGATGTACCTATACCGTCCAGCGTGTTCACAGACAAAAGAATAAGGCCCTTGGCTTTGTACAGGGTATATACATCCTGGAAAAATGGCATTTCGCGTTTACACGAAATGCAGTTAAGGTTCCACGTATTTACTATAACCGGCTTACCGGCAAAATCACTTAAGTTCACAGGCTTACCATCCATGCCGATAAAGGAAAAATCAGGCGCTTTGTCACCGATTTTCGGGCAGGTTGCCTGGGGTGTACCGCAGCCGGCCATGGGGAGAATTAAAAGTGCCATAGCCAAAATTACCGGTATCCATGATCTCATTATCGGTTATCTCCTCTAATTAATAACGGTCTAGGTTGCAAAACGGCCCAACCACATGAGTTGCCCTGTTAGCATTAGTACTCCGACTATTATAAGCATGATACCGCTGATTATAGAAATCAGGGCAAGATGACGCGTTAGACCTCTCCAGAATGGCACGATATAGCTCCATGCTATGCCGATCAAGAGGAATGGTATACCCATTCCTAGGGAATAGACAGCCAGCAGCATTGCGCCTTTTACAGTCTCTTGTGAGTAAGAAGCTATGAACAGTATCGATCCCAGTATTGGCCCAATGCAAGGTGTCCAGCCTATCGCAAATGCAGCCCCTATCAGTAAAGACCTGACATAACCGGGATTACGTGCGCCTTGAACGTGCATCCGTTTTTCGTAATTAAGCCACGGTATCTTATAAGCAGCAATGAGGAAGATACCGAAGATAATAATCACGATACCTGCAACTATTCGCAGGGGTTCAGCATACTGTGTGATTACTGAGCCGATCAGACCGGCAGAGGCGCCCATCAATATAAAAAGTATAGAAAAACCGAGTACGAAAGCCACGCTATGTAAAAAAGTCGGCCATATCTTCCGCTCTCCACCTGTGTCGATGGCGGAAGTTCCGGCCAGGTTGGCGAGGTAAGCTGGAACCAGCGGAAGCACGCAGGGTGAAACGAACGATAGAAGCCCTGCGAAGAAGGCGGTCCAGTAAGATACGTCTGTCAATTGTTTCCTACTGTGCCAATGTCTTGTCTATGACTTTTTGGATGTCTTTCTTGGGACGGTAGCCTACGACCTGTTCAAAAGGCTTGCCCCCTTTGAAGAGGATAATCGTGGGTATGCTCATGACGTTATAACTTGAAGCTATTTTGGGAGCTTCATCAACGTTAACTTTGGCAAAGCCCATTTTATCTTTGTATTCTTCGGAAAGCTCATCGATAATAGGGGCGACCATGCGGCATGGGCCGCACCATACCGCCCAAAAATCTACCAGGACGGGTTTTTGCGAGTCAAGTACGGTCGCCTTAAAGTCCTGCTCTCCGATACTTTTAATATTACCAGCCATTATGCCTCCAATCAGTTTTACTTCCCGCCAGCTTCAGCGGGCGCTTCATGGTTGATGGTAAGCCCATCAATGCGAATTCCATCCTTTATATTATCACCACTGGCGATTATGCTGTTAGTTATTAATGCCTCTTCTCCCACAGTGATGTCATCCCAGAGGATTGAATTTACTATGCGAGCGCCTTTTTTAATATTGCAGCCTTTGCCAAGGATTACCGGTCCCGTTAACTCAACATTTTCTTCAATTTTACACCCGGCGCCTATCATGGCGGGTCCTGTTATGCGGGCGGCAGTGTGTACGTTTGTACCCGGGCCAGTGATAATGGGTCCTGCCTTATATATAGGCGAAGTGCATTTTCCCGATAGCATGTCATTGTTGATCTGGTGGTATTTCTCCGGTGTGCCCATATCTATCCAATAGGCGTCGCTGGCATAGGCGTACACCGGCTCGCCCTTCTCAAGCATTTCTGGGAACACACCTTTTTCAAACATATAAAAAGTATCATCAGGTATATAATCGAGGACCTGCGGTTCGAGTATGTATACACCGGCATTAATCCAGTGGCTCCTGACATCTTCCCATTTAGGCTTTTCAGTGAAACGTATTACTCTTCCATCCTTATCGGTCTCCACGACGCCAAATTTAGTTGGGTCATCAACATGAGTGAGGGCGATAGTGACACGGGCCTTGTTACGTTTGTGGAAATCCAGCATGCCCGTATAGTCGATATCAGAAAAAACATCGCCGTTGAGAACAAATAATGTTTCATCGACATGCCGGCTAGCATGTTTTACGGCGCCGGCGGTGCCGAGTGGTTTTTCCTCAAGGCTATCCGTCAGATTAATCTCATTGCTCTGTTTTAATTGTGATCCTGATTTATGCTCATAGGACAGTTTGGTGCTCATACCTATGCCAGTTTTAAAGTATTTATAAATTGAATCTGGATTGAATCCGGTAGCTAGCACTACCTCCGTTATTCCATGCTGGGCCAGCTGGCTGATGACATGCTCAATAAAGGGCCTGTTTACCACCGGGACCATGGACTTAACGACTGAATAGGTTAGCGGGCGGAGCCGGGTGCCTTCACCACCTACGAGAATAATTGATTTCATGGGGGTAATTTACTAATTGTAACTTGTTTGTAAAGGTGGAGCAAACGGAATAGTGTCGTAAAGGCACGCTCTATGCCGCTCAAATTTCATAATGAAACTGGTGTTTGACCTTTGATTCAAGTGCACCAAGTTCGTCGGTGGGGGCTGTGACTCCTGCTGCGCTTTCAAGCCGTTTAATGCGTTCGGCAAGTTGGTCCTGTTCGTCAAGTACGAGCCTGATGGCTTCAGCTACAGGGTCAGGCAAACGGTCATGATCCAGGTCAATCCTGGCCACGCGTTGCTCTTCGACTATTCTTCCGGGAACACCTACTACGGTGCATCCCGGCGGGACCGATTTTATTACAACTGATCCCGATCCTACCCTGGCTCCATCGCCAATTGTAATCGCTCCCAGGATGATGGCCCGTGAGCCTATAACCACGTTATTCCCGATAGTCGGGTGACGTTTCTTCTTCTCCAGCGTTGTTCCACCGAGAACCACTCCCTGGTACATGAGTACATCATCGCCGATTTCCGAGGTCTCACCTATAACCACTCCGGCGCCATGATCGATAAAAAAACGCCTTCCTATAGTAGCTCCGGGGTGTATCTCAATCTGGGTGAAGAAGCGGTTCACCTGCGAAATTGCACGTGAAATAAAATAGCACCTGTGCCGGTAAAAAAAGTGAGCGATGCGGTGCCACCACAAGGCATGCAGACCGGGATACAGGAAAAATACTTCCCAGACGCTCCTGGCAGCGGGGTCACGGTCCATGGCGGCCCGGATATCTTCACGCATCAGTCTAATCCAGTTAAACATGATGACAAGTATTATAGTACATTCGCTGGGTCGACATGGCGTTTTGTTACAAGCCGAAGAGCCGTTTGGCATTCATCGTTGTCTGCATTGCCAGTTCCTTTTCATCGATCCCTTTGATCTCCGCCGCTGCTTTGAGGCTGCGCAAAACATCTGAAGGTTGGGAAGTGTACTTATTTTCACGGCCGTAGGGAACGGGGCAATCCGTCTCCAGTAGGAGCCGGTCAACGGGAACTTCACGGACGGCCCGGCGGTGCTCATCGTGATATTCTGCTGCCGGTGTAGCTGAAATATAATACCCTGCTTCCACCAATTCCCTGAGAGTACTGCTAAACCCGGTGTACCAGTGGAAAACGAGCCGCTTAACACCAACTTCTTTTATAAGAGCCAGGCTGTCTTTCCAGGCGTAACGGCTATGGAACGAGACAGGCTTATTGAATTCCACGGATATCTCCAGTAATTGCCTTAGCACGTCTTTCTGGACGTCCTTGCCTGCTGTTTTTAATACCCTTTTATCATAGTCAAGTCCGACTTCACCCAACGCCTGTGCAACAGGAAGGTTCTGGCGAATATAACTAATATTAGAGGCGAGGTCGTAAGGGTCCATGTTGCCGATTGCCCACGGGTGAAGCCCGATTGCGGGATAAACAAACCCGGGGTAATGCGAGACTATTTCAATGATTTTCAGGTTGGAATTTAAATCCTGCCCTACGGCGATTATTGCTTCAAGGCCCAACTGCCTGGCATTTTTCAGGACCGTGTCTATTTGCTCAATTTCGTCGAGGTGAGCGTGAGTATCAATGAGACCGTGCACGCGGGCTCCTGAAAATGTCCTCGGTAGTCATTTTATAGATATTATCTGGCTGAAGTGTGCCGGTCTCCGTTACTATACCCTTGATCAGTTCAAGCGGCACCATGTCGAAGCCCGGCGCTGGTGTACGAAGTCCGGCAAGGAACCCGCGTACATCTATTTTGGTGGTTGCACAGACCAAGTAAACCGGGACGTTTTTACGTGATGCAATAAGCGCCAGGGTATAAGAGGGGATGCCGTTGATCATCCAACCGTGCAGGGATATGGCGTCGGCCCCGATAAGAATCGTATTTGCCCTGGCTGCATACCATGCTACGAAATTATCCGGTATTATGCGGCCAACAATCCCTGCTTTTTTCAGACGCTCTAATGTCATATCTCCGTAGGATATCTTCCCGTGTCGGGATTCGACTGCCAGCACTTTGAAATCAATGCCCTTTTGCCGGGCCAACTCCAGGGCTAAGCATACATCAGAACTGTAGCTGCAGGTTATGATGATATCTCGCTGTCCGATTAATTTAGCTGCGTTACGGGCAGTTTTAATCGACGTGTCTTCATTGTATGCTTTGAGTTTTCTGGCGATAGCGGCGGCCCTTTTCTTCAAATTATCTGCCGACTTACTGGTAGTTACAGCCCCATCGATCTCATCCTTAAATTCAGTAACATAATTCAAGATGGAAACCATGATAGGACGGGCCTCTGCTAACGCTGTGGTTACCTGGCCAATTTCGGCTACGAAATTTTCAGAGGTGCGGGCAAGGCTGCCTGAGCTTGCTTCTTCAAGGATACTAACGGCCTGTGTTGTGAACCAGCCGGCGCCGTGTTCCCTGTCTTTCTTAAGGCCGTTTATGCGGCTTCTGATGGCAGCAATCATATGCACGAATTATACATTAAGCGGATTATGACTTCTTGCCACGTATTAGCGTGCTGCGCCACTCCCTGTATTCAGGCTTTCGGAGATTATTTATGAAATCCTCAAGCCTCTTGACACCCTGCTCGAACTCTCTTTGATCAATAAGATGATACGTGGAAACGAATTTGTTCTTGACATGCTCGAGGTATCTGTGGTCGATAGGGATACTGTCAAAGAGTATTTCTTCATGTTGTAGCTCGTGAAAACCGGCCCCAGTCAAAAGGCGGTCTATTACAGGTATGTCAGGGAAGCGCTCCAGGTCGATGTTTATACAAGCGGGGAAAAAGTCTTTGATTACGGGATGCTGGCTTTCAATTTGCTTGTGGCTAGAAGTTAACAATAGAAGGTAGCCGCTGCGCATAACGCGGTGGCACTCCGAAAAAAGCGAGCCCAGTCTTTTGATATGGTGTATAACGTAAACAGAGATTATCCGGTCAAAAACGCAGTCTCTAAAGGGCAGGCCGCAGTTATCTGCATCGGTGCGAACGACATCCAGTGATTTTCTCCTGGCGATCTCGAGCATGTGCAGAGACCTATCCAAGCCTATAAGGTCCAGCTTCGACTTGTTTTTTAGTTGACATGCTACGTCGCCAGTGCCGCATCCAAGGTCGAGGAGCTTGATGTTGTCTACAATCACACCGAATTCCCTTATATAGTCAACCAGCCGGGGGGAATGAAGACGATATTTGTCGTAGGTCTGTGAGATTTTCGAATAGTCTGTGTCCATATTTATATATGAAGCTCGATTATCAGCCTCTATTTTAACCCAAAACCAGGTTAAAATTTGGGCTTGGTTGCCATCACGATGGGAATTGATAGCACGGCGAGTATGCCTGCTATTACGAAACCTGTGACATATCCGGGTACGGCGCCGCTGATGATTGACCCCACCAGGGTGGCGAGTGTTATAGCGGTGGTTAGAACTCCGAGGTTTCCACCCATACGTGTTGTGACAAAGAGATTAGATATAATAAGGCTTCTTGTTACCATGGTAATACTGTCCCCGACTGCATGGCTAAGCCGCGCGGCTAGCACAGTGCCGAAGCTGGTTGCTAAGCATAATGAGATATTAGTTATCCCGGAAATGAAGATACCAGCACAAAAAAGCGCTGCCAGGCCGCGGCCTCTTGCATTGAAGTGGTCGATGACGAAACCGTTGATTATTGAAAGCAAAGCCATGACATTGGAATGAATGAAGTAAATCCATCCCACACCCTCTTTATCCAGGCCAATGTCTTTATTTAAGAAAAGGCTAAAGCTCGTTTGTTCCGGCCCGGCATGCAAGGAAAAGAAAAATACCAGGATGATAAATGCCAGTACCGATTTGTTGGAAAGGTCGGCTTTATAGTCGGAGAGTTTTACGGATGTGCCTGGCACATCTGCCAGGAAAAGGCTCATGATAAGGAGAGGGACAATGCCGGCCAATGCAAAAATGAACACTGCCTGCATATCAGCCGACTCCAGGATGTAACCTGCCAGCAGAGGGCCAAGCCCGTAGCCAACCAGTGTGGCGGCAGTGAAAACGCCCAGTTTGAATCCACGGACCTCGCTGCCCAATGTCTTATAGAAAAGAGCAGGGAGAGCGTTGCTGAAAAGGGAGTTGCCGATCCCTCCTATGACCAGAAATAGCATCGTAGGCCAGAGATCATGATTCATCATGAGTCCGGCTATGGAAAGGCCAAAGATAAACTGGCTGGCAATCACGAGTTTCTTAGGTGATATACGGTCGACATACAGGCCAAAGGGAATCATCAGGGCCAGGGATGTTAGGGGAAATACAGAGACGAAGATTCCGACCTGCATGTGGCTGAAGCCAAGGTCTATCCAGTATATGGTTATATATGTCAGCACCGCCCACAGGAACATTGATTGGAGCAATAGCACAAGGCATGGGATTACATAACGTTTTGAAAAACTTATATCGTCCATAATTTTATTTTGAAGTTCGAAGTATAACAGATGATGATGGATACGTTAAATCTACGAAAATAGGTTCAGCCGGGTACCGGGTATTTCTAATAGTGATATAGGGAGTGGGAATTGCTTATAGTGAGTGTCCGTACAATTCATGTTACGGCTTTCCACATCATTAAGCTGCAGTGTCTTGACTGTGTGTGTGGGAGGGGATACACTTCCATATATAGACATATATAAAATCCCACTCTTAACTGGAAGTACTATTGAACCTGGAGGGGAGGCAAACGGCAAAATGAGGGCATTGGAGGCTATGGCGATTGTAGCGATGATGGTCCTTGTGCTTGTTGTGCCGAGATCGTGATTGAAGAAGCTTATGGCTGATAAAACTAAGGATAACAAAGGCAATTTGTCTTCAGGCATACCCATATTGATTTTTGTTTTGCTGGCCGTTGGCAAGCTTTATGATTCCGATGTTGTTGATGCCTGCCTAGGGCTTCTCAATAGCGGTAAGTTCGAGTTTAAAGCTGTGTGATATATGCTATGGCAATGGTCACCCAGTGTTGTCGCAGAATTGGCAGCTTCTGCTATTCTGCTGGTATTGGCAATTTACTTTCCCTGGCGGGATCTTAACCGTCAGGCAAGACTCACCGGGGTAACACTTGTATTTTTCTGTGCGCTCTGGATACAATCGCACGCTATTGAAATTGGACTCCCTGTTATCTCTTATAAAGAATCCTTAGTGGGGTTACAACTTGTCCTGGGAATGATGGCCCTGACATTCTGGTTGTTCTATATTTTGCACTACCTTGGCCCCAGAAAATTACTTACCTGGCGTATTTACATTCTATTCGGCATCATGCCACTTATAGCTATATTAGCAATCGCAACCAATAGTATATATGGGCTTATGTGGACGGGGGTTGGTTTAGACAGCCGAAATCCTTATTTACCACTTGACCCCACCTACGGCATAATTTACTGGGCCTGCATGGTTTATGTAGCTATGCTGACTTTAACCGGCAGCCTCCTCATTATCTGGAATATCATCCGCCGTCGCTATGGCTACAGCCGGCAATCGATATATTTGCTGGTCGCTGCCATTCTTCCCCTGATAGTAGCGTTTATTGAAGTGACGGGACTGACCTCATTCTTAAAAACCCCGGTGGGACTTACACCATGGGCAGGCTGTATAGGAGCTATCATACTTATATTTAACCTGCCTCAACTCCATGCAGAACAAGTTATACCCATTGCACGTGATATCACCTTTGAACGCATCGGAGATTGCATATTAGTACTGGATATGCAGAACCGTGTCCTGGACTTGAACCCGGCAGCAGAGCAATTGATAGGTTACAGAATTTCAGATGCCTTTGGACTGTCCATAGAACGGATATGGCCTTATCAGCCTACTCCGACGATGCCGTTCAACAAAATGGCCAAAGAGGGTGAGGAGATGGTCTTAGAACGAGATGGTAAACAGCGAACCTATGATCTGCACCTTTCTACCATTACTGATTCAGGTGGGCGTCTGACAGGTCAAGTGGTTTTACTTGCAGACATCACCGAGCGTAAGTTGTCTGAAGAAAAACTTCTAAAAAGCTACGAATCCCTGAAGAAAACCTTGGATGACGCCATCAATACCATGGCCAAAATCGTGGAAACGAGAGACCCGTATACTTCAGGCCATCAGCAGAAAGTGGCCGGTCTGGCCATCGCCATAGCCAGGGAAATGAAGTTAGAAGATATCCGGATTGATCAGCTCAGGATGGCAGCAGTAATCCATGATATAGGGAAAATGTATGTCCCTTCTGATATACTCAGCAAACCTGGAAAACTGTCCGATATGGAATTTGCCTTGATAAAAACCCATCCCCAGTCTGGTTATGATATTGTCAAAGGCATGGATTTCCCTTGTAATGTTGCAAAGGCCGTCTTGCAGCACCATGAAAGGTTGGATGGTTCGGGTTATCCCAATCAGCTAAGGGGGGAGGATACGCTGCTGGAAGCAAAAATACTGGCAGTTGCAGACGTGGTTGAAGCCATGGCTTCACACCGTCCCTACCGGCCGGCATTGGGAATTGATAAGGCCCTTGAGGAAATATCAAAAAACAAGGGCGAACTCTATGATCCCGATGTGGTCGATGCCTGCCTGGAGCTGTTCAACAATGGTAAGTTTGAGTTCAATTCCGTTTGATACCTGCATGTTTGGTAAAGAAATATATTGCCTTAATAAAATGTACAACGGATCGGTGCCGATGTCACGCCGGCCCCGATGTAATTCTTTCCAGACACTTCACAAAAGCTTGCTGGGCAATGCTTTTTAATGTATTATTAAGAAGGTGGTTTAGTTCAGGTTGTTGCTAACTGAATTACATTAACGCATTACCCCGCCTTAAGTATTCAAGTTTTAGATGACCCCGACTTCAAGCCATTAATTAATTAAATATTCAGGAGGTCATCCCATGGGTTTCACTGACAAGAAGGTTGTCTGCGCTGACTGCAACAATGAGTTTATTTTCAGCGCAACGGAGCAGGAGTTCTACGCGACTAAGGGGTTCACAAATGAACCTAAGCGCTGTCCAGACTGCAGACAGGCGAGGAAAAATGCGAGAGGTGGCAGCAGCGGTGGCGGATCAGGGCGAGGTTACCAGCGCCAGATGTACAATGCGACATGCGCCCAGTGCGGCAAGCAGACTGAAGTTCCTTTCGAGCCTCGACAGGACAGGCCTGTCTATTGCAGCGACTGCTACAATTCGATTAAGCCGAAGAGATAATATTTCTTTGCCTTAGAGGCAAGCAGGCAAAACCTGCAAGTAAAA
>Ga0182021_10006727_pt1 | contig 13640 bp, 16 predicted proteins | sample 612E3MmetaG_FD_120493 | JGI IMG/M metagenome (GOLD analysis project Ga0182021, IMG submission 120493) | Permafrost microbial communities from Stordalen Mire, Sweden - 612E3M metaG (Illumina Assembly) | ecosystem: Environmental > Terrestrial > Soil > Wetlands > Permafrost | place: Sweden...
TTCGTCTTTAGCAAGAGTTAAATTCACCCTGCCGTCAACATAAATAATATCTGTCGGGTTAAATGTTATGGTTAAATTAAAACTTCTTATTATTCTTGTTGAATCTCCAGTCATTGAAACAATATTATTCCAAATAAGATCGAGCCGCTGAGAATTTTGGAACAAGCCATATGTTACCTTCATTTCATCATCTCGTCCCCAAGAAACATCAGCACCAAGATCATAATCACGATAAGTAAAAGTAAAACTTTTATCTAATACTTGACGATAAATCAAAGTGTCCTTAAATGTATAGGCATATTGAAAATTTTGGAAAACTCCTCCAATATCAGTCTGATTGCTTATTAATCCTTCGTTGCTTCCCAGATTTTCATCTATGCTTGGGGCAAACGGGTTAACACAACTATTCATAGCAAAAATTATTAAGCAATATATGATTAACCTTTTTATAGAGAGAGCCTCCCTTTTAATTCACTCCAACTAGAAAAATCATCTTTTCGCAAATCATACCATTCGCCTATTACCCATTGATTTCGTGTATCTAAATAAATTTTGAATTGAACGGAACCTTTATACTCGCTGGGGACTGCTTGATCATTTGCAAGAAAAGATAATGAATAATCATATTGATAAACAGCACTATCTCCAAGCTGTGTATTATTGAGGTTGCTTAAAGTTAGAGTAATTGATTGACCGTCTTTTGATCTTGCTTTCATATTTTTAAAATATTGTGTTTCTGAATCTAAATTCCAACCGATCAATCCAGGATATTGCGATACCAGACCTGCTGCTGCAATGAATTTATATTTTCTATTCGAGAAAGAAGGATCTACAAAACATGTTAAATAATTTTCCAATATTTTGTCTTGTATAGATGATTTGAAATTATTGAAAAGTATATCCGGACTTGTAGCTGGAATATTGCTATTGCCCGCAGTATTGGGTTGTTCGGGATCCCTGGTGGTTAAGATATCACAAGAGATAAGAGAGAACGTTAAAAATGCAATTATTATTATTTTCATTTCTTAAAAAATAATATTAAGCGTGAAGAATTTTGTTCATCATAATTAGTTCCGTCATAATCGCCAAATACAGCTACCGGAATAAAACCAATTTTTTTGAATTCTGTATCAATTTCTTTTTTTGAATACAATCTAACCGACTCAACAAAATTTTGTTCTTCTAGACCGTTTTTTATTTGGATCTCTTTAATAATCCGATCATTAACAACTTTTCTTTTCTCAATGATTATTTTGCCGTTAATTAATTTCTCATTCTCTGCAGTTAAATTTGCCAAGAGATAATTTTTGTTAAAATAATCTAAAACATAAAAACCGTTTTCTTTCAATAAATGGTAAGCGCTATTAATAAATCTGAAATTCTCTTCATCATTTTTAAAATATCCAAAACTTGTGAATAGATTAATAATCAGATCAAATTTTTTTTTAAAACAAATATTTCTTAGATCGGCACATACAAAATTATTTTCTACTAACCTCTTTTTAGCATTCTCTTTAGCTTTAAAAAGAAGGGTTTTACTCAAATCGAAACCAAAAACATTGTATCCCTTCGATGCCAGATATATAGAATGCCTCCCTGCACCGCATGCCGCATCAAGAATCGAACTTTGCTGAGTAAGGTTTGTTTGTCTAAGAATTAATTCCAGCAGCTTAGTTGCATCTTCATCATCTCGGTGCTGATAAACATATAAATATTCTTCAGAACCGAACCAATCTCTAAACCAGTTTTCCATCAAAGCGAAATTCTTCCTATAAATGCGCGCCCTATTGTTGCCGAGTCGGCAAACTCCAAATCACCACCAATAGGGAGTCCTCTTGCGATTCTGGAAATTTTAATGGGCAGATCTTTTAATATTTTTGTGAGGTATAGTGATGTAGTATCACCTTCCGAATCGGGATTCATGGCAAGAATGATTTCTTTTATCTCATCGTTTTTAAGACGCGAAAGAAGTTCTTTAATTTTTAGCGAATCAACAGTTATTCCTGCTAATGGATTTAATACACCGCCCAATACGTGATAAAGTCCGTTGTATTCATTTGTTTTTTCAATAGCAATTACATCGCTTGCATCTTCCACAACACAAATAATTGAGCGATCACGTTTTGTACTCTTACAAACATCACATTTTTCTTCTTCAGATATATTAAAACATTCTTCACAAAACCGAATCTTTTCTTTTAAGTCAATCAACGATCTCACTAATGCATCAACATTTTGTTGATCATTTTTCAGAATATGGATTGCCAATCGCTGTGCAGTTTTTCTACCTATAGAAGGCAGCTTACTTAATTCATCAATTGCTTTTTGTAATGGCTCGGCTATTAGCATTAAAATCCCGGTATATTCATGCCTGGAGGCATCATTCCTTTTGTTATCGCGCCCATCTCATCTTCTGCCATTTTCCCAGCCGATTGTAGAGCTTTATTTACAGCGGCAACTACAAGATCTTCCAGCATTTCTTTATCACCGCTTTTTGTAATTTCTTCATCTATCACTATCGAAATGATTTCCTTTTTACCATTGGCAGTTGCTTTAACCATTCCACCGCCGCTTTCTTCAGTAACAGTTTTATTTTCCAATTCCGCTTGTACTTTTGCCATGTCAGATTGCATCTTCTGAACTTGTTTCAACATATCCTGCATATTCAACTTCATTCTTCCTCCAGATTACAAATTGATTAGCTTTTTTGTAGAATTTAATGATTTCATTCATGTTTCTTGCGGACGAAAGTTAGCAAAAAAAAGTTTCACAAGAAATTAAACGTAGAAAATATTACATTTGTGCCGTTATTCAGATAAAAGCTTTCCATTTTTCAACAGTTAAAGTTCTAAAGATGATAACTAAATACGGTTTAAATACATTTCTTTTTTGCGCAGGATTTTCTGTTGTTTTTATAATCATATCATTTTTTATTCAAAATCTTTGGATCAAATACCCGATCTTATTTTTAAGTATAGCTTTCCTATTATTTTGTTTTAATTTCTTCCGGGATCCTAATAGAATTCCACCAAACAAAAAGAATGTTATTGTGTCGCCTGCAGATGGCGAAATCGTTATTGTGAAGGATGTATTTGAAAATGAATTTTTGAAAGAAAATGGCAAACAGATTTCTATTTTTATGTCACCGCTTAGTGTGCATGTTAATCGGATTCCAATAGATGGTAAAGTTGATTATTTTAATTACGTAAAAGGTGAGTACCTTGTTGCATATCATGAAAAAGCCGATAAACGAAATGAACGAACCGAAATTGGTATAACAAGCAGTTACGGAAAAGTTTTCTTCACACAAGTTGCCGGATTTATAGCGCGAAGAATTGTATGTTCACTTCAAGTTGGTGATTCGGTTAAAATGGGAGAAAGATTTGGAATGATAAAGTTCGGCAGCCGTTCCGATGTAATTGTACCATCAAATTGGAAATTGAAAGTAAAACTCGGCGACAAAGTAACAGCAGGCGAAACAATATTATTCGAGATTGAATAATGAATAAAATTCCATTTTCAAAATCATTTATTGCAAATACAGTTACCACTCTAAATGCAGTATGCGGTTTTATATCAATTGTGTTTGCTTCTCAAGGCGAATTCCGCCTTGCATCAATTATGATAATTGCTGCCGCCGGTTTTGATTTACTGGACGGAATTGTTGCAAGACTGCTCAACACATCCAGCCGGTTTGGTGTTGAACTTGATTCTCTTTCCGATGTAGTTAGTTTTGGCGCTGCACCGGCATTTTTGATTTACAAATCTTATATGTTCCAACTTGGCGGTCTTGGAATATTGTTGAGCTCTTGCCTTTTGGTTTTTGGCGCTTTACGTCTTGCCCGCTTTAATATTCAGGTTGAAGATTTAAATACCAAAGCCGATTTCAAAGGACTGCCAATTCCTCTATCGGCAATAACAATTTCTCTTTTTGTATTATCATTTTTTAGAAATGGTATTATCATTGAACCGTACAATAGAATGATAATTCCATTGATCATCTTGTTATCGCTTCTTATGGTAAGTAAGATAAGATATAATGCTCTGCCCAAACTTAGGAAGAAAGATATTAAACAGAAATTTTATCTATTTGCAATTTTAATTATCGCATTAGTTTTAGCAATTGTAACTAACGGAGAAATTCTTTTTTATATTTTTATTGGAGTCGTTCTGTTCGGAATATTTAGAAAAATATATTATTTAGTTTTTAATATTAAAGATGAAAATGGTAATGGATCAAAAGTAACGGAGAATTAAAGTGTTTAAAGCTACAGTCATTATAAAGAGAAGACCCAAGATTCTAGACCCCCAGGGTAAAGCAGTTGAACAAGGGGCGAAACTTCTTGGCTTTAACAATGTTAAACAGACACGTATTGGCAAATACATAGAATTTTTTGTGGATACAGCGGATAAAAAATTAGCTGAGAATGAAGTCCGCGAGTATTGCGAAAAGCTACTTTCTAATCCTATAATGGAAGACTTTGAATACAGATTGGATGAAGTGAAATGAAACCAAAATTCGGAGTAGTTGTTTTTCCCGGCTCAAATTGCGATCACGATGCCTATTATTCTGTGAAAAAAGTTTTAGGTTATGAAGCAGAATTTCTGTGGCACAAAGAAAAAGATTTAAAAGGTAGTGATGTTATAATTCTACCTGGCGGATTTTCTTACGGAGATTATCTTCGCACAGGAGCCATTGCAAGATTCTCTCCTATTATGGATTCTGTTTATAAGTTCGCAGAAAACGGCGGCGTGGTTATTGGAATTTGTAACGGATTCCAGATTCTTTTGGAAATAGGATTATTACCCGGAGTGATGATAAAAAACGAATCATTAAAATTTGTGTGCAAGGATGTTTATCTTAACATAGAGAATAAAGAAAATATTTTTACAAAAACTATTAGACAAAATATTTTGAAGATACCTATTGCGCACGGAGACGGTAATTATTTTACAGACGCAGCAACGCTTAAAGAACTTGAATCCAATGATCAAATACTATTTCGTTATGTCTCATCAGATGGAAAAATTAATTCGGAATCAAATCCGAACGGCTCTTTTATGAACATTGCTGGAATAATGAACAAGAAGAAAAATGTAATGGGACTAATGCCCCATCCGGAACGATACTGTAATCCCCTTCTTGGGAATACAGATGGTTCGCAAATATTTAGATCGGTTGCACAGCATTTTCTTAACTAAAAAAAACAATAATAATAAATAGAGGTAATTATGTTTGGAAATTTAGGTGCTGGGGAAATACTTTTAATAGTCCTGGTAATTTTGATACTTTTTGGTGCAAAAAAAATTCCGGATCTTGCCCAAGGTATTGGTAAAGGAATGAGAGAATTCAAAAAAGCTCTTAATGATGTCCAAGAAGACATTAAGATTACCGACAAGAAAGATTCCACTGACGAAAAAAAATAATTTAATTAATTCTAAAATCCTTCCGGTGATTTAATTTGCTTAGTTACAAAAATCACTCAGAAAAAATTTCTTTGATTAAAGAGAGCAAACTTTCTCTGCGCGAGAATATTGTTTTCTTTCTTAAACAGATAAAGGATCATCAAAATTTTAACGCCTTTAATTTTGTTTTTGAAGATTGTATCTACAATGCGGATTTGATCGAAAAGAAAATTAAGAACGGAAGTGCCGGTAAATTAGCAGGAATGGTAGTTGCAGTAAAAGATGTGCTCGCAATAAAAGACAGACCATTAACTTGTTCTTCAAAAATCTTAAAAGATTTCAATTCGCTTTATACTGCTACTGCAATACAAAAATTGATTGATGAAGACGCTATAATCATCGGCAAAACAAACTGTGATGAATTTGCTATGGGTTCATCTAACGAGAACTCGGCATTTGGCGCGGTAAAAAATCCAATCGATCTTTTGCGCGTACCTGGCGGCTCAAGCGGCGGCTCAGCAGTTGCAGTTGCTGCAAATCTATGTGATGTTTCTTTCGGTACCGATACCGGCGGCTCTATACGCCAACCAGCGGCATTCTGCGGTATCTACGGACTCAAGCCAACCTACGGAAGGGTATCCCGTTACGGACTTACAGCGTTTGCATCTTCGTTCGATTCGATCGGTCCGTTTGCAAAAAACATTGAAGACATTGCACTTGTTCTTTCAGTCATTTCCGGTTATGATCCAAAAGATTCTACAAGCCAGAATATTGAAGTGCCGGAATTTAACTCGCTCAAAAAGACAGGAAAAAAATTTAAGATCGGTTTGCCAAAAGAATATTTTACAGAAGGATTGAACGAGGAAATTAGAAAAGCTATTCTAGAAAAAATTGAATTGCTCAAAAAAGCCGGACATGAAATAATCAACATAGAATTACCGCACACAGAATATTCAATTGCTACTTATTATATTCTAACTACAGCAGAAGCATCATCCAATCTTGCAAAATTTGATGGAGCGCGTTACGGTTTTCGCTCAAAAGAAAGTAACACCATGAAAAATATGTACTGCAATTCCCGTACAGAAGGATTTGGTTCTGAAGTTAAAAGGAGAATTATGCTTGGCACTTATGTTTTATCTGCCGGATATTACGATGCATATTACCGCAAAGCTCAAAAAGTTAGAAGATTATTGAAAAAAGATTTCGATAATGCTTTTGAGAAAGTTGATCTTATACTGACTCCGACTACTCCTACCACGGCATTTAAGTTAGGGGAAAAATCAAACGACCCGCTCGAAATGTATCTTGAAGATATATATACAACTTCTGCAAATCTTGTTGGTATTCCGGGAATTAGCGTTCCAATTGGAAAAGATAGTCAAGGATTACCTATTGGAATGCAGATAATGGCAAATCAGTTTGCTGAAAATAAAATAATATCGTTTTGTATGGATTTTTGATAGGTATAATTCATTAACCTTTCTTAATTTTGTCCGGTTAGTTTTGAAATTAATAATTTAAGGAATGTATATGAGCATTCTTCTCGATAAAAAAACACGCGTAGTAGTTCAAGGAATTACAGGTGGCGAAGGTTCTTTTCATACAAAACAGATGATTGAGTACGGTACTAATGTAGTTGCAGGCGTAACGCCTGGTAAAGGCGGTCAAAAATTTGAAGACACAAATGTTCAGATCTTTAATACTGTAACTGAAGCTGTGAATGCAACCAAAGCCGACGCATCTGCTATTTTCGTCCCGCCGCCGTTTGCAGCAGATGCAATCCTTGAATCAGCAAATGCTGGTATTAAGTTTATTGTTTGTATTACGGAAGGTATCCCAACAAAAGATATGATTGCAGTTTATAATTTGATCAAAGAAAAAAATGTACGATTGGTTGGACCAAATTGCCCCGGTGTAATTTCTCCTGGTAAAGCAAAGATCGGTATCATGCCTGGCTTCATTCATAAGCAAGGTAAAGTTGGAGTTGTATCGCGCAGCGGCACGTTAACTTACGAAGCAGTTAAACAACTTTCTGATCTTGGAATCGGTCAATCAACATGTGTTGGAATTGGCGGTGATCCGATCATCGGCTCAAGATTTATTGATATAATAAAATTATTTCATGAAGATCCCGGAACTGAAGGGATTGTCATGATCGGCGAGATCGGCGGAAGTGCAGAAGAAGAAGCCGCTGAATTCATTAAGAAAAATGTTAAGAAACCTGTTGTTGGATTCATTGCCGGAAGAACAGCACCTCCGGGTAGAAGAATGGGTCATGCAGGCGCTATCATATCCGGAGGTAAAGGAACAGCTGCCGAAAAAATGGCTGCTATGAAAAAAGCAGGTATTCATGTTGTTGAAAGTCCGGCTGAGATCGGTATAACTATGAAAAAAGCATTGGATAAAGAGAAAAAACAAATATCAAATAAGAAAAAAGCTGCTAAAAAAGTTGTAAAGAAAATAATATTACCCAAGAAGAAGAAAAAATAATGGAGAGAAATTTGAACAGTAAAACACTCGCAATTCTTAAACCGGATTGTGTTAAAAAGAATTTGATCGGTAAAGTAGTAACATTAATACAGAATGCCGGGTTCAAAGTTTCTGCTATGAAGATGGTAAAGCTAACGCCGGATGCAGCAAAAGGATTTTACGAAGTTCACAATGGGAAATCTTTCTTCAACGATTTAATTACATACATGACTTCCGGTCCTTGTGTGCCAATCGCACTTGAGAAAGAAAATGCAGTTGAGGATTTCCGGAAATTAATTGGTGCAACTGATCCGAAAAAAGCTGCAGAAGGAACAATTAGAAAATTATATGCAGAAAGCATTCAAGAAAATATTGTTCATGGATCTGATTCTAATGAAAACGCCTCAATTGAAATATCACACTTCTTCTCCGGCAAAGAACTTCTTGATATAAATGGTTTCTAAATTTTAATATACTCCCCTTCTTCCATGAAATGATCAAGAGGAGATTTTTATAATCATAAAATGAGAATCAAATGAAAAGTAAATTAACCGGAATTGCATTTATCCTTTTATTAATTGTTATTGGAATAGGATGCGGTAAGAAAGATGAGAAACAAAATAATCAGCCCGCTGTAAGTTCAGAGCAATTGAATAATCTGAAAATTGTTGACTTGAACGGACAGAAAGTTTTTCTAAAATACAAATTCGAGAAAGGTGAAAAACTCCGTTATAAACTCATCACTGTTACCTCATCCCAACAAACAATCAAAGCAGATTCACTTATGAAATCTGCGGGAGACCAAACATTAACTTACTTTTTTGATATCGAAGTTCTTGAAGTAGATCCCGATAATATTGCCGAGCTTTCACTAAATATTTCTCAAATTATTTATGACGGACAAATGAATGGACAAAAAACACATTATGATTCCAAAGTAAATGTGTCCAAAGAAGAAAAACTGAAATATGCAGAATTTGAGACTGTATCAAATACTCCATATAGGGCAAGAGTAAATCAAAAGGGAGAGATTTTAGAAGTAACAAGAATTGATAAGATGGTTGATAAAATGATGACGCTTCAACCCGAAATGCAAAAAATGCCAGCCGATCAAAAAGCTGCTTTGATAAAAAATATTAGCGAAGGCGAACTTAAACCAAGGACTCAACTTCTGTTTCGAGAATTAACAACAAGCGAAGTTGGTAAGGATTCAACATGGCAGAAATCCACACCGGCAAGTTTAGGTGTTTTCAAACTAGAAAATATTATTCACTATAGGGTAATCGATTTTGTTAAGGTTGGCGATGATAAAGCTGTTAAGCTTTCAGCCGTACTTTCTGTAAAATGGTCCGGTGAAAAAAAAGGGACTGAGAATGGAATGAATTATTTGTTCGATGATCCTAAAGTTTCCGGAGGTGGAACAATTCTTTTTAATATTGATAAAGGCAAAGTAATTAGGGGTGAAACTACGACTAATCTCGAGATGGGTGTTCAGGTTGATGGAAAAGATTCAATGAAAAAAACGAAAAGAACTTTCCGCAAAGATATTTCTATGAACAAAAATATTGTTGAGTTACTTTAATTTCTCCGTCAAGCTGAACAAAGTGGATGCCTTTGCATTCACTTTGTTTGGAATGACAACTATTTTTTTATTCCGACCACAATCTTTGATCCTTCAACTGCTTTCACAATAATTTTAGAATCATGGCTGATATAATCACCTTCCGTAACAACGTCAACTCTTTGTTCATTAATTATTGCAGAGCCAGCTGGTCGTAAATTCGTTAATGCTATTCCTTCAACACCAATTAGGTGATCAAAGATTGGTTTTGAAGTATATCCCGATTTACCCGGAACATGTTCTTGCAGAATTAATCTGTTCCAAATATTTGTTTTGGGTAATATTTTTGATAGCAGATAAATCAATATTCCCGTTCCTACAAAAACAGATGCCAATTGAATAATAGCAACTGATATTAACGAGCGGTCTGTTAATTCAAAATCTCCAATCAAACCGAGGAATAATCCGCTTATCATCATGATAATTCCTAAAACACCAACTATTCCAAATCCCGGTATTATAAATATTTCTACCAAGAGCAGAATTACACCAAGTATGAATATCACAATCTCGATTACCGAAGCTAACTGCAGAATATATCCCGAACCAAAAAAGAGTGCTAGTGCAATAACTGCAATTGTTCCGGGTAAACCCCAAACTCCCATTTTTATTTCTGTAAAGATTCCTAGAAGTCCAACCATGATCAACAAGGAAGAGACAATCGGGTTATTTAGAAACCGGACAAAACTTTCAGCCCAGTTTGAACTTATTGTAAGTTCTTCAGCTTTATCGTAACCAAAAACTTTTTTTACATCCTCTAGGTTAGTCAAAACTGTATCAGCCATTTTATATTTAAGAGCTTCTTCGGCTGTAAGTGTAATCAATTTTGTACTGTCGTCTTTTAGATCAGCAACAGAAATTGTTTCATCAACCATACCTTGTGCAATATCGGTCCGTCTATGATTTTTTTCTGCAGTTGCTCTCATTTCAGAACGCATATATGATTGATACTTTTCAGATTGTTTTTGTCCGGATTGATCCACTACTGTTGAAGCGCCCATCGAAGCACCGGGTACCATAACAATTTTTTCACATGATAATGCAATCAACGCGCCGGCTGATATTGCCCGCTTATCAATGAAAGCGATAGTTCTAACTTTACTGTTCAGAATTGCATCTTTGATTTGTGTCGCAGCATCAATTCTTCCGCCAAATGTATTAATCTTAAAAATTATTGCATTGGCACCATTCTTTTCGGCTTCTTGAACGACTCTTTTTATGTATGGGGCAATTCCAAGATCAATTTCACCTTCAATATTTCCAATATAAATTTTCTGATGTTGGGCAGAAATACTATTTAGCATAGCCAAACTGAGTAGAACGAAAAGTAAAATTGATCGTTTCAAGGTTTTCTCTTATGAAGTGAATAATTCCATGATCTACTTACTCAAAAACAAGAAATTATTCAACAGAAATGATTACCGATTTATGAAGGCGTAATTCAATATCTTATAAACAAGTTTTGCAGCAACATAATTTGATGACGGTGAGAATTTTGATGGAGCTAACTCAACGACGTCAAATCCTACTATATTTTTTTCTAGACCGACAATTTTTAGAAGATTCATCGTTTCATCCCAAAACAATCCGCCCGGCTCTGTCGTACCCGTTGCCGGCACAAGTGATGGATCAAATCCGTCAACATCAAATGTGATGTAAACATTTTCAGATAAATTATTCACAACCAATTCTTGCCAATTGCTGCCATACATACCTAATTTAATTTCACGGGCATAAAAAGTTTTTATATTCTTACGTTTCTTTAACTCAACTTCCTCTTTACATTGAGCGCGGATTCCGACTTGTACTATATTAGAATTGAATTCAGCAACTCTTGCCATAACACTTGCATGAGAATATTTTGATCCTTCGTAACTATCACGGAGATCGGAATGCGCATCAATTTGTAATATAGAAAGGTTAGAAAATCTTTCATGGTGTGCTTTAATCGGTGCAATTGATAATGAATGCTCGCCGCCTAATATTACAACAAACTTTCCGGCGTCTAAGTGTTTGGATACTTCTTTATAAATATTATCAAGTGATTTTTCAACGGATAGCTTATTCAAGTTCAATGCTTCAAGCGTACAAATTCCTTTTTCGAAACATAATTCCTTAGTCTGCTCTTCATCATAAAATTCAACGTAATGAGAAGCTTTCAAAATTTCTTCCGGTCCTTTGCTTGTCCCTTTACCATAAGAAACAGTTTTTTCTAATGGGGCAGAAACAATTACAATCTTAGAATCTTTGTAATTGGAATATTCTTTTTCTATCGCAAGAAAATTTTTCTTTATTCCGAGTTCTTTCATAACTTTAGTCAATCCGGCCATCCCATTCAACTCCCCCCTCCTTACTAAGGAGGGGGATGTGGGGGTGATCAAATTATTTTTTATCTGAGCTCTCTCTTAATACGGTTGCAATTGCCGAACGGTCGAATTTCATTTTTACATTATTACCTACATCAAGCAGGACAATTTTATCTTCGATACCGGCAATTGTTCCGTGCATACCGCCGCTTGTTATAACCTTATCGCCTTTTTCAATTGCAGATAAAAGTTTTTCTCTTTCTTTTGCCCTCTTTTGCTGGGGACGAATAATCATAAAATAAAAGATTGCAAAGATTGCACCGAACATGATCAAAGTGCTGATCATACTTCCTCCGCCGCCTGATCCATCCGGTGAAGGTGCCATTGCTAAAAGAATATCCATTATTGCTCCTCTATTGATTGTACGTTTATTGAAATAATCTTAGAAAAATAATTTTTCCATTCGATAAAACTTCCGTCTGAAATTCTTTTTCTTGCTTCGCGAACTAAGTTAAGATAAAAAGTTAAATTATGTATCGTAGCCAATTCAAGAGCAAGAACTTCTTTTGAATTAAATAAATGTCTTAAATAAGCTTTTGAAAAACTTTTGCATGTATAACAATCACATTCCTTATCCAGCGGATCCATATCATCTTTGTAAGCTGCATTCCTCATCGAAACAATTCCCTTTGATGTAAACAGATAAGCATTACGTGCGTTCCTTGTTGGCATTACACAATCGAACATATCAACACCGAGGGCAATTGCTTCTAAAATATTTTCCGGTCTGCCTACGCCCATTAAATATCTTGGTTTATCAACGGGCAGAAAATCAGTTGTAAAATCCACCAGTTCATACATCTTTTCTGTTGGTTCTCCAACAGCAAGTCCGCCTATTGCATATCCATCGAAGTCTAACATAACCAAATCATTCGCTGATGCTTCGCGTAAATCTTTATAAACACTTCCTTGAACTATGCCGAATAAATATTGTTCATATCCGTAGAGCGGTTTAGTTTCATTAAAAGCTTTTGAGTTAAGCACAGCCCAATCTGATGTTAGCTCTTTAGATTTTTTTGCATATTCATATTCACAAGGATACGGTGTGCATTCATCAAGTACCACCATAATATCGGATCCTATGCTGCGCTGAATTTCAATTACTTTTTGCGGAGAAAAAAAATGAGTTGAACCGTCAAGATGAGAACGGAACTCAACACCGTCTTTTTTAAGTTTGCGAAGATCTGATAAACTATAAACTTGAAATCCGCCGCTATCTGTTAGAATTGGTCTGTTCCAATTCATAAATTGATGAAGGCCGCCAGCTTTTTCTAAGATCGTTGTTCCCGGTCTTAAATACAAATGATAAGTATTTGAAAGAACGATCTCAGCGTTAATATCATTTTCTAGAACGCGCTGAGTTATTGCTTTAACTGTACCTTGAGTTCCGACCGGCATGAATATAGGCGTTTGCACTACACCATGATCCGTAATGAACTCACCAACTCTAGCATTAGAACTTTTATCTGTGTGATTTACTGTAAAATTTAACAAAACACTTATTAGAAATTTGGTGTGAAAGATAATGGAAAATATGAACATTCTCCATTTGAGTTGTAGATGAATTGAGCCGAGAAAATGTGATTATCCTTGTTCGGTCTCTCCACGCCAGCTTATGATACCCCCTTTTAGATTGTAAACTTTCTCGAAACCTATATTTTTCATTTGTTTGCATGCAGTATAACTTCTGCCTCCTGAGCGGCAATAAATAAAATAAGTTTTTGAACGATTAAGTTTTTCAATTTGATCTAAGAAATTAGGTTTATGAATGTCAA
>Ga0182021_10006728_pt1 | contig 13636 bp, 7 predicted proteins | sample 612E3MmetaG_FD_120493 | JGI IMG/M metagenome (GOLD analysis project Ga0182021, IMG submission 120493) | Permafrost microbial communities from Stordalen Mire, Sweden - 612E3M metaG (Illumina Assembly) | ecosystem: Environmental > Terrestrial > Soil > Wetlands > Permafrost | place: Sweden...
GCCGGAACAACCAGCGCTCTTGCAGTTGCGATATTCGGGTTGCTGATGTTTGTGTTTCTCTATATGCGTCAGCGCCACATGGCGATCATGCAGAATATCGCCGCAAAGGAGGCGTTGCAGCATGCCTACGAAAATCTCGAGTTGATGGTTGCGGAAAGAACTTCCGCGCTGAACCTGACCACGCGAAACCTGACCGAGGAAATCGCAGAACGGCATCAGGCCCAACAAGCGCTGCAAACCACGCAGAATGAACTGATCCAAGCCGGAAAAATGGCCGTGCTGGGACAAATGTCGGCGGGAATCACACATGAGCTGAACCAACCGCTGACTGCGCTGCATACGCTGTCCGGCAACGCATTGGTCCTGCTGGACCGGGGGAATGTGGAAGAGGCCAAGAAGAACCTTTCCACCATCCAGCAGGTCATCGACCGCATGGGGACAATTACCCGCCAGCTGAAGGTTTTTTCGCGCAAGTCCACATCAACCTTAACGTCAGTACCCATTTGCAGCGCAATAACGAACGCAACGTTCCTGGTCAACCGGCGCATGCAGTTGGAGGAAGTCAGTTTCAATCAAATCGTTCCGGATTACGAAGTGTTTGCGCGGGGCGACAGCAACCGCCTCGAACAAGTCCTGGTCAATCTTTTCAACAACGCGCTGGACTCGATGGAACACAGCTCGCAGCGCTGCCTCACGGTAAAAGTCCAGAGTACGAAAGAGCAGGTATTTATCTCGGTCAAGGACACCGGTCCGGGCATTTCGGACGAAGCGTTGAAACATCTTTTTGAGCCGTTCTTTACAACGAAAGCGCAAGGGGTGGGTTTGGGGCTGGGGCTGGTTATTTCGGCGCAAATCGTGCGCGAATTCGGCGGCGAATTGAGCGGCGCCAATTCACCGGATGGCGGCGCCATATTCACAATAGAGCTACGCGCGGTCAGCGCAGGAGGTCAATAATGCATGAAGGACTCAGGATTTTGCTGGTCGAGGACGACCCTATCGTCAGGGCGGGCAGCGAACAGGCATTCCAGTTGGCTGATCTTAACGTGGAAGCATTCGCCTCGGCAGAACTGGCGCGCAAACACATTACACCCGGATTTCCCGGTATCGTCGTCAGCGACATCAGGCTGCCCGGCATGAACGGGATGGAACTGCTGCTGCATATCAAATCTGTCGACAAGGATGTCCCCGTCATTCTGGTCACCGGGCACGGCGATATCACCATGGCAGTTCAGGCCATGCGCGACGGCGCATACGATTTCATCGAGAAGCCCTACTCATCCGAACAATTGGTTGATGTGGCGCGCCGCGCGCTTGAGGCTCGCAGCCTGATACTGGAAGTGCACTCATTGCGGCGCCAACTCGAAGGCCGCAAAGGCATAGAAGCAACGCTGCTGGGAAAGTCCCCTGCAATGCAGGAGATTCGGCGCTTGATACTGGATGTCGCGGACACCGGCGCCGACGTGCTCATCTATGGCGACACCGGCACGGGAAAGGAAATGGTTGCGCGGTGCCTGCATGATTACAGCCATCGCCAGAAGAACAATTTCGTTGCCGTCAACTGCGGCGCAATACCGGAATCCATTTTTGAGAGCGAAATGTTCGGACACGAATCCGGTTCCTTTACCGGCGCTTCGAAACGCCAGGTCGGCAAGATGGAATTCGCAGACAAGGGCACGCTGTTCCTGGACGAAATCGAAAGCCTGCCCATGTCGCTCCAGGTCAAGCTGCTGCGCGCCTTGCAGGAACGCAAAATAGAGCGCGTCGGTTCCAATGAACTGGTGTCGGTCAATGTTCGTATCATCGCCGCGGCAAAAATGGACTTGAAGGAGTTGTCGGACCAGCAGAAATTTCGAGCCGACCTGTACTATCGCCTGAATCTCATCGTGCTGAATCTGCCGCCACTGAGCGAACGACGCGAAGACATTCCGGAATTATTCGAGCATTTCGTCCTGCAGGCGGCGGCCCGTTACAACCGTGCCGCACCCTTGGTGTCCGGCGCGCAAATGCACAGGTTGATGGCCCATTCGTGGCCGGGGAATGTGCGCGAACTGCGCAATATCGCCGACCGCTTCGTGCTTGGAATTCTCGGTAATGACGACACCATCTTCCAGCAAGCAGTTCCAGAGGAACCGCTTGCCGATCAAGTCCGCCATTTCGAACGCGCGCTGATTGAAATGGAGTTACGCAAGCATCGCGGAAACGTCGGCCCCATATGCGAAGCACTCGGTCTGCCCAAGCAAACCCTTTATCACAAGATGCAGAAGTATCAGCTGGTCGCGGAAGAGTACAAATAGATTTGAATCTTGAATGGGGTTGGCCGGGTTGCTTCAGCGAAGCACAGCACATTCAGAATCGCTGTTTACCCCTCAATTCATCAGGCCATCCGAACGTTAACTCCTTCCCCCATGCAGGGGGAAGGCAGGGATGGGGGTAGAAATTACGATCATATCCACTCCCAGTTTCTACCCCCACCCTACCCCTGGTGCGTGGTTGTTGCCGCTTCAGCGGCTTTACAACCACGGCCTCCCCCCTGCGGGTGCATGGGGGAGGGAACAATGCCACATCGCCCTACCGCTTATCTGACTGCTGCAATAGGCCTATTTTCAACACTAATGAATCCCATGCTGAAACCGATACCCTTTGTAGCTCAATATCACCCCGTCCGGCGTGATCTGTTCCAGCCTGAGTCCCGGCGCAAGCGATTCGCCTTCTTTCAACATTCGTGAGTTGATGCTGACGATACTGTTCACGGATTTGTTGGAATAGGAATGCAACTGAATCTTCATATCCGGCATCTCCTGCTGAATCGCGAGAGGTAGTTCGGCAAAGGGTGTCGCTTTATGTTCCTGGTCAACGGTCGCCGTGCTGGCAGGTTCTTTCGGTGAAATAGCTGGCGCGGCCGGCACCGGGTTCAGCGTCGACAATTTCTGCTCCGGCTTTGCAGCCATCGCAAGTTGATCGGCGTGCGTCGGCATAGTCTGGTTAGTGTTCGCGACTGCAGTTTTCGCGGCAAATGGTTCTGCGGCGTGCACAGGCTGTTCCGCCTGCCACGGATGCAGCCAGCCAATGGCGATGCCGGCGCAAAGCAATACCGCCGCAAGCGCACTGTAAATCACGGAAGAAGACCGTTTGGGCGCAGCCACCGTTGCCTGCGCCGACGGCAAAGTTGGCGTGGCACCGCGTTGCCGCTGCTGGTCGGATTTTTTGAGCGCATCCAGAATATACGACATACCTATTTATCCCTTTGCTCGCGAACCAACTTGGGCGCGGTCGTATCCGTGGCACCGCTAAGACGCATCAGAGTCTGGGTAGCGACAAGACCGGTGGGAGGAAGTCCCTGGGCGAGTTGAAACTGTTTTACTTGCCGCAACACGGTTTCATCGAACACCGAATCATCGGTGGCTTCCGCGACCTTGCCGTTAAGTTGCGCGAGTTGATTGCGCAGCCATTCCACATTCGGCCCGTGGTCGCCCAACTGTATCTTTTGTTGTTCCAACGGCGGTGCGCGCCACAGCAGGGTGTACTGGCCTGACCATTGTTCCGCCAGTGCGTCAATGGCAACCGCAACAGTTGTATTGGCAACATTGAAGATGGCAACCTTGTCGTCGAGCAGGCTCAACGTCGCATAGAATTTTTGACCCTGCTTGTCGCTCAGCAGCAGCACTGCGGGCCGGTTCAGTTGGCGCAACTCATCCAGACCGCCGCGAGCGGAACGGCAACTCAAACCAATGTCGCTAGCCTGCAGGCACTCGTCACCCTCCCGGTAGTCCGCGCCCCAGGCACGAAATAGCGCTGAATAAGCCATCGCCTTGCTCTGCGAGCGCGGCACTGCTGCGGGCCATTCCAGGATAACCGGAGTGACCGGGGTAGCCGCCACTGGCGTTACCGGCTTGGCAGGCTCGGCTTTAACTTCGGTCTTGGCTTCGGTTCTAGTTGGAATTGGTGATTGAACATCGGGTTTGTACTGCAGCACCGCCAGTGCAATGGAGGCCAGCAAACCCGCAATGAGGAAGAGCAAGACACTGCGTGGTCGTTTCGTCGGACTATGAAACACCTCGCGCGCCGCCTGCTTCAGCGTCGCCCGATCAACCCGCTCCTTGGCTTGCACGTAGGCGCCCAGCAGTGCCCGATCGCAGAGCACGTTGATGACACGTGGCGTGCCACCGCTCAGGCGGTAAAGACTGCTCATCAGTGAATCCGGAAAAAGCTTGCGTTGCGTACCCGCAACCCCGAGGCGATGCCGCACATAGTCGGCGACTTCCTGCTTGGCCAGCGGCCCCAGGTGATAGCGCGCAATAACCCGTTGCGCCAGCTGCCGCAGCTCGGGCCGCGCCAGCATCTCCGCCAGTTCGGACTGACCCAGCAAAATGATCTGCAAAAGTTTACGCTGGCTGGTTTCCAGATTGGTGAGCAACCGCATCTGTTCCAGCACATCTGCGGAAAGGTTCTGCGCCTCGTCGATGACCAGCACAGCATGCCGTCCCTTGGCATGGGCATCGAGCAGATAGGCATTGATACAATCGACAAACACCTTGACGCTGGTGTTGCCGGGAGGAACCGCAATGCCGAATTCGGCGCAGATGGTCGCGAGCAATTCTTCCACCGTCTGCCGCGGATTGAATATATAGGCCACATCGCAGGATTCAGGAATCTGTTCCAGCAGGCAGCGGCACACCGTCGTCTTGCCCGCCCCCACCTCGCCGGTGAGCAAGACAAAGCCGCCGCTGCCATTCACGCCATAAAGCAGATGAGCAAGCGCCTCCTGATGGCGCTCGCTCATGTAGAGATAGCGGGGATCAGGAGCGATGGAAAACGGCGCTTCGGCGAGACCAAAGTAACTCTGGTACATGGGCGGAATTTGAATGGGAACGTCGGGATATTATAGCGGCAAGTTACAACCGCTCAAGGCAACAGTTTCATTGATGATTAACTGTCGGCAGATTTGGTAAATCATTAAGGTGCGCTATCTTTTTGGGCTGTTGAGAACTTGTGGCCGCACTGTTGGCAAAATATAGCTGTTGGGTCAGCGGTATGGCATCTCATCCTCCTTATCTCAAGCAAAGCCAAAGGGTTCAACTCGACTTTTTTGGCTCGCCCCTAAAATGCCTCGCCCAACTGCAGTATTGATCTCATCATCAAGTAATCAGGCAATAAGCGCCAGACTACGACAACCAGGATGAACAAGAACAGCCAGAGCCTGATACCGGGAACTACAACGGGCAGAATGAATATGGCGAGTGCAGCAAAACCTGCCGTTTGCATGCCAAGCCAGCCCGAGGTGATGGCACGATGCCGCTCCAGTTTTTCCAGTTCATTCACCATCATGTTTGCGAATATCTTCGGACGCAACGCCTGTTTCTTGAAGTCCACCCAGTCCTGATCGGTACGGCCCGAGGCATGGATGGTGGCGACGAGTTCTAGGTAAGCATCCAGAGATGCTTTCAATTCGTCGCAGACGGCTGGCGTGGCAAAACTGGCCGAGGCCGCCTCGCGAATATTGATCTGGACGGCACGGAGTTCGTCGCGTAGCGCGGCGAACTCCCTGTCCATTTCCTTGCGATCTCGCTCGATTTTCTTGAGCTGGTGGGCTACCGATTTCTTTGCTTCCGGCAACAGCGCTTCCAATACCAGCAAAGATGCGGCATCCATTTGCAGCGGGTCGCCCAGATCATTTATCCATGTACACTTGGCTGAAAGGCCCAGCAATTCGGCCACCATGCGTTTGCGCAAACGCTCCGCCCACGAATTGTCGTAAGACATCGCCAGCAATCTGGCGTGCAAGTTGACCAGGTCGGGCCGATTGAAATCGTCCCTGCCGTACATGAGCTGATCGAAGTCGGCGATCTCATCGGGGTCGCGGGCGGCGCTTTTGGCGGTGATGATGGCGAGCTTGGTTTTCCATGCCTCGTCGAACAAATCCAGGGCATGGTGCCATCTCTTTACCAGATCGGCGGCCTGACGATTACCTGCAGCTGCGTAGACTTCCAGCACGCGATACCGGTGCAGATTGTCCAGCCAGTAAGCGGCTTCCTCTTCGCCTTTAAGCGCTCTATTGGCATAGGCTAGGATATTGGACAACTCGATGGTTTCGCCCCGCCAGACCGGAGGTATGCCGGGTGCAAGATGCAAAATCAGTTTCAATAATTGCAAATCCTGCGACATGCCCGTCTGGTTGCGCATGTCGATCAACAAGCGCACCACATTCTGGTCTTTTTGCACGTCGTTGAACCACGCCATCAGCAGACCGTTTGATATATCCGACAAGCCTTCTTTCCAGTTGCGCGACAGGGCGATCGCGAGCTGATCCGGCTTGTAACAAATCTCGCTACCGAGATGGTAAGGCTCGACAAAGCCATGGACGGAGCCTTGCTCGGTCGGCTCCTCAAGACTGGTGTCGTTCTGCAGCCAGCGCTGTATCTCGCCCGCCCCCCAGCGCAATGCCGGATCGCGCTGCAACAGCCCGCGCAAGAGCTTGCGAATATTGCCATCTGTTACAGCGGAAAGATCGATATTGCGCGTGGTCAAGTGATGCATCACCACCGCTTCCGACAGACCGGCAAAAGGATGTTTTCCGGTTGCGCATTCGAGTATCAACATGCCCATCGCCCAGAAGTCAGACTTGAAGTCGATCACCCCGGACAAGCTTTCGGGCGATGCATAAGGCAGGGTGCGCGCCACTCCGGTAAAGCGCTGGGTGACGTCGAGTATCGAGGAAATGCTGAAGTCGGTTAATACCAGGTCCAGCGGTTGTTTGGTGCGTATCAAAATATTTTCCGGCTTCAAGTCCCGATGCACCAAGCCGACCGCGTGCACATCCTGCAACGCAGTGGCCAATTCAAGAATCACGGTATGCAATACCGCCGGAACCAGCGCGCCGCCATCCATCATCTGGCGCAACGAGCCGTGCTCGCACAGCTCCATCAACTCATAGGCATATCCTTCCGACACGCCTTCTTCCAGCACATCGACCCTGTGCGCCACCGGAATCTTATTGATGCGCTCCTGCACATCGCGCTTGGGCAAAATGCCGTGCCGGTAAATCTTGGCGACAAGATGCGGGCCGCCCACAGCAGCCTGCACGATCAACAACTCCGCCTCGGCACCGCGAGTCGGCATGGGTTTGATGATGCGGTAACGCCCCCTTAACGCGGCAGGCAGATTGACCAGACTTTGCAAAGTCTCCGAACTGGTCAGCGTGACCTGGCGCGCGATAGGGCGATTGCAATAGAGACATGTGGTAGTTCCGGGTGGATTGGCCTGGCCGCAGTCCTCATGGCTGCAAATCACCTCGAGGGAGGAGTCGCTGGCTGGAATTATCGCTTCGGTTTTTTCGATGTCGGCTGACGCAGCCTGTTTGCTAACGATATCCACCCCGGCCAGAATCTTGCCGCAAACACAACGCATCACTGAAGGCGAATTTTCAGTACCGCAACTCGGACAACGGCGAATAAGTTCTGCTTCCATCTACGATCTCCAGGAAACCCCGGTCAACTCCACCCCGCGTGACTTGCACGCGCTTTCCAGTGTGGCCATGTCACCGCGTCCGGGAATGCCGACGTACCAGACGCGCCCTCCATCGAGCATGGTCTGAATGCGTTTGGATGCATGGTCTGCCGGAGCATTCAGGTATTGCGCATATTTTTTGTGGCCGCGATCAGACAGGCACACCAGAGGTTGATTGGATGAGCCGCGCCAGACATGCGTCAGCGGCTTGGCATCAATATAGGGTTCGGGGATCAAGGCATCCAGCTTTGCCAGAAGTTCTGCATGGTTTTTCTGCAGCGTAGCCAGCGGATAGCCGCTGTAGCAGAGAATATCGAAATCGAGTTTGCCGGCCGTGCGCCAATGAGTGAGGCCATCCAGCAGTGCCTCCAACGCCTGCGGCTGATCAAAAGGCTCGCCGCCGGAAAGCGTCACACCATTAAAATCACCAGCCGTCGTTTCGCGGCACCAATCCAACAGTTGTGCCACTGGCATGTCGCGGCCGGGGTTGTGCTCCCAGGTGTCTTGCGACACGCAACCCTTGCAACCGATGCTGCATCCCTGCAGCCAGATGCCGAGGCGTTTGCCGGGACCCAACACCGAGACCGGGAAGTGCGCTTTGTTGATACCTATTTTCATGAGCTTTGCAGGGTGAGCGTAACAACCTTGTCCTGTTCGGTCATGCCGGTAACCTGCAGCCGAGTCTTGCCCTCCAGATCATGTTCGAACATCGCGCGCGACAGCGGATTGATGAAAGCCGACTCAAGCTGATTGCCGATGCCGCGCCCGCCGTTGCTCAAGTCTTCGGTGCAGCGTTTCAACAGTTGCTCATGTATCTGCGGCGTGAGAGCGAGTTTGACCTTAAACTCTTCGGCCAAACGGCGCGCCACGTTATTCAACATGCCGTCAAAAATGAGGGAGGCCACTTCGGGCCGGATAAAGTTGAACACGACGATGTTGTCGCCGATGCGGTTGAGCAGTTCCGGACGCGACAGCTTGTACTTGAAGTAATTGCCGATTTCTTCGCGCACATTCTTTTCCACCGTCTCGTAAGCGTCACCCGGCTTCACATGCTGGATACGGTTGCCCATCTTGTCCTCGACAAAAATGCCGAGGTTGGAGGTAAACACCAGGATGGTTTCGGAAAAATACGCCGTATCGCCGCGCCCGTCGGTCAGGCGCCCGTCTTCCAGAATTTGCAGGAATTTATCCAGGATGCGCGGATGCGCTTTTTCGATTTCGTCGAACAGCACGACGGAAAACGGCTTTTCTCGCACCGCGTTGGTCAGTTCGCCGCCCGCATCGAAACCGACATAGCCCGGCGGCGCACCGAGCAAACGCGCGCTACTGTGCTCTTCGGCAAACTCGCTCATGTCGAAACGCAGATAAGCCTTCTCATCACCGAACACCAGTTGCGTCAGCGTCTTGGCCAGTTCAGTCTTGCCGACACCGGTAGGCCCGGCAAAAAACAGCACACCGCGCGGGCGACTGCCGCCGGATCTTGCCTGTGCGCCGGTCATGCCCATGACCGAGCGCTTGAGAATATCCAGCGTCTTTACCACGGCAGGATGCTGGCCTTTAACGCGGTCTTCGATGAAGGACTGTGCGTTGCTGATCTTTTCGCGCAGATAATCCTTGCGCCACGGATTATCCAGTGCCCCCACCTTGTAGCAGCGCACCGCATCGTCGATGTCGCCTATCTTCAACCTGCTGCGATCGGCCAGCTCGGTGATGTCCGACAATGCGGTCAACGACATGCCTTCGGTGCTTTCTGAAAAACGTTTCACGAACTTTTCGCGGGCGGGTGCGCCAGCCTCCGCGAAACCCGCAAACAGCGGTGCCAATTGCTGCGCGGTCGCCTGGCGCATTTCGTAATCCGGTTTGCCGATAATCAGGTTGGCAACACGCTCGCTATCCAACGTAAACCATGAAGGCAGGTCCTGCGGACGATTGACCAGCCACAATACCGGGTTGTACAAAGGTTTGCCGCCGCCTTCGTTGGGAACGACAGGCGCTGCATTCAGGGCCAGCTTTTCGGATGAGATAAAAAACCGGTGTTCGCCCTCGCTCAGGTGATCGGCCTGGCGCGTAATGCGCGATGCGAAATCCATCACCAGCGCACAACGCGCTTCGCGCAGCGACACCAGCGTTTTCATCACGGTCGACAGGGTTTCCAGACTCACCATCTGGCTACCGGATTTCAGTTTCAGGTCGAACAATTTCTCAGCCTGTTCGCGCACGGCCGTTTCATCCGGATAAACCCGCAACCCGTCCGCCGGGTCATACACCAGCAGGAAACGATAATCCTTTGCCTTTAATGTTTCCCATACTGCGCGTATCAATGGCACCAGCGCCGGACCACTGGAAAGTGGCGCCAGAAAACTGTCATGAATGCTGCCCGATACGACAAACTGCGAACGGATAGCGAGCAGACGCTCAAGATCGGTGAGCCAACGCGATGCGGGTAGAGTCATTTCATTTCTCGTGTTTGTAATTTATTGCTGTGATCGGCCTCTTCTTCATCAGCGAATCGGGGCAGCTTGTCTTTCTGCACCAGTTGCACAGGCAATTCGCCCGCCTCCAGGCGGCGCGTCACATTCAGGTGTATGCCGCGCACATCCAGCGCTTGCAGCAAGGCAGGAAACTCCGCGCACCAGCGGTCTTCCGCCAGATGATCCAGCACACTGTGCTCGTTATCGGCTTGCTCCACCGCGCGAATCACATTGAAATTGGCCGTGCCGGTTTTGGCATCTACACGCAGCCGCACCATATGTTTGTCCCATCCCTGGCGACGGAAATGCACTACACCGCCCTCGACGAACAACGTGCTGGACACATCTTCCACCTGATAACCCAGATCTTTCAGCGATTGCTCCAGAACCAGCGCGGAGGCTTCCTGCACCGCTTGCGCCTGCACCGTCTCGACGCGCTTCTGGATGCGCATGCGCAGCTCGGTGGTGAGCAATTGCGCACGCTCGGTATCGGCAAAGGGCGCATCGGCTATCTCTTTCGCCACACTGGCGATGTCCTGCGGCAATTCGCCCAGGTGCGCTATACGCGCCAACAGGCGCTGCACGGAAGTTTGGCTTCCAGTCGCAGTAGCTTGGGCGATGGCCTTATCCAGTGTCACCTCCTGTCCCAGATCATCCATGCGCAGCGCAGATTCCGTCAGCAAAATGGAACGCAACTGGCTGGTCAATGCCCGCATGGCACGCACATAGGCGGCCAGTTGCAACTCGTCATTGTTCTCCGGTTGAGCCGGTCGTGTAGCCGTAACCTTGTTGAGCGCCACATATCGTTGGGCCAGTCCGGCTAGCGCATCAAACTCTGCATTCGCTGTCTGTACCTCCTGCAACAGCGCTTCGCGCCCTTTGGCCGTGGCATTCCTCAGTTCGTTGCGTAAACGATCCTGATGCCCCCGCTGCTCATCGCGCAAATTGGCGGCATTCGCATAGCCCTCGGCAATCGCCTGGGCAGCCCGAATGGCTGTTGCTGAAAGCATCACGGTGATGGGATCAGCGACAATAAATGCAGTAGTTGGGCCACTCATAGAAGAATCAATTACCTGAATATAAAAAAGATTTAGTAAATGCGCTCTCTGTTTCCCATTATCCCGACAACCTCTTCTTGAGAGGATGACAGAAACTGGCCGGATTAAACGCTACATTCTTTTCCTCGGCAAGTTGCATTGTTTCAGAATGACTTATTGGCACAACAAGTCGAAGTAATGCCTCTAGCGTCATGAGCGGTAACCGGTTGTTCCTGTCACACACACAAGATTGACAACCCAATCACCGCCCCCGCACAATCCGCCCGTCTTGCAACTTCGCCGTTACATACACAGCACACTCAACTAACCGTGCGGGATGAATGGTGGAATCCCAGAAATTCAGGAGGCTGGAGCAGGTTCAATGGAAGGCAGCTAGCGCTTGAATTGGCTTGCGTTCTTGATAAGTATCAGCCGCGAATAAAGGGAGAAACACATTGCAAGCCGTTCCGTATTTCTTCACGCCAACCCGATTGCATCTACTGGAGTCACCGTTCAATCTTTGTCCTTCGACAGACTCAGGACGAACGGCGTATTTTTTTGTTCAAATCCCCCCTCGCCCCCCTTTGCAAAAGTGGGGAACTGTTGTTGCCCGTCACGCGTGTGATGGACAATTTGGAATAAACCTTTAACTTGCCACATGGAGTATCCAATGCTCATCGCCCATCGCTATCTCCGGTTAGCCGTTATTTTCATGCTGTCCGCCCTGCCCATCTTCGCCCATGCCGCGGAGGTTGAGTTTTTCTCGCCGTCGGGCGAGGTGAAAAAGGTCCGACAGGTCGCGGTGCGATTTTCGGAGCAGATGGTGGCATTTGGCGATCCGCGCGAGGTTAATCCTTTTGACATCACTTGCCCTGCTGCAGGCAAGGGCCGCTGGGCTGATCAGCGCAACTGGATATACGACTATGATCAGGATCTTCCGGCAGGTGTCGCCTGCTCGTTCTCGGTCAAGAAGGGGCTGGCCTCGCTCAAGGGCAGCGCGATCAAAGCCGCGAGTTACGCCTTCAACACAGGCGGTCCGGCCGTGATGCAGAGTGAACCCTATTCGGGCGAATACTCCACCATCGACGAAAACCAGATATTCGTGCTTGGCCTGGATGCGCCCGCTACGGACGATTCCATACAAAAGAATGTGCACTGCGAAGCCGACGGCATTTCAGAGCAGATACCGGTCAAGTTGATCATTGGCAAATTGCGCAATTCGATTCTGGACTGGCGCGAGGCTTTCCTGACGCGCTATTACCAGGTCATCTTCAAGCGCGGCAACAACGAAGGACACAGCTTCATCTTTGGCATTGAGGAACGCGGATCGGACCGCGAGAAATTCCTCAAGCTGCGCGACGGCGCAAATTCGCCCATCGTTGTGCTGCAATGCACACGCACGTTCCCCAATCAGGCAAATATCAAACTGGTTTGGGGCAAAGGCGTTACCTCGGTTTCCGGCATTCCCACCAGCCAGGATCAAACGCTGGAATTCCGCGCACGCCCTGCCTTTGAAGCCAAGTTCACTTGCGAGCGCGTCAACGCCGATGCGGATTGCATCCCGGCATTTCCGATGAGGCTCAATTTCTCTTCTCCCGTTACGGTCGAGAATGCACAGAACATCATGCTGATTGCACCTGGCGTAAAGCCAGTCAAGCCGGTAATCACCGAGAACGACAAGAAATCCGGATTCGTGCAATCGGTCTCCTTCCCGATACCGTTGCCGGAAAAAACCAAGTTCAAGATCATATTGCCCCAGGTCTTTACCGACGATGCGGGCCGGTCGTTGAGCAACGCATCGAATTATCCGCTGGAAGTTCGCACCGACGAGAACCCGCCGCTGGCCAAGTTTGCCGCCAATTTCGGCATTCTCGAATTGAACGCTGCTCCCGGCACGCCGCCCTTGCTGCCGCTGACCTTGCGTAATGTCGAATCCTCGCTGGCGTCGAACATGGCTTACCCTCCCATCGCGGGCAAGACCATGCACGACGATTCGGAGCTGACCGTGCTGGAATGGATGAGGCGCTTGCAGAAGGCCGATCAGTACAACTATGAAGACCAGAACAAGGGGCCGGGCAAGGTCTCTGTCTTTGAGCAGGGAGGTGCCACCAAACCCTTCACCATCCAGAAGCCGCTGGGCGACAAGGCATTCGAAGTCATCGGCATCCCGCTGCAGGAGCCGGGATTCTATGTGGTGGAATTGGCCAGTCCGCGTCTCGGCGCAGCATTGTTCGGCGATGGCTCGACCTCCGAAGAAGATGCGTCGCTCGTCACCAAACTGGTGAATGCAGTCAAGCCCGGCAGTTCGCGCCCCTATTACGTGCACGCCGCCGCACTCGTCACCAACCTGTCCGTGCATTTCAAGCAAGGCCGCGAATCCTCGCTGGTCTGGGTGACCAGCCTCGACAAGGGCAAACCGGTAACCGCTGCCGATGTGGCCGTGCGCGACTGCGCCGGCAAAATATATGCGCAGGGCAAGACCGACGCGCAAGGCCTGCTGCAGATCAAACAGGAACTGCCGAACCTGAACACTCTGCCCGGTTGCATGAACGAATACGACCACCAGTATTTTGTGACGGCACGTCTGGGCAAGGATTTTTCTTTCGTGCTGTCGGGCTGGAACGA
>Ga0182021_10006732_pt1 | contig 13632 bp, 5 predicted proteins | sample 612E3MmetaG_FD_120493 | JGI IMG/M metagenome (GOLD analysis project Ga0182021, IMG submission 120493) | Permafrost microbial communities from Stordalen Mire, Sweden - 612E3M metaG (Illumina Assembly) | ecosystem: Environmental > Terrestrial > Soil > Wetlands > Permafrost | place: Sweden...
GGCAGCACCTTTACCTTTGTGCTGCCTGCGCCCGACGCGCAGGGAGGTGACGAAGCCGCGCTAACGTCCGAATCTCTGATCAACGGCACCGTGCTGGTCGTCGAAGACGAGCCGGACATTGGCCGGCTGATCGAGCTGCACCTGCGCCACGAGGGGTTGAATCCGATCGTCGAGACGCAAGGGCTGAAGGCACTTGAACGGGCGCGCACAGAACCGATCGATCTGATTACGCTCGATATGATTCTGCCGGACATCAGCGGCATGGAGGTTCTGCGCCGACTCAAAGCCGACCCGGTGACGCACGACATCCCGGTCGTCATCGTGTCGATTATGCGCGAAGAAGATGGCAGCGCGGCCTGGTGTGCGGCTGATCATATGACCAAGCCCTTCGCGTTGGAGAAGCTCATCGATAGCGTCCGGAGCACCTTGGCCGCCCGACCGCAAAGTTGAAGGGCGCGGCGCTAGGGCGTGGGCAGGCTGCAAGGTACGTCAATAGCTGCACCATTCTAATTGGACATGTCCAATTCCTCCGACGTCAAGCGGCCCCGCACACCCTGCTGCTGGCGATTCTTTATCTTGGCCTTCCCTAGCTCACGCCTATGCCATCAGTGGGATCACCTCCATGACCTGCTCGGCCCTCCCGAAGAAACGGATTCCGAAGCCGCCAACATCGCGCACGGAAGACGATGGCCCCGACTGCCCCACAGACCCAGCTCGATCTGCCCCGCTTGATCATCACGCTCAACAAAAAACGCAACTCCCACTCGGCGAACGCGCAGCGAAACCTTGATCGAACACCGGCTGGCGAGTGCCAGATAGAGAAACCGTAGTTCGATGAACAATTTATCGCTGGTCTTTATCTCCAGCCTATGCAGCTTGGATCTACCCGCCAGGAGGGATCAAGATGAAGCTAGAGCAACTGATCATCGCGTACAACGAAGCCGTGTTTGATACCGATCGAGACAAGGCCCTGCAAGTGATTCAGGCGGCCGTGAACAACGGCGTTTCCCCGGAAGAGATCGTCTTCGACGTGGTCGTCCCGGCGATTGAGCAGATGATCAAGTCCATTAGCGAGGATATGGATGTGAATCTGGCGCAGCACTTTATGGCGTCGCAGATCGCCGCCGAAGTGACGGACGAGATGGTGCCCCGCTTCAAGCACTCGCCGGACATCATCGGGCGCATCGTCATCGGCACCGCGCAAGGCGATTTGCACTCGCTGGGCAAACAGATCGTTACCGGTTGTCTCAAAGCCCGCATGATCGAGTACATCGACCTGGGGGTGAATGTTCCGCCCGAACGGTTCGTCGACGAAGCCGTGGCGGCGCACGCCCAGGTCATCGGCATCTCAGCCATGATGGTCCACACCGCCCGCGGCGAGGACGGCTGTCTCAAAGTCCGGCAGATCCTGGAGGAGCGGGGACTTGAAGATCAGATCAAGATCGTGGTTGGCGGCGCGCCCTTCCGCTTCGATCATGATCTTTACAAGATCGTGCAGGCCGATGCGTGGGCCGAGGATGGCATTACGGCCGGGAAAGTCATTGGCGAGCTCATTCAGGAGGTGCGGCGATGATTACGGGCATGGACCGGCTGGTGGCGGCGATCAATGGGGGTACGTCCGATCGGATTCCGGTGTTCTGCAATCTGCTCGATCAGGGTGCGCTGGAACTCGGCATTTCTCTTCAGGAGTATTACACCCACGGTGAACGGGTAGCAGAAGCACAACTCCGGCTGCGTGAAAAATACGGCTACGACAATGTCTGGAGCCTGTTCTATGTGGGAAAAGAGGCTGAACTGCTGGGCTGCCGGGAGATCATCTTTGCCAAGGATGGTCCGCCCAACGTCGCCGACTTTGTCATCAAGACGCCCGCCGATATTCACCGGCTGGAAGTTCCCGACGACATTTCCGCTCAGCCTGCGTTCGAGGAAGAGCTGAAATGTCTGCGCCTGCTGCGGGCCGCAGTGGGCGGCCGCTATCCAATCTGCGCCTACATTACCGCGACCATGGCGCTGCCGGCGCTGCTGATGGGCATGGACAAATGGATGGAGCTGCTCTTCATGGGGCCGGCGGCTGACCGCGACGAGCTGTTAGCCAAGTGCCACGACTTTTTCGTGAAAGAAATGCGCGCCTACCGGCAAGCCGGGGCCGACGTGCTCGTCTATTCAAATCCGTTCGGCTCCACCGACTTCGTCCCGATGAAATTCTTCATGGAGCGGTCCCTGCCCTGGATTGAAAAAGACATCACGGCGGTGGGGACGCCAGGCGTGGTCTATTACTGCGGCATGGCGCGCTTCAATAAAGTGATCGACATCGTGCTCAAACGAACGGGCCTCGGCGTCTACTACCTGAGTCCGCTCGACGACCTGGAGCAAGGCAAGAGAATCATCGCCGGGCGGGGCTTGACGTGCGGGGTCATCAATGACATCAAGCTCATCGACTGGTCACAAGCAGAGATCAGGCATGAGGTGAAGCGGATGATGGAGGCCGGCCTGCCGGGCGGACGGTTCTTGTTCGGAACCGGGGTGATGCCGTATGGCATTCCCGCGGAGAACATCCGCACCATGCTCGAGGCCGCGTATGAATTCGGCCAGTATGAGAAGTTGGAGGCGCCATGTCTGAGATGACCACGCTACCCACCATGGAACTCGCCGCCCTTCAGGAGCGGGTCAAGAAGCTCGCCAACGACAAATCGTACCTTCAGTTAATCATCCGTCTGATGAACCGGATGAGCGCCGTGCCCGGTCTCGACAACACCGTCGAGAACATGTTGAGAAATGTCGTGGATGTGATCGGCGGCGCCAATATCATCTTGTACTATGTGGTCGACAACGACATTTACTATGCGGATGTCTATGGCGAGAAGCGGAAGATCGATGGCGTAACCGACAGCCTGGTGAAACAGGTCATGGAGACGCGCGAGCCGATCGAGTACGAGCACGAGTTCGGCGCTACCCGGATGATGACGCCTGAGTTCTCGAAGGCCTATACCTGGATTGTTCCGCTCCTGGTGGGTTCTGACCTGGTCGGCGTCTTCAAGATGGAAAGCCTGCATATCGCCATGCGCGAGTTATATCAGCAATTGCCGACCTTTTTCACTTACGCAGCCCTGGTGCTCAAGAACGAAATCCAGGGACACACACGACTCAAAAAAGCCTACGATGATCTCGCCCGGGAAGTCACGGTACGCACACAGGCGGAAGCAGATCTGCGTGTGGCCAATGAAGCGTTGGAAGAAAGAGTGGCCGAGCGCACCGCCGAATTACGCCGTGCCAACGACCAGCTGCGCGAGAGCGAAGAGCGTTATCGTATCGTTGCCGACAACACCTATGATTGGGAATTCTGGGTTGACCCCGGCGGTCAATTCCTTTACAACTCCCCCTCTTGCCAGCGCATTACGGGACACACGGCCGATGAGTTTGCGTATGACCCAGGTCTGTTGAATCGCATCATTCACCCGGAAGACCGCGAGCGCTTCATGCTCCATTACCAGTACGTGATGGGGAAAAAGCGGCCAGATGAAATCGAGTTTCGCATTCTTCTCGCGGACGGAAGTGTGCGCTACATCGGTCACGTCTGTCAGCCGGTCTTTGACGAGCAGGGACTGTATCAGGGTGCCCGCGGTAGTAATCGGGACATCACCCAGCGCAAGCAGGCGGAGGAGGCGCTGCGCCGTCTGAATCGCGAACTGCGCGCCATCAGCAACTGTAACCAGGTCTTGATGCGGGCTGTGGACGAGCAGACGCTCCTCAACGACATTTGCCGCATCGTGTGCGACATGGCTGGCTACCGTATGGCTTGGGTGGGATGTGCCGAGCACGATGACGCCCAGACCGTGCGCCCGGTCGCTTGGGCAGGAACTGAGGAGGGGTATCTCGCCAGCGCCAACATCACCTGGTCCGACACGGAACGCGGACGCGGTCCCACCGGCACAGCCATTCGGAGCGGAGAAAGTGCCTGCATCCAGGAGTTCATGACTGACCCCCAGGCCGCCCCCTGGCGCGAGAACGCTCTACAGCGCGGCTATCGCTCCAGTATAGCCCTGCCCCTCAAGGATGAAAGCGCCAAGGCATTTGGCACTCTCACGATCTATTCCACGGAACCGAATGCCTTCACCCCGGACGAAATACGACTTCTGGAGGAATTGGCCGGCGATCTGGCCTTTGGCATCACCGTCCTGCGCGCTCGCGCCGAACGCAAGCGAGCAGAGGAGGCGCTGCGCGAGAGCGAAACCAAGTTCCGGGCCGTTTTTGAAAGCTCGGTGGATGCCATTGGTGTGTCGAAAATGGGCATCCACACTTTTGTCAACCCGGCTTATCTGGCCTTGTTTGGCTATGCCGACAACGCTGAATTGAACGGAAAACCCATTCTCGATCTGATTGCGCCCAGTCGCCGCGAACAAGTCTTGGAGAATGTACGCCGCCGCGCGAGTGGGCAGACCGCCCCTATTGTCTACGAAACGCGCGGGCTGAGAAAAGATGGTTCTGAATTCGACATGGACGTTCATACGTCCACCTATGAACTGAATGGCGAGATATATACGGTTCCCATCATCCGTGACATCACCGAGCGCAAGCAAATAGAAGAGGTGCTGCGCAAACGCGAGCAGGAATTTCGTACCCTGGCTGAGAACTCGCCCGATGTCATCGTACGCTACGACAGGGAAGGGCGACGCATCTACGTCAATCCGGAGTTCGAGCGGGTCAATCGCCTTTCGGCGCAGGATGTCTACGGCAAGACGCCGGTCGAACTCTCGACCGAACTGGCACCGAAGGCAGACGTTTTCACGGAAAAACTTATGGCGGCGATGGCGTCCGGCACCGTCACCAAGATTGACTTGTCTTGGACCAAGGAGGGGAAGCCGATATGCTGGTATGTGCGCATTGTGCCCGAGTTCGATGCGGATGGCAAAGTGGTGAGCGCACTCACCATCTGGAGTGACATCACCGAGCGGAAGAACGCGGAAAACGCCCTGCGGGAGAGCGAAGAGAAGTATCGCGCCATTATCGAACAGTCGGCCGAGGGCGTGGCGCTGATTGATGAGACCGGCCATATCGTCGAGTGGAATCAGGCTAACGAGCGGATAACGGGCCTGCGGCGGGATGAGGTCATCGGGCTGCCACTCTGGGACATGACGATGCTCACCGTCGCCCCTGAACGGGCAACCCCTCAACAACGGGAGGTCCTCAAATCCGCGGTGCTGGAAGCGTTGCAGACCGGCAAGTCTCACCTGTTTGCCGGGCCGACTGAAGCCGAGTTTTATCCACGACCAGGTAAAGAGAGGCATTACCTCCACCAGACTATCTTCCCGATCAAAACGGACAGAGGCTATCGCATTGCCTCTCTGACCCATGACATCACCGAACATCGACACGCGGAGCAAAAGATCAGCCGGCTGGCCGCCATCGTGGAATCGTCTGATGACGCCATTATCAGCAAGACGCTAGAGGGCATCATCACGAGTTGGAATAAGGGCGCGGAAAAGATCTATGGGTACACCGAAAGCGAGGCCATCGGCCAACCCGTCTCCATCCTGATTCCGCCTGGACATGACGACGAAGTGCCACAGCTGCTGGCGCAGATCCGATCGGGCGAACGCATCCAATCCCATGAAACGGTGCGGCGGCGCAAAGACGGTCGATCCATTCACGTGTCCCTGAGTCTGTCGCCCATTCGAGATGCTTCCGGCAATGTGATCGCCGCGTCCACTATCGGCCGCGACATTACCGCACGCAAGCAGGCGGAGGAGAACCTGAGGCAGATGAACGATCGCATCTCATTGGCCACCCGCGCCGCCCGCCTGGGAGTTTGGGACTGGGACCTCCAGAAAAACGAACTGGTCTGGGATGACAGAATGTATGAACTGTACGGTGTCAAACGAGAAGACTTTGCCGGCGCTTATCAGGCCTGGCTAAAAGGCGTGCACCCCGACGACCGCGCCGCCAGCGACGAAGTCTCGAAACAGGCGCAGCGCGGAGAACGGGAATACGATACCGAGTTCCGCGTGGTATGGCCCGATGGCAACATCCATTATCTCAAGGCCTACGGTCAATTTGTGAGAGATGCGGAGGGCAAGCCATTACGCATGACGGGCATTAACTTTGACATTACCGAGCGCAAGCAAGCAGAAACCGAAATCCAAGCGCTGGCCAGATTCCCACAGGAGAATCCCAATCCGGTCTTGCGGGTCACACAAGATGGAATGCTGCTCTACGCAAATCCAGCGAGCGCGGAACTGATGCGCTGCTGGAATTGCTCGCTGGGGGAGCGGCTGCCGGATACCTGGCACAAGGTGGTCGTGGAAGCCTTGAACTTTGCTTCGCCCCAAGAAGCGGAGGTCGCCTGCGAAGAACGGCTTTTCGCTTTGACATTTGCTCCAATCCTGGAGAGCGGCTATGTGAATGTCTATGGGCGTGACATCACCGAGCGCAAGCGGGCGGAAGAAGAAATCGCGCGTGCGCTCCAAGCGGAGAAAAAGGCGCGCGAAGTCGCTGAAATTCTCCGTGAGGCAAACGAGTCACTATCCCGCACGCTGAACTTGGACGATGTCCTGCAAAACCTTCTGCAGTACTTGAGTCGCCTTGTACCATATGACAGCGCAAACGTGATGCTGCGCGAAGGCGACTTTCAATTACGTGTTGTCGCACTGCACAGTTACGAACGCTGGGTTGACCCTGACATGACTCGAAAAATTGCATTCGACATACGTACAGCTCCCATTCTGAACGAGCTGGTCGCCACGCAAAAAAGCGCACTGATCGCAGATACGCGTGAGCATCCTGGATGGATACGTCCCGCTGGCGCAGAGCATGTCATCAGCTGGATCGGGGTCCCCATCGTCGCGGATCGCCAGGTGATTGGGTTATATTCGGTTGACAAGGTAGAGCCGGGATTTTTTACGGAGGAACATCGCCGCCTGGCAGAGGGATTGGCCGGACAAGCCGCTGTTGCTATTCAAAATACACGTCTACACAATCAAATCAAACATGCCAACGCAGAACTGGAACAACGGGTCGTCGATCGTACCGCACAGCTCGAAGCGGCCAACAAGGAACTGGAGGCGTTCGCCTACTCGGTGTCGCACGACTTGCGCGCACCGCTGCGCCACATCGACGGCTTTCTGGAAATGTTCCACAAGAAAACCGCAACGACACTCGATAAACAAAGCCAGCATTATATGGCGACCATTTCAGACGCGACCAAGCGCATGGGCCTGTTGATTGACGACCTCCTGTCCTTCTCACGGATGGGCCGGTATGAAATGTCCCAGATGCACGTGGATCTGGCTGAGCTGGTACGGGAGGTGATCCGGGAACTGGAGCCAGAGACGCAAGGCCGAGACATCCACTGGCGCGTCGCCGACTTGCCCGTGGTCACCGGCGATCGCGCCATGTTGCGTATGGTGCTGGTCAATCTAATCTCGAATGCGTTGAAATTCACTCAGCCGCGCCCGCAGGTGGAGATCGAAGTCGGCTTTACGCGTGAAGCAAACGAGACCGTGGTCTTCGTGCGTGATAATGGGGTGGGCTTTGATATGAACTATGTTGATAAACTCTTCGGCGTCTTTCAACGCTTGCATCGGGCCGATGAGTTTGAAGGCACCGGCATCGGGCTGGCGAATGTCCGCCGGATCATCAATCGGCATGGCGGCAAAACCTGGGCAACGGGCGAAGTCGATCACGGCGCGACGTTTTACTTTTCGCTGCCGCGCACACTGCAAGGAGGTGAAGATGAATAACCTTTTTCCATAACAGTTTGGCAGTAGTCAATTTAGACCTCGAACATGTCGATTTTTGGATAGGCACAAGTTAATGATTCTAAACAGGAGGCATTGAATATGTGGGGACTAAAAAAGTCGAGGTGTTATTCGGTATTGATAGGCATAATACTGCTGGGTATGATGCTGGCCGCCTGTGATAATGAAACAAACAAAACCTATATAGTGGGCGTTATAAACGTTGTGCCGGATTTGGATCAAGCCCTGGCGGGTTTCAAAGAGGGCATGACGGAGTTGGGTTACATTGAGGGAAAAAACATCCGCTATATCTACGACGGGCCGACCACGGATATAAGCAAGCTGTCAGCGGCGGCCCAAACCCTGTTGGCGGCTAAGGTCGATTTGATACTATCGATCGCCACACCCGCCACCCTGGCGGCAAAACAAGCCGCGGCCGGCAATGGGCCGCCGGTGGTTTTCGCGGTGGTGACCGACCCGGTGGGGGCCGGCATCGTGGACAGTATGCAGCATCCGGGTGGCAACATCACTGGCGTCGCTTTCGGCCTTCAGGAAGAGCGGCGTCTCGAATGGCTCGTACAGATAGCGCCTGGAATCAAGCATATCTATGTGCCTTATAATCCCAATGATCAAAGCCCGGTTCTGGCTTTGAAGACGGTGGGCAACGCCGCGGCAAAACTTGGCGTCGAACTGATCGCGCGTGAAGTCGATTCTGAAACGCTCAACGACGCTGTTTTGAATATACCCGCCGAAGCCGATGCGGTCTTTCTCTTGCCGGATAGTTTGGTTTCAACACGATTGCCGGATATTGTGACGGCGGCCACCGCGCGCTACTTGCCTGTATCGGGCGCCAATATCAGTGCGGTTAAGAACTCTCAGGTATTGACCGCTTTTGGCTTTGACCAACCCTTGTGCGGCAAACAAGCGGCGCGACTGGCCGATCAGATTTTTAAGGGCGCCAGGCCGGCCAATTTGCCGGTGGAAATGGCCGAGTTCTACTTGGCCATCAATCTGAAAGTGGCCAAGGCCATCGGCCTGACCATACCGGATGAGATTTTGCGTCAGGCTAATACCATCATCCATTAGCTGTCTGTGCTCAGCACATTTTGCACACTTGGGTGTAGTCAGCACATCGTGCACAACATCGATAAAACGCTATAAAACAAGGTGGTTTTGCAAAGGCGTATCTCTCGGCTGAGGTGAAAAATCTGTGCAAAATGTGCTGACTACGGACAATTAGCTGGTGGAGCGCGGCAGGCCAAGGGCGACCCTGTCCGTGCCTGCCGCTTTGGCAAAGCGGGATATTGAAAAACGGCTTGACTAGCTGAGGCTGAACTAATGATTGTTCGACTCGGGGAGTTGAACATGCTATACAGCATTCGTGCCCGATTGACCATTGTCTTTCTCGGGCTGGCGGGGGGGCCGCTTCTGATGGTTGGGCTGCTCCTCACGTCAAATACTTACAACGTCCAGACCCAAGAGGCCATCACGCTACAACGCGAAATGGCAACGCATCTGTCTTCCCGGGTGCAAACCCTCATCCTGAATCTGGAAAGCGAATTGTATATGCTGGTTCGGATTGAAGACCTTCTGAAACTGGAGCCAGAGCGGCAAAAACTGATTTTATCCATTTTTCAGTCACAGTATTCTGCTATTGATAATCTCAGTTTGCTGGATGCCGACGGACGGGTATTGAGCTACCATTCCAGGTTGGAACTAAATCAGGACTTGCTAACACAATCGCAAAAAGAATCGGAATCATTTAGGGTTCCCATGTCCCAGGGCGTAACCTATTTTGGACCGGTGCGTTTTGATGAACTGTCGGGAGAGCCGGTTATGATCATAGCCGTACCCATTATCGCCCTGGATACCAACAAACCGGAAGGGGTGCTCGTGGCTGATGTCCGTTTAAAGGAAATCTGGGAATTGGTGGCCAGAATACGTCCAGGGCAAACGGGTAGCAGTTTCATTGTGGATGCCGAAAATAGGGTGGTGGCTCATAGCAATCCTTCGGTGGTGCTCAGAGACACCCCTTTTGATCCGCCCGGTTTTGATGGGGTGCAGAGGGGCTTGAACGGTCAACAATCAGTGCTGGTGAGCCAGGTAATCAGCTTTGGCGCCCAGCAATTTCATATTGTAGTCGAAGGGCCGGTTTCCGAAGCCCTGGCCCCGGCCATCCACACCGTCTATATTATGCTGACCATTGTGGTCATGGCTTTGTTGGTGGCCGGCGGTTTCGGTTTCCTGATGGTGCGCCGGATTGTCAGGCCCATTGAAGAAATTGCCGAAACGGCCCGGGCGATTAACGCCGGTGATTTGTCACGCCGGGTCGTTGTAAAAAGTCGCGATGAGTTGGGCGTTTTGGCTGATGCCTTCAACAAAATGACTTGGCAATTGGCGACCCTGATTAATGATCTGGAAAAACGGGTGGCCGACCGCACGGCGCAACTCGAAGCGGCGAATAAGGAACTGGAAGCGTTTGCCTACTCGGTGTCGCACGACTTGCGCGCACCGCTGCGCCACATCGACGGCTTTTTGGAACTACTCCAGCAGCGATCGGCCTCCACCTCTGATGAACAGAGTCAACATTACATGACGACGATTGCGAGTTCGGCCAAACGCATGGGCCTGTTGATTGACGATCTCCTGTCCTTCTCGCGCATGGGTCGCCACGAACTAGCCCGACAGTCGGTGGACCTGAACGCGCTCGTGCAGGAGGTCATTCGAGACTCCGAGCCGGAGACGCGCGGCCGCGACATCCACTGGCGCATCGCCGACTTGCCGGTGGTCACCGGCGATCGCGCGATGTTGCGCATGGTGCTGGTCAATCTGATCTCGAACGCCTTGAAGTTCACCCAGTCGCGCCCGCAGGTGGAGATCGAAGTCGGCTTTACGCGTGAGGCAAACGAGACCGTGGTCTTCGTGCGTGATAATGGGGTGGGCTTTGATATGAACTATGTTGATAAACTCTTCGGCGTCTTTCAACGCTTGCATCGGGCCGAGGAGTTTGAAGGCACGGGCATCGGGCTGGCGAATGTCCGTCGGATCATCAATCGGCATGGCGGCAAAACCTGGGCCGAAGGGGAAATTGGACACGGCGCGACGTTTTACTTTTCGCTGCCGACACTCAATCAAGGCGCATAACCATGTGTAACTGACCGCGCCGGCGCGAGCAAAACGGCGCTGGGGCGCGAAACGAGACACTGTCTACAACAAAGGAGCGAAATGAAAACTCAGGCTTGTTTGAAAACAGTCATCACTCTAGCCCTGATTATGCTGATCCTCTTTGGCACAGCCTCAACGCCGGCTTTAGCTCAGGACGCTCCAGACACGGTGACCCTGCCAGTGAGCATCGGCACAGATATCCGGTTCACCGCCCTCACCGGCGAAGAGGGTCTCTCCTCCGGGAACGTGTACGGTATCGCGCAGGATAACCGGGGCTTTCTATGGTTCGCCACCGGGGACGGCCTGAGTCGCTACGATGGCTATTCGTTCCGTACGTACCGTTTCGATCGCGGTAATCCCAATAGTCTGACCAACAATACCGTCCAGGCCATCCTCAAGGGACAGGGCGGCGTCTTGTGGTTGGGCACAACCGGCGGCGGGGTTGACCGGTTTGACCCGGCCGCGGAAACGTTTACCCACTTCAAGCATGACCCGAACGATCCCAACAGCCTGAGCGGAAACAACATCCCCCCGTACGGTCTGTACCAAGATCGGCAGGGCGCGTTGTGGGTCGGCACAATCGATAGCGGCCTGAACCGGCTCGATCCCGCGACTGGAACCTTCAAGCACTACCGTCACGACCCACAAGACGCCAACAGCCTGAGTAGCGATTCAATTGAGATCGTCTATCAGGATTCGGGCGGGATAATGTGGATCGGAACCTCGGATGCTGGCCTGAACCGGCTCGACCCTGTTTCGGGCCAGATCACCCGCTACGTGGCGAATCCGGATGATCCGCAAGCGCTGCCGGACGTTTTTGTTCATGCGATATACGAAGACCGCGCCGGGAAGTTCTGGGTGGGTACCGAGAAGGGCTTTGGATCGCTGGACCGGCAAACCGGCCGCTTCACCCGCTACGCGATTGCTCCCAACCAATCGGACGCCGCCAGTCTCAATTCGATCAAGCGGTTCCACGAAGATGCGGCGGGCAATTTGTGGTTGGGTACCGGCGGCGCCGGGGTCTTGAAGTTTGACCGGCAGCAGCGACAGATCGTGCAGTACAAGCACGACGCCGGCGATCCGCACAGCTTGTTGAACAACTTTGTCAACGACTTCCGCGAGGACCCGTCTGGAACCCTGTGGGTGTCCACCCTGGGCGGCGGGGCGAATGCGTTTTCCACTCGTCCACCCAAGTTCGCCGTCTACAGGCACGAGGCGAGCAACTCCAACAGCGTCGCCGACAATTTCATCCTGTCCATCTTTGAAGACCATACCGGCCTCGTGTGGATCGGCAATGACCGCACCCTCAACCGCTGGGATCGCCGGTCGAACACCTGGCAGGTCTATCGCAACGACCCCAATGATCCGGCCAGTATCTCCAACGGTTCGGTGACAGCCGCCCAGGAAGACCCGGACGGCACGCTCTGGTTTGGCACCTTTCTGGGCGGGCTGAACCGGTTCGACCCGAAGACCGGTCAATTCAAAGCCTACCGGTTCGACTCCAACGATCCCCACAGTCTAGGCGATGACATTGTCCGTTCGCTCTACCGCGACTCCAACGGCGTCCTGTGGGTGGGCGGCTGGAACAACGGGCTGAGCCGCTTTGATCGGACGACGGAAACCTTCCAGCGCTACCTGCCTGATCCTGACAAGCCAGACAGCCTGGGTGCTGGCTCGGTCACCGATATCTACGAAGACCGGGCAAAAACCTTGTGGGTAGCCACCGAAGGCGGCGGCTTGAACCGCTTCGACCCGGCCACAGAAAAATTCACGCGATTTCAGAATGACCCGCAGAACCTGAAAAGCCTGCCCGATGATGCCGTGCGGGTCCTCTATGAAGACCGGGCTGGACAGTTCTGGGTTGGCACAGCCGGGGGCTTGTGCGCGTTCGATCGGGCGAGCGGAACCTGCACGGTGTACACGGTAAAGGAGGGGTTGCCCAATAACACGATCGAGGGCATTCTGGAAGATGAGCAGGGAAACCTGTGGATCAGCACCAACAACGGACTCGCCCGTTTCAATCCCCAGACCAAGGCCTTCCGCAACTATGATGTCTTGGACGGTTTGCAAAGCAACGAGTTCAATGTCTTCACGGCGTTCTACAAAAGCCCGCGTACTGGCGAAATGTATTTTGGCGGCATCAACGGCTTTAACGTTTTTGACCCTAGCCGAGTGACAGACGATCCATTTGTGCCGCCGGTCGTACTCACCGATTTCCGGCTGTTTAGTAAATCGGTGCCCGTCGGTGGCACTTCGGTGCTGCAAAAGGCCATTGACCAGACCGATCGGTTAACCTTACCCTACGACCAGAATAGTCTCTCCTTTGCGTTTGCGGCATTGAGTTACGTGGCCCCTGCCAAGAACCAGTATCGCTACAAACTGGAGGGCTTTGACGCCGACTGGATCAAGGTCGATAGCAAAGAGCGTATGGCGGTCTATACCAACCTGGATGCAGGCGACTATGTGTTCCGGGTACAGGGAACGAACGAAGACGGGGTCTGGAATGAGCAAGGGACAGCGCTGAAAATTACGATCACCCCGCCCTGGTGGGAAACGTGGTGGTTTAGAACCGCTGCTATTGCCGCCCTCTTGGCCCTGGCCTTCAGCGGCTACCGCCTGCGAGTCAGAAGCATCCAGCAGCGCAGTCAGGAACTTGAGCGCCAGGTCGCCGCCCGCACTCGCGATCTGCAAATTGCCGCCGACGTCTCCAAGCAGATCACCACTGTGCTGGATA
>Ga0182021_10006733_pt1 | contig 13631 bp, 18 predicted proteins | sample 612E3MmetaG_FD_120493 | JGI IMG/M metagenome (GOLD analysis project Ga0182021, IMG submission 120493) | Permafrost microbial communities from Stordalen Mire, Sweden - 612E3M metaG (Illumina Assembly) | ecosystem: Environmental > Terrestrial > Soil > Wetlands > Permafrost | place: Sweden...
ACCGGTGTTTATGGTATCCACAAGGAAGAAGGACCTATGGGAGAGACCGGCGACTAAGCCGACCGAGTACCACAGCGTCGAGGCCCGCAGGGGCAGGGAGTTCATAGTTAGGATGACAACGGGCACCGACGTCTATAAGGCCCTCCAGCAGTTCGCCAAGGACAAGAAGATCAAGTTCGGCAAGATACACGCCGCCTTCATGGGCGGCTTCGCCCCAGCAAAAATGTTCATGTGGACCCCCGATACACGCGACCCCCAGAACTGGCACAACGAGACCGCAGCCAGCTTCGAGAACCTCAGCATGCTCATCAGCATGAGCGGAATGATACACACACGCATCGTCGACGGCAAATCAGAGCCCTTCCCCGCGATCCACTATTGCATAGGTGGGTCTTGGGACGTGCCCACGGTAGGCGGTCACCTGGTTGAGGGCTCCATAGTCAGGGGCGTCGTCGAAGTCTTCGTCACTGAGATACTCGGAATAGAGGAGATGCTCCCCTCAGGCTACGACCCGAAGGTCGACGGGGCCCCCGAGGAGTGGTACAAGGAAGTAAAGTAGAGCTACTCCCCTCATTTTTATTTAACCAAACAGCTATTTTTATATCTAGATCTCTATTGAATTTTAACATATTTTTTGCAATGTTTTAAATACTTTTATAAATCCAAATCTATATGAACTATTTGTATATAATGAATCAAAATAATTATAAATAACTATTGAAAATTACATATATAAATTTAGGAATGCCATTTCTCTAAGGTGCAGAAGGGTTTCAGGTGCTGAGGGAGACCCCCTCAAGAGAATGGTGAAAAAGATGCCAGAGTGTGAAATCTGCGGCGAAGAATCCGACAAGCTCATCAAGTGCAAGTCCTGCGGAGCAAAGTTCTGTGAGGACTGCGGCTCACCCATCGAGAAGCTCTGCGAGTTCTGCGCAGAGGAAGAGGAAGTCACAGAGGAAGACCTTGAAGATGTAGATGAGGGGTCGGGTGTAGAGGCCGGGGACGACGACAAGTAGAAGCCCTATTACACCCGAGAGGAAACTCCCGATTTAGATTAAGTGAAACCACAAGACGTATCTCTAGCGAATCGAGGTTCACATGGAAATGTCCGAGGAGAAGACTAAGTACTGCCCCTACTGCGGGGCGCAGATCGACTACAAGTACACGACCTGCCCGTCGTGTGGTAAGCCGCAGCCGCCGATAGACGGCCAGTTGCCCCCGCGGCCGGCCGGGAAGAAGAACGCACTCCTCGCAGCTATCCTATCCCTCCTCATTACGGGTGCGGGGCAGATCTACCTCGGCAAGGTCTGGAGGGGCCTAGCCTACCTTGTGACCGTCCTCCTCATGGGCATACTATTCGACGGCATCCTCACATTCGACGAACTCATGATCCTGGGCGTTGTGTTCTCGATAATATCCGCTTGGGACGCATACCGCATGGCGAACGAGATCAATCGATCCTAGCTATTGATTAACCTTAAGAGGAGTGGAAGGATAGACAGGTTAACCCACCTTGGATAAAGTTGATGCCGTCGTAATCGGGGCAGGTGCGGTAGGACTCGCCATAGCCTCGGAAATCACCCGAAAGGACCGAGACGTGTTCATCCTCGAGAGAGAGTCCGCTACCGGACAAGGCGCTAGCAGCCGGAATAGCGAGGTCATACACGCCGGCATCTACTATGCAACAGGGACCCTGAAGGCGAAGGTCTGCGTCGAGGCCAACCCATTGATCTACAAGATCTGCGCCGAGAACAAGGTGCCCCATAAAAAGCTCGGCAAGATGATCGTCGGCAACGGCGAGGACGAGTTGAAACAGCTAGAGGACCTCATGAAGCAGGGTAGGGCGAATGGTGTCAATGACCTCGAACTCATCGACTCGGATAGGATCAAGTCACTTGAGCCCAGGGTCAAGGGGGACATGGCTGTCCTAAGCCCGAGCACCGGGATCATGGACGCCCACGGTCTTATGGACTATTACCTCCGAAAAGCACGCAGGCAGAGTGGCTCGGACCCGCTCGTCCTCGAAACGGAGGTCAGGGACATCAAGAAGAACAAGAACGGCTACCAGATCGACACAATTAGTGGCGGCGATCCCTTCAGCATCGAGGCGAGGGTCGTCGTCAACGCCGCTGGCCTCTACTGCGATAAGGTTGCCGCTATGGTCGGGATAGACATCGACCAGGCGAAGTACAGAATACACTGGTGCAAGGGCGATTACTATAGCCTCGTTGGGAAACCGCCGGCGACGATGCTCGTCTACCCGCCGCCACTCATGGACACGCTTGGGCTCGGGATCCACACGGTACCCGACCTCACTGGTCGCCTAAAGTTTGGACCAAACGCGTACTATGTAAATAAGCTCGACTACAAGGTGGAGTCGCCCGTCGAGCCTTTCTGGAGCGACATAATATCCTACCTGCCCAGCATCCGGAAGGAGGACCTCCGCCCCGACATGTCGGGAATACGCGCGAAGACCCAGGGTCCCGGAGAGAAGGCACGGGACTTCGTCATTGAGCACGAGGAGAAGCGAGGCTACCCTGGCTTCATCGACCTGATAGGATTAGAGTCCCCTGGGCTGACCTCATCGCCCGCCATAGCGAAGATGGTCTCAGACAAGGTGAATGAACTACTGGATTAGCCGAAGTCTTAGACGAGATAGAGGTAGTTGTAGTTCTAGACTATGCTGGCCTTCATGTATCTCCTGCTCAGTATCGCGTCCCTGTTCACTAAGTTATTTAGCGTGTCGCTGTAATCATGTACTTAATCATCTGGTCGAGTAGCGCGCGCCAAGGGCAGCTTTCCTGTCCCAATCCTTTAATATTCACGGTTAGCCATCCTAATTACGTCAGTTTACACATTCAGACTGTCCTAGGTGCTATACTGTGCGGTTCTGCGACAAATGCGGTTCCTTCATGGAGAAGTCTGCAAAGGGATATCGCTGCCAGAAGTGCGGTTTCGAGGTGAATCCCGGCGTCGAAGGTGTGATTAGGGAGGAGGAGCCGAAGGCAGAGCCGGTATACGTCGTGAAGGGAGAAGACGAGTCCGTGAAGGTAAACCAGATCTGCCCCCAGTGCGGGCACAGCGAGGCATACCACCAGGTACGCGTCGCCTTAGGCGAGCACGCCGGCGTGAACAGCGACAGATATGTCGAGAGGTTCAAATGCGCCTCGTGCGGTCACGTCTGGGTCACGAATTAGGCCCAGTTAATCTTTACCTTATATGGGATGCCTTGCTCGACACTCTTCGACACGATGCAGAACTCTTCGAATAGGGCAATGCACCTCTCCATCTGGGCGACGTACTCCTTATCGACCTCCGCGTTGAGCTCGACGTCCATCCTGGTTATCCTCCAGTGCCCCTTCTCGTTTCGGGTAAACTTGGCGTTGACGCGGGTCTTCATCCCCTTGACCTCGGCTCGCGCCTTCTTGAGGCAGAACAGAAGGCTCGAGCTCAAGCAGTTGCCCATCGCGGCTGCCAGCAGCATTGAAGGGTTAGGGCCGGCACCCTTGCCGATGGTAGCCTCCTCGTCGGTTACTAGCGCTTCTATCCCCTCGTTCCCGAAGTCAATCTTGAAGGAGTAATCCTGCAGCCTCTCCAACTCGACTGTGAGAGTCTTTTCTTCACTCAAATTGTTCTCGTTGACTCTGAGCGCTGTCGCATTTAAGTCGGTTTTGGCACTACCTCGCCTGGTAGAGGCTGGGAGACCTGATCCTTGCTGTGTCTATTCTCGGTGAGGAACCCGAAGCCGAAGAGGCAGAACCCGAGGATGACGCATATCCAGATGATCCACTCGTTACTGGTGTCACCCGTCATTGTGATCTGGTAGACGGTGACGACGCAGATGAGCGCCGCGATGACCGCACCGACGTACATGAGGTTCCAGCTCGTTAGCTTGATTTCGACCATCTGATGTCTCACAACATACCACTTTCAGAGGGATTTAACCTTCCCGATATGGTTAAAGCCGCTATCGACCCCTCGATTGGCATGCCCGGCATGAGAAGAAAGGAGAAGGAGATAACCGAGAGGACAGTTATCGAGGAAGTCCTGAGGGAGCAGGAGGTCGGCAGGCTCGCAACCTCAGTCGGCGACCAACCATACGTCGTGCCAATAAACTACGTCTACAACGACGGTAAGATCATCTTCCACAGTCACAAGGACGGAACAAAGATGGCGAACATCGCAAAGAACCCGAGGGTCTGCTTCGAAGTCGACTCTGGCGAGATCTTGAGGGCGGAGAAGTCATGCGACTACTCATGGCGATACATGAGCGTTATCGTCAAAGGGAACGTGAAGATCATAACGGACCCTGCGACGCGCCTTGTCGCGTTGAGGAGGATCAGCGAAAAATACGCCCCGGGAAAGGGGAAGACCCTAACAGCGGATGAACTGGCGAAGAACCCTCAGCTCGTCCTCGCCGAGATCGTTATCGAGGAGATGACGGGGAAAAAGAGCCCAGTCAAGCCTCCCGCCTAGCTAAATAACTATTATTTGGTCAATTTACGCAAGGTTTCCGAGTTTTAGGCATCTGGAAACCTTTTTCAGCCGCGCTCATCTGCTGGGAGTGTAATGGGTATACCCGAGAAGATCAAGCAGATAGAGGAAGAGATCGCCCGTACCCAGGTCAACAAGGCGACTGAGAGGCACATCGGGTTACTCAAGGCTCGTAAGGCCAAGCTGATGCGGGAGCAGGAAGAGCAGGCTCTAAAGGCGAGCGGTAAGGCAAACGACGACGGCTACGCCGTCAAGAAGACGGGCGACGCCACTGTCGTCCTCATCGGCCTCCCCAGCGTCGGAAAATCAACTATCCTTAACCAGGTAACAAACGCGAAGTCGAAGGTCGGTGCATACGACTTCACGACCCTCACGGTCGTCCCCGGCCTCATGGAGTACCGTGGGGCGAAGATTCAGGTCCTCGACCTCCCCGGCATCATCGCCGGCGCCGCTCAGGGCAAAGGGCTCGGCAAGAGGGTCCTCTCTGTGGCGAGAGCCGCTGACATCATCCTCGTCACCCTCGACGTCTTCCAACCCAGTGTTAAACCGATCCTCATGAAGGAGCTCAGAGAGATCGGCATCAGGCCGGACGAGAAGCCGCCGAACATCGTTATTGAGAAGACGCCAACAGGTGGGCTCTCAGTCATCTGTCAGGTCCCCCTGACGAGGATCAAGAAGGAGACCATCAAGGACATTCTCGCCGTCTACGGCGTCCACAATGCACGCGTGATGATCCGCGAGGATATAAACGACGAGCAGTTAATCGACGTCATACTCGGCAACAGGGTCTACGCCCCAACCTTTGCCGTTTTGAACAAGATAGATATGATCGACACCGAGAGCCTACGAAAGGTGCGGGAGAGCCTAGACTACTACGTCCTCCCCATCGCGGCTGAGACTGGTGTGAACATCGACGAGTTCAGGGAGCAGCTCTACCAGAAGCTTCAGTTCATAAGGATATACATGCGGCCGAAAGGCGGTGAGACCGACTATAAGGAGCCGTTGATTGCACGTGTAGGTTACACCGTTGGGGACGTATGCGACATGCTTCACAAGGCGCTGAGATCGGACTTCAAGTACGCGCAGATCTGGGGGAAGAGCGTCAGGTTCGGCGGGCAGAAGGTCAGCCTCAACCACAAGCTGCTTGACGAGGACGTGCTCACCTTCGTGACGAAGTGACGCGGCTCACACGTGAGTCAACTTGCGACACTATGCACGCGGTGAGTCAATCAAAAGGGGGAGCTCTACGCGTCCAATCACCTCTCCGAGATGAAGCGCGAGACTATAAGGTTCATGGAGCCGCTCGTCTACAAGTTCATCTACGCCTAGATCAAGGATGGCAGAGAGATAGAGATCGAGATAGAGTGGGCGCAGGAGTAGCCCTAGCCCCGCTTCAAGACGCGCATGTCAGCAGGCAGCTTCTCCGAGGCTTTCCTGAGGATGAGGGCGGATGTCCTGGTCCTCCACTTCAATAGATAATCCCTAACCTCCGCTGGGTGTTTCTTCGACGCCTCCTTGAGTAGCCACCCTACGCCCTTCTGTACCATGTTGTCCCGATCCTCCATCAACCTGTCTGCTAGTCTGAAGGCGTCGTCGAGCATCTCTCCCCTTCTAGCGATGGGGACGAGGCAGACCGCGGCTGCGCGCCTCCTCCAGCGGTTCTCCGACGCTGTCCATTCGAGGAGCCTTCCAATGAGCCTCGGGTCCTTCCGCACCGTCTCCGAGACGAGGCCCGTGCACATCCCGTCTGTGTTCGCCCAGTTGGTCAGAGTGTCCACCCACTGGTCGAATGTATCGAAGTGGCTTGGGGTGAGGTGCCTCTTCATCCTCGACAGCATGTAGTCCCCCACCACGGCGACCTCGAAGATACTCTGCCTGTGGAGCTCGCCTACGACTTCTATGTTGAGTGGGAGATCGCCCTTCAGTCGCGGGTAGAATGAGGCAGCTATCTCCTTGCAGACGGGCATGGGTATCCCCCAGCTATTGATGGGTTCCTTGAAGTAGCGCCTAGCCACCTCGGCTTTGCCCTCGTCGTAGTGTCGTCTTATTTCGGTTATGATTTCATCGGTGAGGGGGTTCATCTGATTCACGCCATGAACTTGAGGGCACCCGTTTCCGAGAGGCCAATATAGATGGGTTTGAGCCACTTCGGGTCCTCGCTTGGGTAATCGGTCCTGTAGTGGGCGCCTCGGCTCTCCTTCCTCTCCATCGCGGCCCTGATTATCATCTCCGCGGACTCGAGTGCCATCTGCGCCTCTAAGGCGACGAGCATGTCCCGCCCGTTTTTGGCTGAGACGCGGTTGGAGAGGAGCTTGAGGTCGAAGACGGTCTCGAACGCCTCCGCGAGGCTCGCGCTGTCCCTTATTATGCCCGCCTTCGCCCACATTGCCTCCCTGAGGTTCTCGATGAGGTCGTGGGTGTCGTATCTATACTCCCTCTCCAATATCAACTCGTACCGTTTCATCTCGGGCTCGTCGAGTTCGGCGATCTTCTCCTTTTTACCCTTCGCAGCCTCGGCTGCCGCGGTCCCTGCCCTGGCGCCGAAGACGAGTATCTCCGTCAGCGCGTTGCCCCCATGCCTGTTGGCACCATGTATCCCGCCAACCACCTCCCCTGCCGCGTACAGGCCGGGGACGCCGGTGTAGCCATGCTCGTCTATGACGAGCCCCCCCATGCAGAAGTGGCAGACAGGGGCTACTCTGAATGGCTTCTCGGCTGCGCGTAGCCTCTCGACTAGTATGCGTTGTGTCCCCTCGTCCGCTATCTGCTTGACGGTGCGCTTCTTGAATACCTCACGTGCGTCGAGTAGGACTGCGCCATCGACGCCTCCCCCTTGCGTGATCTCGGTCATGAGGGCACGGCTCAACAGGTCTCTGCTCTTGAGAACAAATGGGCGGGCGGTGAGGTGGTACTTCAGGGGTATATCCTCTCCCAGGCTGTTGATTATCCTCCCCTCCTCCGTCATGGGTCCCCCAAGGAGGTAGGGTGGCTGACCCGGCTCAGCGAGGGCTAGGGGGAAGAACTGGACGAACTCCATGTCCCTGAGTCTGGCTCCGGCGTGTAATCCGAGGCTGTAGCCGTCTCCAGTGGTCCTGACAGGGCAGTCAGTCCTTTTATAGAGTGCTCCGGCGCCGCCCGTGGCGAGGATGACCACCCTCGTCGTGAAGGTGATTGGCTTCTCGTGCTTCACATCGTAACCAACGGCCCCGACGATTTTGTCTCCCTTCTTCAGGAGCCTAGTGACGGCGACGTTGTCTATGAACTGGACTCCCTTCGACTGGGCATACTCGACCATCGGCTTCGTCATGCCAAGGCCCATCAGGTTGGGTATGCTGCCCACGGAAGCGCCAGTCCTGTGGACTCGTAACTCGACGCCGTAGTTCCGCAGCTCTAGTATACGCGCCGCCCCCTCGCTGGTGAAGACCTCGACAAGGCGCCTGTCGTTCAGGCCCTTTCCTACCTCTATTGTGTCCCTCATATGCTCCTCGGGGGTCATCCCCTCCATAGCGGCCCTGAAGCCGCCGCCGGCGACAACGGTGCAGTTGTTCATCCCTGCGGGGGCCTTCGAGACGATGATGGTTGTGAGCCCGCGGCTGTTCGTCTCAATGGCAGCCCTGAGGCCTGCGCCACCGGAGCCGAGGATGAGGACGTCCGAGTCTACGGAGCGAACCATGGGTTAAGTTAGCGCGAAGTTGGATAAAACGGCTACCGGCTGATGTAGACTCTTTCCATGCACATCTCCTCGGCGGACTGACGGGTGAGGAGGTTCTCCACTTTTAGTCTGTGGTCGAACTGACTGAGCGTGGCCTGTATGGCGGGGAGTGTGAGGTTGCCGCAGAGGCCCTTTAGAAAGATGCCGCAGTCTACGCCTACATCGAGGAAGGCTTCGTGGAAGGGGCACCTGCGGATAACAAATGTGACGCTCGTCTCGTCCCGCTTATGGACTTTGACCTCTGCCCCGGCGTCCGCCATAAATCGGCTGTAGACTTCCGCCCCCGTCTCGAGGAAGGTGAGCCCCGGCGGCATCTCCTTTCGCATCTCCCTGGCGATGATCACGCCCTGCTTCTCCGCGGCCTCAATCAGCTTGTCGAGGCTCGACTGCGTCCCCAGATCCTTGATGACCTCTATGATGTATAGGGTGAGTAGCGTGTATCCCCGTCTGACGCCTGCTGCAGACATTCTCGTCTCAGCATCGGCGCCCCGGGGCATTAAACCTCGCGCCTGCGTTGACCCGGCTTACCCGCCATGGCGAGGTAGTCGGACCTCGGGGGACAAGGACTCGATGCGCGCGCGCATTAATGTACATGTTTAGCTCGGATGAAAAAAATGAGAAATTTACACCAGTTTTATGTAATTTTCGCTATCATTTTCGTGAAAATGTCAAAATAAGCATCATTAAAAAAGCTGAAATTTACATCGAAAATTATCGAGTTAAACACGTAAGCATTAATTATTATTTAACAACATGAAGGTTGGGCTCTCTGCGAGCTCAGAGGGGGACGGGGTCGCATAGGTTCTTCTCGCTTGCGGCGGCTCTGCCGCAGACCCTGCAGATGTACCGGGGGTTCCTGACGAGTCCCCTGTACTCGGCTAGGTCCATGCCCTCGGCGACTAGTGTGCAGAGGTGCTTCTCGTGATCGATGTGTGGCTTCTCGTAGAGTGGCAAAACTTCACCGTTTCGTGGTTGGGAGGGGCGGTTGATAAATCTTGATTCAGGGTGAATATCTTTCACAGGTTTCTTAGGAAAATATCATATCCACGAGTGGTTGTTTCATAAAGCGTGCCAGTAGTCAGTCTGAGCCTGAATGATCAGCTTTTGGAGGAGTTGGATAAGCTTCAGGTTGATCGGGGTTATTCGGGCCGCTCCGAGGTGGTGAGGGCAGCGATCCGGCTCTTCCTGATGGATGGTCATGAAAAGCAGCGGTTGGAGGGGAATGTGAACTGCCTGCTGCTGGCGATCCACAGCCACGAGGCGGAGCACCACGTGACGCAGATCAAGGCGAAGTATCAGGATATAATACACACGCAGCTCCATAACAGGTTCAGGGAGGGTAAGTGCATGGAGCTCTTCATCCTCGATGGGGACGCGGTACGGGTGAAGGAGCTCGCCGCGGAGCTGCAGAGGAATGAGGAGAACGAGTACGTCAAGTTCATAGTGATCTGACCACTCGTCTTAATATCCGGCGTCGCATCGGTTTCCACGCTATGATCGAGAAGGTCAACCTTAACGATGTGGAGAAGAAGCCGCTGAACGAGATGCATGGGGAGAAGGTTCTTTATCAGCTTGTGTGGCGGTTCACGCCGAAGGCGGAGATGCTGAAGGCGTTCAAGGGGGTAGCAAGACTGACGGTGCCCTCGGGGGAGACGAACCTTATGCACAACCACCCGAAGGAGGAGCAGATCTACATTGTGGAAAGCGGGTCTGGGGTGATTCAGGTGGGTGAGGAGAGGGTGGACGTCGTCGCCGGCGACGTTGTCTACCTCCCCGCGAACGTGCCACACGGCTTCTTCAACATGGGCAAGGTGCCCGCTGTCGTCCTGAACATCGGGGCGGGCATTGCGTAGCTCGGCTTAAATCGGCCACCGTGTTGGGTGTATCAGTATGAGGTTCCTCGAGGCGACGGATGAGGCGATCAGGGCAGCGGGCTTCCTCATGAAGCAGGGGGGAGTCGTCGTCTACCCGACTGAGACCGTGTATGGGTTGGGCTGCGTCCCATCGGACACGGACGCGTCGCAGAGGGTTTGCGAGATAAAGCAGCGCGCTGATAAGCCGTTGCCCCTCATCTGCGCCGACATAGTGGCGGCGAGGAAGATTGTGGAGATGGACTCGGCTGCTGAGAAGCTGGCGGCTAGGTTCTGGCCGGGGCCGCTGACGATGGTGCTGCCGACGAAGGTGAAGTACAGCATGTGGGTGAACCACGGTGCATCGACGCTTGGCGTCAGGGTGTCGCCTCACCCGGTGGCTAGTATGCTTGCGAAGGAGGCTGGGGGCGTGATAGTGAGCACGAGCGCGAACATCTCGGGTGACGAGCCCGCGATGTCGGCCTCGGAGGCGAGGGACATCTTCGGTAACAAGGTAGACATCATTATCGACGGTGGGCGCTCGCAGGGGGGTGAGTCCTCGACGGTTGTTGACCTAACCGGTGAGGAGGTCTGGCTCCTCCGGAAGGGACCGGTGAAGGGCGAGGATATTATGGCGATCCTCAGAGGTTAGAGCTTCCAGCCACTTGGGACGAGCTTCGCGATGTTGACGTTCAGTGGGGCCTTTACGGCCCTGGCGACTGGTTCGCATTTTGTCCTGAAGACGTACATGAGTGGGCAGGGGGCTGGGACCTCGGTCAGGGTCTCCCAGTTGGCCATTCCCTTGGCGATTATGACGTCAGCGCCGTGAAAATGTTTGTTGAACTCCTCACTGATCTCGGCGAGGTTGACCCCGATGGAGTCGGCGCCGGTCGTCATGACCTCATCCGCCTCATTTATCATACCGACGGCCTCGGCGTCCTCCATTAATGCGTCGTTGAGGCTAGGTCCGGCCTTGACGGCGACTGTGACGTGCGCGCCTAGTCGGTGTAGCTCGCGTACGACTAGCCTGTCGAAGGCGATCTCGCCGGCGTTGTCGGTGAGGAGGAGGGCCTTGGTGTCCTTTTTGATGAGTCTTCGGAGCTTCTCGGAGTCGTCGACGCAGAAGGGTTCCTCGAGTCCCTTTAGGGCCTCCTCTATGTCGGAGCTATGGCCGGGGACGTCGAACTCGATGACGTTGCCTATACAGGATACTTTGAGTGCTGCATAGAGGCGCTTAGCTTGGGGGTGCTTGTCGACGTATTCGATCATCTTTGGTAGTATCTGATTGGCTTTGATGTTGGATTTGGTCTTGAGGTCGGCGTATGGGTCGGCGCATCCGGTTGCGTCTTTGATGACTCGGCAGCGTTCGGCGCCAATGTAGCTAGGGACGGCGTCTGAGTGGTAGCGTTCTCCGAGCATGTTTAGTAGGCCGGTCATGGCCTCGATACGTTTAGCCTCGTCCTTAGTGGAGCGTTGTATGATCTTGTGTCCGCGGTGCATTATGCAGTAGCCGCACTCTGAGCCGACCTTCATGGTGTATCATGGGTGGGGTTTCTTGGTCACATATATGGTTTCGGTGCGGCTTGCAACGTGTTACCGTGTATAACGGGAAAATTTTGTGTCTCTGTGCGTGTGTGCACGGCGCGCGCGCTGTCATCGCGTTTCTGTTGAGAAATTCATCGACGAGATAAAGGCTTGGTAACTCCCTTTTTTTCTTCTTTTTCAAAGAGATACACTTTTCTTGATGTGATAGGGTAACCCACCCAGCGGTGACACCTTATGGCGAGGGAGTTCAACATCCTGGCGACGACGGAGAGGATCAGCGAGAGCAGGGCGGGCAGCGAGCTTTGGATGCTCCTGCGCGCCGCGGGTGACGAGTCCCCTGTCGTCGAGAGGATGGGCATCTGGGGTATAATCGTCGCCAAGACGAGCCTTGATCCCGCCGAGGCAGTCGCTAAGATAAGGGAGGAGTTCATCAAGAAGCCCGATGGAATACAGGCCCTCTTCCGGGTAATCCCCATACAGCGCCTAGTCCCCACGAACCTCGAAGAGATAGTGAAGGCGACAACTGAGCTAGGCGCGATTATGCCCGCCAACGCGTCCTATCGGATAACTGTCGAAAAGCGTCGCACCCGCCTCGGCAGCCACGAGATAATCGACGCCATCGCCGACAAGTTCCCCCAGAAGGTCAACCTCGACGACCCCGACTGGGTAATACTCGTCGAAACAGCGGGCAAGCAAACCGGAATATCCGTCGTCCGCCTCGCGAACATGCTCAACGTTCAGAAGGAACGCGTCCGCTTAGCGGCGGAGGCTAAGAAGCGAGCCGCGCTCGACAATAAGCCCGCTTAGGGATTCTGGGCCACCCGCGGCCTCAATCTCCTCGTCGCTGATGCTGTATGCCTTCCTGAGAGTTTCAACTTTCTCAGTGTCGATCTCAAGGACGCTGTCATCCTCCGTCCCAAGGAGTTTCGCTGCCTTGCTATGTGCCTCTCCAGCTTCCTTTTGGCCGTGGGCGAAGACCATGAGCGCGATCTCCTTCGTGCCCGCGTTGACCCCCATCTGAGCTAGGGCCTTCGTGATCTGGTCCTGAGCTGAGGCGTAAAGCAGTGTCTCGACTGTTATGCTCTTCGAGACGGCGAGCCCCGTCTCCGTCGACCTCGCTGCGTTAACCGCAGCCATGTAGAGATGGTCTCTCCCCGCTACCCTGCCGGCATCCACAATCTGGGCGAACTGGGGCGAGGCAGCGTTCCCCACAGCCTTGACCAAGGCACGCGGGTCAGCGACGCCAGTCACCTTAAAACCCCCTATGGTGACGAACCAGTCCGACCCCTTTATACCTGAGATCCACATGACGAACCGCTACGGGGAAGGACTAGATGCGAGGCGGGTTAAAGCCGTTATTCTCGCGCCAGCACCGAGAGGAGTCTATCGATCTCCTCCTCGGTGTTGTAGAAGTCTATGGCGACCCTGATCCCCGCGGGACGCAGGCTCAGATAGAATCCCTTCTCCTTAAGCAGCTTGAACGTCGCTTCTGGGTCCTTCGTCGAGAAGCTCACCACCCCCGACCTCATCGACTTATCCTTCGGGGAGACAATCATGACCCCGAGATGTTCGAGTCCGTCGTAGAAGCGCTGCGCCAGCTTCAACACACGGGTCTCAATCGCTGTCGGCCCCAGGTCAAGAAGCATCTTGATCGCTGCCATGGTCCCAACCATGCTCAGGTAGCTCGGCTCCCCAAGCTCGTACTTCTTCGCGCTGTTCTTGAGCCGCGGCCTCTCCATATCGTGCTCCTCGATGCTGCGGTACCCGAACTGCACCGGCTCGATCTCCGGGATCAGTTCCCCGCGAACGTAGAGGAAGCCCGCGCCGCTGCACCCGACGAGCCACTTGTACCCACCGCACGCGTAGAAGTCGACCCCGCTCCTCTTCACGTCAACCTTCAGCGCCCCAGCTGCCTGTATCCCGTCGACAACGAGGTAGGCCCCGTGCTCGTGGGCTATCTCCGCCATAGCTCTGACGTCGTGGCGCGCCCCTGTGAGCCACTCCACGTGGCTGATGGCGACCGCTTTCGT
>Ga0182021_10006736_pt1 | contig 13629 bp, 13 predicted proteins | sample 612E3MmetaG_FD_120493 | JGI IMG/M metagenome (GOLD analysis project Ga0182021, IMG submission 120493) | Permafrost microbial communities from Stordalen Mire, Sweden - 612E3M metaG (Illumina Assembly) | ecosystem: Environmental > Terrestrial > Soil > Wetlands > Permafrost | place: Sweden...
GACGGTGATGGGGCGCTGCAGTCTCTTGGGATATCGGCACCGAGGCCCTGAGCCCATAATCTGCTGCCGCCAGCCGTCCGAAGGAGGAAGCTTCCTCAAGGAAGGAGACGAGGAGCGGCAGCAGTCTGCGAGCCCGTCATCGTTCGAGAACGACGGATCCAAACGGGGCAGCAACCCCGGGATGCCGTGATGGGGTACATACGGTGGCAAGCCTCATTGGGCCGGAGTGCTTCGCGGAGGGGAAATGTCCATGGGTGACAAGCAGCAGAGCCGCACGCCCAGACCGCGGCGGCCTGTCGCGCCCAAGAAGGGCGCGACGGGCAAGGGCCCGCCTGCGAAGGCGGATCCGGTCAAGGCCGGGACGACCGGGAGCGCGGCGACCAGCGGTACGCCGGGCACCATCGCCGCCAAGGCGGCCGATACACACGCCGAGTCGGCGACGTTCCCCATCGTCGGCATAGGCGCCTCCGCGGGCGGCCTCGCCGCCATAGAAGAGTTCCTCGCCGCCACGCCGTCCAGCCAGTCGATGGGCATGGCGTTCGTGCTCGTGCAGCATCTCGACCCCGACCACAAGAGCCTGCTGCTCGATCTGGTCAAGAGGTACACCGGCATGGAGGTCGCCTGGGCCAAAGACGGCATGGCGGTGCAGTCCGGCTGCGCTTACGTCATGCCGCCCAACACTGACATGGCTCTCGTGGGCGGCAGCCTGGTCCTCGTGCAACCCGAGGCTCCGCGCGGCCAGCGCCTGCCTATCGACTACTTCTTCCGTTCGCTGGCCGCCGACCAGGGCGAGCGCGCCGTATGTATCGTGCTCTCGGGCACCGGCAGCGACGGCACCCTCGGCCTGCGCGCCATCAAGGGCGAAGGGGGAATGGCCATCGCCCAGGATCCCGAGACGGCCGCCTACGACGGCATGCCGCGCAGCGCCATTGCCACCGGAATGGTCGACTACGTGCTGTCGCCGGCCGCCATGCCCGAGCGGCTCCTCGACTACGTGGGCCGCGCCTTCAGGAACCAGCCGGAGGCGGCTGCCGGCGCTCCGCCCGGGGTGCCCGACCGCCTGCACGAGGTGCTGCACCTGCTGCGCATCCGCAGCGGTCACGACTTCACACACTATAAGTCCACTACCCTTCGCCGCCGCGTGGAGCGCCGCATGGCCGTCACCAGGGTCGAAGACATGGACAACTACGTCGCGCTGCTGAAGCGCGACTCCCTCGAGGTCGAGACTCTGTTCCGCGAGCTGCTCATCGGCGTCACCAGTTTCTTTCGCGACCCGCCTGCCTTTGAAGCCCTGGCTCAGGTGCTCCCGCGGTTGATCGCCGCCCACGCCCCCGGCGACCCGGTGCGCGTGTGGGTGCCGGGCTGCTCCACCGGCGAGGAGGCCTACTCCATCGTCATGCTGCTGCAGGAGCAGGCCGGCAGCGCCAAGCGCAACGTGTCCGCCCAGGTGTTTGCGACCGACATCGACACCGAGGCCATCGAGCGAGCACGCAGCGCCGTGTACCCCGGCAGCATCAGCGCAGACGTGTCGCCCGACCGCCTGGAGCGCTTCTTCATACAGAACGGCGACACCTATCGCGTCGCCAAGACCGTCCGCGACTGCCTGGTGTTTGCCAAGCAGGACGTCACCAGAGACCCACCCTTCTCGAGGGTCGACCTCATCAGCTGCCGCAACCTGCTCATCTACATGGACGGCGAGCTGCAGCAGCGGCTGATGCCGGTGTTCCACTACGCGACCAACGCGAGCGGCTACCTTCTCCTCGGCAGTTCCGAGACCGTCGGCGACGCCGCCGACCTCTTCGCCCCCGTCGACAAGAGGTGGAAGCTGTTCCAACGCCGGGACGTGGGCACCCGGCGGTCGCAGAAGCTGACCGCGAAGACGTCGCTTCCCAGCTCCCCGGGCTCCGACCGGCGCTCTGGGTCTCCCCAGGCGTCGCTGCGCGTGCGCGTACGCGACCTGGCCGAGAGGACACTGCTCGACAAACACGCTCCGGCCTGTGTGGTCATCAACGCCGAAGGCGACGTGCTCTACATCCACGGCCACACCGGCCGCTACCTCGAGCCTGCGTCCGGCGAGCCCAGCGGCAGTCTCGTCAAGATGGCCCGGGAGGGCTTGCGGCTCCAGCTCGCCTCCGGCGTGCGCAAGGTCCTGGCGCAGAAGGAGGCGGTGCGCTACGAGCGCCTGCGCGTCCAGACCGATAGCGGTGTGTCCGTCGTCAACATGACCATCGAGCCGACAACGGGGCCAGACGCCATCAAGGGTGTGATGCTGGTCCTCTTCGAAGACGTGCCCACAGCTCACGACGCCGTGAACCAGACCGCCACCGAGCCCAGCGCCGACCGTGAGCAGCGCATCGCCGACCTCGACCGCGAGCTCTCGGCCAAAGAGGAGTACCTCCGTACCACCGTCGAGGAGCTCGAGACCTCGAACGAGGAGCTCAAGTCGACCAACGAGGAGATGCAGTCCTCTAACGAGGAGCTGCAGTCGACCAACGAGGAGCTGGAGACCTCCAGGGAGGAGCTGCAGTCGATCAACGAGGAGCTCGTGACCGTCAACAGCGAGCTGCAGCAGAAGATCGAGGAGCTCGCGCGCGCCAACAACGACATGAACAACATGCTCGCTGGCACCGGCATCGGTACGCTGTTCGTCGATCAGCAGCTCCGCATTGAGCGCTTCACTCCCTCGGTCGCCGCGATCATCAACCTCATCCCGACCGATGTCGGACGCCCTCTCGGCGACGTCACCGCGCGCCTCAAGGGCGACACCGACCTGGTCGGCAACGTCACCACGGTGCTCGAGACACTGGCTACCGTGGAGGCGCAGGTCCAGAACCGTGCCGGGCACTTCTACCAGATGCGCGTGCAGCCGTACCGCACCCTAGAGAACGTTATCGAGGGCGCGGTGCTCACGTTCGTCGATATCACCGAGCAGCAGCAGCAGCAGGCCAAGCTCGACCAGCTGAGTAAGGCTGTCGCCGAAGCCGGCGAATTCGCCCAGGGCGTCCTCGACACCATCCGTGAACCGCAGCTCGTGCTCGACGCAGAGCTCACGGTCGTGACCGTTAACGAGGCGTTCTTGACGACCTTCGAGCAGGCGCCGGATGCGGTCCTCGGCCGCCCCCTGCGTGAGATCGTCGGAGGCGCCTGGCACAAGCCGCAGCTGCGCGAGCTGCTGCTGAAGGTGCTGCCCAAGAAGAAGAGGCTCGCTGACTATGAGCTGGACCTCGCCAGAGGGGCGTCGAGGCCATGCACCGTGACGCTCAACGCGATCGAGCTCGTTCACACTCCTGGCAGGCGGCGCCTCATGCTGCTCACGGTCACAAAGGTCGAGTGGTCCGGCTGACACAAGGTCCGCGGCAGCCGCCCAAGAGGCGAGACACGCCGAGCGCGGCCGACGAGCTGCGCAGGCAGGCCGAGGCGCGTCTCGACGGGCTCTCCGCCGTCGCCTCGTCTGTGCCCGAGGACGTAGCCGCGGTCGTCCACGACCTGCGCGTGCACCAGATCGAGCTAGAGATGCAGAATGAGGAGCTGCGCCGCGCCCAGCTGGATCTGCAGGCGTCGCGTGAGAAGTACTTCGAGCTCTTCGACCTGGCGCCGGTGGGCTACCTCACCTTGAGCGACAAGAGCCTCGTGGGCAACGCGAACTTCGCGGCCGCGCGCCTATTGGGCGTGGAGCGGCAGCAGCTCGTTGGGCGGCCGTTCAACGATTTCATCTTCGCGCCGGACCGGGATGTGTACTACCTGTATCAGCGGAAGCTCGAGCGGACCGGCGAGTCGCAGACCTGCAGGCTGCGGCTGCGGCGCGCCGGCGGCGAGGCGGCTGCCGCGGCCAAAGCGGGCGCCGACACCGAGGCCGGCCGCTTCTGGGCGCATCTCGAGGGCCGGCCGTGGCCTGCCGCCGACGGCGAGCCGCCGTCCACCTGGGTGACGTTCACCGATGTCCAGGACATAGTCGTAAGAGAGGAGGAGCTCGCCCGCCTGAACGACGACGTCGCGGCCAGGGCCGCCGCGCTTGAGGCGGCCAACGCTACCATTACGCTGATTGCCGCCACGGATCATCTCACCGGCCTCGCCAACCGGCGTCGTTTCCTTGAGTCGCTGGGGAAGGCGGTCTCGCTGGCGCGGCGCCACGGCAGCCCGCTGGCTCTGGCGAGCTTCGATCTCGACGGCCTCAAACGGGTGAACGACAGCTTCGGTCACGCGGCGGGCGATGGCGTCCTCACGAGCTTCGCACAGCTGCTCGGCGCCTTGTGCCGCGCTGAGGACCTGCCGGCGCGGCTCGGCGGCGACGAGTTCAGCGTGCTCCTGCCGGGGATCGACCTGAGCGGCGCGCGCGGGCTCGCCGACAGGGTGCTGGCGGCGGTGTGTTCTTGCGCGGCGCTGGAGCGGCGGGGCGTCACCGTCAGCGGCGGCCTCGCCGCCTGGACACCGAACGAAGCCCCCGACGACCTCTTGCGGCGCGCCGACCATGCTCTCTACGTCGCCAAGCGCGGCGGCGGCGCCATGGTCACCGGCGATGAGTGAGGTCACAGCGACCTTCGACTCTGCCCGCGGCACCGCCTGCGACGGTCGTGCGAACGGTTCGGCAAAGACCACCGACACGTTCTGCGCAGGCGACACGAAACTGCCGCCGAACAAGTCCTCGGCGTGGTTCGTCTGGGGGTTCAGCAGGCCCCAGTGATGGCGATTCGAGACAGGAGTCGGATGATGTCTGTCGATGGCGCAACCCAGGATGTCACCTCAGCGACCAGCGAAGTGTGGAGCAACCACGTCCCCGTCCCGGGAACACCAGAGGGATTCACGGCTCGCACCACCTATCCGACGAATCCTGACGGGGTAGAGGTGACGCTCGAGCGCTGGCAGGCGGGCACCAAAGAGCCGCCTCACTCACACCCGGGCGACGACATGACGGTCGTCGTAGAAGGAAAGATAGCTGTCCAGTTCTATCGCCGGGAAGCGCGCACGCTGGTCCCCGATGGAGAGCGGATTCTCAACAAGGGCGATGTCGGATACATCCGCGCCGGCCGGGTCCACGACGCCACCTACGTAGAAGCTTGCCAGCTCGTGTACGTCCACAATGGGGCGTTTGCATTCAATCTCGCTGATGCCGAGGTCGGCTGAGCAGGCCGAGCTTCTCTCGCACAACCTTGCGCACGAGTGAGCTTCGTGGCCGCCGCGCAGCGCCGGACGTAGTGCAAAGACGCGGACTCGTTCCGGTACCGGTGTCAGCCCCGCGTCGATACGGGCGCGGGCAGCCGAAGCACGGAGAGCATTGGGCGCCCACCGGCTCTGGCATACGCCGTCGCGTCCGCGGTCGTGGCATTCTGGCTGACGCGAAGGGCGCGGGGCAGCTTGCTGCCGACAGCCTGCTGGCCGCCGCCAGCTGCGTGTACGGCATGAGCAATCCTGGCATGTCGCCACAGAAGGTGACCGTCATTGCCGACCATTGCGCAACCGCGGCTGTGTGGGCGCAGGTGAAGTAGCGGTGGGCCCGCTTTGGGAAGAAAGCGTGCGGACTGTGAGCGGTCGCGTCGCAGTCATCGTGCTGGCGTTCTTGTTACTGATGGCCGGCTGTTCGTCGGGCTCACCGCCTCAAGCATCGCCATCCCACAACCCCGCACTGCGGATCGTTAGGCCGGCCACGCCTCAGGACGCGGCCCGGCTGCGAGCGTCCGCGAATGGCCAAGGGCAGCCCTGGGGCAACCAGCCCATGAATGTCACTTGGGCGCACGTCTCGCCGAGCCAGCTGCCGCTCAACCTCGTCCCCTCCGTCACCCTGGGCCGCGGGCTGCTTGATGCCCTGGCGATCGACGACAACTCTTCTCCACCGGCGACGACCGGGTCGGTGGCCGCGGCACAGCTGCTTTTCGAGCACGGGCTGTGCGTCTCGGCCACGACACGGAACGCATTCGGCCAACCGGTCGCAGACGCCTCCACATGGGCGGAACACGTCGCCAAGGAACTCGCCAACGCTCGTCACGACCAGCGGTCGGCCTCGGTGAACGGCTTGCCTGCTCTGGTCGGGTTCGGGAACTCGTCTCGCTTTGGCGGCGGAGTAACCGCCACCTTCGTGCGCTGGATCGCGAGCGGCTGGAGCATCACCGTCGAGCTGCAGGGCAAAGACGTGGCGGGCGCACTTTCCGTCGCTCGCTCGCTTGGCGGGACAGAGGTGCCGCTACAGGTGACACTGGCGGCGCCCTCCCCGAGTGCTGGCACGCACTCTGCTCTCACCGATGCAGACGTGCGCCGCGCGCTGGCAGTCTTGAGGACAGACCCCTCCGTGCGAAGGTTGGACCGGGGACAGTCGCTCAGGGTTGCCAACCTCACGCCGATGGTGTCTCCCTCGGGCGTGCTAGCGGGAGCAGTTTGCGACGTCTTCTGGTCGAGGCGCGTCGACTACACGGGTCCGTCACCTGGGATCCTCTGGGATCCGAGTGGCAAGGACCGGCCGCCGTATCAGTTGTTCACCTACGAGACGCGGGCACGCGGCCTGAAGGGCGCGATGGTCTGGGTGCTCTTCAGCCCGGCCATCGTGGTAGACATCACGTCTCTGCCCGATACCAAAGCGGGCAGCCTGCTGAAGACCGAGCCGCCGGGATTCCGGCCCAAGTACCCCCTGCCGTCGCTTGGTTGAGTGCGGCCGCATAGATGATGGGTTCTCGCGTACCAGCTGGAGTCGCGATACGCCAACGGTGTCTCAGGTCTTCTGCCGCGGGTCTCGGCCTTGCGAGGCGCACGGCGCCGTTACGATAATCCGCACAGTGCTTCGCCTCACGAGCGGACCGCCCGCCAGACTAAAGGAGCCCGATGTCGAACACCTTCGAGTACGTTCCGCATCCACACACGGAGAGGCGCAAGGCGGCTGGACCGCCCAAGGTCGCGGCCGCCGCAGCTCAGGTACACGGTCCCGGTCCGATCGGGCGCTTGAACGCCAAGATCGGTCTGCGGATCACCCTCGTTGTCGGCACGATGTGGTGTGCCTACCTCTTCACAGTGGTCGCACTTATCAGTGCCCCGTCGGCATTCAAGACCGGCAACTCGCTCATCATGGTCAGCTGGGTCGCCCAGACTTTCCTTCAGTTGGTCCTCTTGCCGATCATCATCGTCGGGCAGAATGTGCAGGCCGCTGCTGCCGATGCTCGCTCCCAGGCCACTTACGATGACGCCGCGGCCGTGCTGGAGGAAGCCAAGCAGATCCAGGCTCATCTTGCGGCGCAGGACACTGAGATCGAGAGGATCGTGGCGGCGCTCACCACAGAGAAGACGGGGTGAGCAGGTCCGAGCGGCACTCAGGGACGTGTGCAGTTCTGGGCCGAGCTTGCTCGGCTCGACGCGTTCTCCCCTGCGCTCCTTAGCAGAGAACACCAATCCCGCGATCAGCAGCGCGATGGCGCCGGGTGGCGCCGTGCGCAGCGCGAGACTTGCCAGGATCCAGGTGCCGCCTCCCGTAGCGGAAGACGGCCACCGGCATCGACCGGCTCATCCCCCGCGGCACCGTGTCGATGCTCGCCCGTCTCTCTGCCCAAGGATGCCGCAGTGCTGCAACGACTCACGCGCCGCGCAGTGGAGTGGCGTTTGAGCCGCTCCGGCACGAGGCAAGATGTCCTGTGCCCAGAGGCGGCTCGTGACGTCAGTGTCTGCGAGCCGCCCGATCCCCGGCCGAGAGGCGCTAGATGGCGCATTCAGAGGAGCCGCCCCGTCAGCGGGATGCGACGAGCGATCCCGACCAGCCCACGGCCGGAGCCGGTCCGGCCGCGCACACTGGGCCGGTCCCGGAGACGCGCGGCGCGCGGGCAGCTCGCAACGCGCGCCGCGGGTGGCTCTTCGTCCTCTCGTTTGTAACCCTCGCCGTGCTCGTCTTTCTGGTTGCGCTCATCGCCAGCAACACCCGTCACGTCACGGTCAGCTGGGTCTTCGGCACCTCGCTCGTCTCGCTCGTCTGGCTGGTCGTGTTCGCGGCGGTCCTGGGCTGGCTGTTGGGTCTGCTGGTGGGCGCTCTGTTCCGCTGGCGAACGCGCCGCCGCGATCCCTCAAAGGCCTCTGGCAAGTCGGACGGCGGCACGATCAGCGGCCGCTGAGGCCAGGTCCGGCCGGACGCGACCTCCGGGCGGTCAACGGCTCCGGGCGTCGGCGGAGTCGGCGGGCGCCGCGGGAGGTCGCGTGGCGGAGCGGTGTTCGCTGCTGGGTCCCGATCTACCCGCTGCCGGTCGGCGGCCGGCGTTGGCCCTGGTCCGCGGGCGAGATGCACCGCAGGCCGGTCGGCGCGGGTTCCGCCCGTGACCCTCGCGCAGTCGGCGCAGTCGGCGCAGGCTGCAGCAGCGCCGTACGGCGGCGATGCGCGCTAGAGGCTCTTCTCGCGCAGCACGACCTCGAAGGCGTAGCCGGCCTCGGCGGCCGCACGCTCGGCGTCTTTGCGCACCGCGCCGAACTCGAAGCGGTAGTCGTAGTCTTTGCCGAAGAGGCGCGACTGCTCCTCTATGGTCCCCTCGCGAGTCGCGCCGCCGACCTTGTAAGTCTCTTTCTTGAAGCCGAAGCCGGCTGCCATGTCACCTTCGCCCGAGGAGATCCCGGAGCCCTTTTCCACGAGGATCTCGAAGAACCTGACCCGGCGGGCCTGATCGTCCACCCGCAGCCTGCAGCGGTAGGTCAGCTTGCGCTTGCTCAGGAACGCCTTGCGCTCGGCGACTACGGTCTCCAGCTCGAGGGTGCCGTCCTTGCCGCGCTTGAACGGCTCTGGGTATGAACTGCCGGCTGCGACGATAGCGTCTGTGAGGCTCATCCGTTACTCCCGCATTTCAGAGTGCTGGACCCACGCCGAAGGACCCGCCCGGCTCGCCGGCGCCCTCGATCGCGCCACGAGCGGCCGCCAGGCGGGGACTCTATGACCGAGGCTGCTGCTGCCGCCAGGCACTTGGTCCCTTGCGCCACCTGCGCCGCGCCTTTAGACGGACCAAGCGTACGATGTTCGTACTATATGGGAAATCCGGGGCTGCCGTGGTCGCCGGCTCCTCCAGCCAGACCGAAGGTGAACGGAGACGCTGGGCGGGCGGGCGGTCGCCGGTGCTGCCGGCCGCCACTTCGTCGGCTCGGCCCAGGCAGATTCCGGCAAACGGGACATAAACGAGCACTAAACGTTGACTTTGGGCGCGTCCGCGCTTTTAGTGTGCCTCAGCGACGAGAAGTCGCGTCACATACGCATGCTGTCGTAGGGGGTAGGATTGAACAGGCGGGACTTCCTCAAGTGGGCGATCACCGGGTTCGGTGTGGTCTCCTTCGGCGGCATCTTTTATCCCGTCGTGAAGTTCCTCAAGCCGCCGCCGGCGGTGGCGGGCGCTTTGGGTCAGGCCACCAACGTGGGTGCCCTCAGCACCTTCACCGCAGGCAAGCTGACGGCCGTGTCGGTGAACGGACAGCCGGCCGCAGTGGCCAACGTAGGCGGCACGTACACCGCCTTCTCGCTTGTCTGCACGCATCTGGGCTGCGTGGTGGGCGTCAACGGCGACGCGCTGCTGTGCCCGTGCCACGGAAGCAGGTTCTCGAGTACCGGGGCCGTCACTCACGGTCCGGCCACTCTTCCTCTGCCGACCTACAAGACGAGTATTCAGAACGGGTCACTGCTGGTCGGCGCCATCGATCTGACCAAAGCGTCCTATCCGACCTGGTACAAGGGGCAATTCAATGGATCTGCCTGACAGCCCGCCCGTCGACGTTCTCGACGCCAAGCACCCTCAAGAGAGGGGCAAGAGGGGCTGGTTGGTCAAGCGGTTCGGCCTCAGCTCTGTCATGGAGGACCAGTTCAACCGCGTGGTCCCCAGGCATGCCACCAACTACATCTACTGCTTTGGTGGCATCGCCCTCGTCCTGTTCTTGATCCTGGCGATCACCGGCATCATGCTGGCGATCTACTACCAGCCGACGCCGGACGACGCCTATCAGAGCATCGTCAACCTGACCACGCACGTGCAGTTCGGCTGGTGGATCCGGTCTATCCACAAGTGGGCGGCGGGCGGCATGGTGCTGCTGGTGTTCGCCCACATGCTGCGGGTGTTCTTCACGGGCGCCTACAAGGCGCCGCGCGAGCTCAACTGGATCACCGGCGTCCTGCTGCTCGTCCTCACTCTCGGCTTCGGCTTCACCGGCTACCTGCTGCCATGGGACCAGAAGGCCTACTGGGCGACCAAGGTCGGCACGGACATCGCCGGTTCGGTGCCCTTCATCGGGCATTTCCTGCTGGTCAGCCTGCGCGGCGGCGATCAGATCAGCGCGGCTACGCTGGCCCGCTTCTACGACCTGCACATTCTGGTCCTGCCGGCGATCATCGTCGCCCTTTTGGGCGGGCACTTCTGGATGATCCGCCGACACGGCATCTCCGGCAGGCTGTAAGGGGGTGGCCATGAAAGACAAGAAGACGAGGGTCTATCCCACCAACGAGCCGCCCCGCTTCATGTGGGAGCTCTGGCGCGACCCAGGCTCCAAGTACGTCCCGTATTTCTGGGAAGAGCTCATCTCCCAGATCATGATCTTCTTCCTGCTGCTCGGGGTCATGGGCGGCCTGGCGCTGCTGTGGCCGGCCCCGCTGGCCGCCCCCGCGAACACGCTCATCACCCCGGTCGGCATCAAGCCCGAGTGGTACTTCGACGGTCTCTTCCAGCTCATCAAGGTCATCCCGGAGCTGGCGGGTCTGATCGTGGTCGCGGTCGTGATCCTGTTGATGATCGTGCTGCCGTTCATCGACCGGAGCAAGGAGCGCAATCCGCTGCGCAAGCCGGTGACCACCGGGATAGCGCTCATTCTTCTGATCGGCCTCATCGTCCTCACGATCTGGGGGGCGGTGGGGTCATGACTAGGACAGGGAGGAACATGAAGCCAGTTCTGGCCGGCATCGCCGGCGCTGTTCTGGTCGTAGGCCTGGCAGTGGCCGCGGGCTGTGCCAGCCTGGCCACGCCGCAGGCACCAAGCACCAGTTCGCCGTCCGCCAGCTCGAGCAGCGGCCCCGTACAAGTCAGCCAGCAGGTCAAGGACGGCGCCCAGCTGTACGTCGACCTCGCCTGCATCCGCTGTCACGCGCCGGACGGAGTGGGAGGCATTCCCAATCGTCTCAACGTGGGCGGCGACAGCACCATCCCGCCGCTCAACAACGCGTATCGCGACCCCAGCGAGCAGTTCAAGAACCCGCTGGCGATCACGCAAGTGATGATGGACGGGTCCATCCTCAGCAAGAAGCCTGGGGTCATCAACATGCCGTCCTGGAACGGCGTCATCAATGCCGCACAAGCCAGCGCCATCGCCGCGTACATCCTGGCCGGCTTCCCGCACACCGGCGTGGCCTACGATGCTAATCCGGCCAAGGCCTCGGACATCTACACGGCTTACGCCTGCATCGACTGTCATGGCCAGGCCGGCGGCAAGGGCGCGCCGAACCCCAAGACCGCAGACAAGGAAGTGCCGAGCTTGCGCAACCCGGGCGACAACGTCACGCTGGCCGACTTCAAGACCACGATCACCGACGGGTCCATTCCGGCGCCGGGGACCAAGGGCGTCATCTTCATGCCGGCGTGGGGCCAGATCATGTCCAGCGACCAGGTGAACGCGATCTTGCCGTACATCGTCGACGGTCCCAAGGGCAAGACGCTGCCGTCGCCACCGGCCGCTTCCCCGCTGCCGCTTGCCGGCGGGGCGTCTTCCTCCGCCTCGCCGTCCAGCTCGGCGAGTCCGTGACGTCATGAACGGGTTTTTCGTAGCCAACAACATCCCGCTGGCGCCGCCGCTCCACACCCGGCTGCTGGCCCTGCTGGTGATCGAGGCGGCGCTGCTGCTGCTGGTGGCGCTGCTCTATCTCAAGTGGGTCCAGCTCAGAGACCAGTCGCTCGACGAGTGGTGGGAGCGTCGCAAGAAGCAAGGGCTCTCGCGCCAGTCGTTGTTCGAGATGGAAGAGTCGGAGCGCGAGCGACTGGCTGCCCAGGGCAGCGCGCCGGCCGAGCAGAAGGAGCAAGGCTCCGGCGGGCAGGACACCGGCACGCAAACGTAGGCCCGGCGGCCAGTGAGCGGGCGTTGCGCGCCGGACCCGGTCGTGCGGTCCGGCGCACGGCGCCCGTGTCTTTTGTGACGCGCGTCTCGCGCGTCGCGCGAGCGGCTCTTGCAGGCGCAGGCGGCCGCGCTGACGCGGGACGCGTCCACGGTGGGACGAGTCTCTGGTTGGTCGCGCCCGCCCGCCTTCGCGGCCATTCTCCAACAGAGTCGCGCTGCGGCGCGCCGGCGACAGTGTGCCGCCGCCGTTTCGGGGGCACCATTGGACGCGGTATCGGCATGCTAGAGTCGGCGAGGTCATGAGAACGCACGATCGGTCATCGCTGGACATCAGACGCGCCGGACGGGCGCTGCCGCTGGGTCTTGCGCTGATCGTGGCGGCGACTGCCTTGGTCGCCTGTTCTGTGGCATCGGGCGGCTCTGGTGGTCCATCTGCGGCCGCTGCAAGCGGGGCCGGGGCGAGTGCCGGCACCGCGGTCTCGCCGGCCGCGAGCGCCGGTGCGACGGGCGCCGGCCCGCGCATGGCCAAGGCCGGCGCCGACTGGCAGCACGCGCTGCAGGTGGTCGCCTATCTGCGGGCGCATCCGCCGAGCCGGCCGCTGGTACTCATGATCGGCAGCTCGATCGTCCGCGAGTCCACGATAAGCGACGCGAGCTGGGCCGCCCAAGTGCATCAGCGGGGCGGCCCGCAGGTCACTGCCTACGATCTGGGCTCGAGCAACCAGTCGTTCGCCCAGGACGTCAAACTGGTCGGTTATCTGCCGTCCGCGCCGACCATCGTCTTCATCGGCGTCGACGTGGTGCGCTTCGTCTCGGCGCCCGCCAACCCTGTCGTCACTCTGCCGGCTCCTCAGCCGGTGCCGGCCGGCTACGACCCGCACCGCTACAGCTCCGCCCGGATCTTGCCCGACTCGCAGAAGCGATCTCTGGTCACTAACTGGATGACGAGCCGTTTCCCCGTCTTCAGCAAGAACTACGCGTACAACCTCGGCCAGCTGAACAAGCTCATCGAGGCGTGCCGGGCGCGCGGCCTGCACCCGGTGCTGCTGGACACACCGCGCAACACCGCTGTCATCGGCCCCGGGTTCGACAAGGCCGTCGGCAGGTATCGCACGAGCTGCCGGCAGCTGGCGGCGAAGTACGGCATCCCCTTCGTCGACATGGTCGCGGCCGCCCGATTCACGTCCACCGACTTCTACGACCTCTGGCACGCCGTGCAGCCCGGGCGCGCCAAGTGGCAGCTGCTGCTCTCAGACCAGACGGTCCAGCTGCTACAGCGCTACGGCATGAAGTGACGCTCGCGAGGGCGGGACGCCGGCTTGCCACCGGTCCGGCGCGACGCTCAGCTCGCCGCTCAGGGGTGCCGCCGCGCGATCCTTACAGTCTGCTCACGCCCATGAACAGCCTGGACCGCGGTACGGACGCAGGCCATGAAACAGTCATGCCGTAAGGGGCGGCAAGGCGCCGGCCCGAGGAGCTGGAGCCGGATGCGAACTGATTGACCGAGGGCGGCCCCCGCGGCCGGTGCGGCGCAGTCGCTTCCGGGGCGCCGCCACTGACGACGCGGAGAACGTTTCCGGGTCCACGGGGATCTGTCGGGCC
>Ga0182021_10006737_pt1 | contig 13629 bp, 14 predicted proteins | sample 612E3MmetaG_FD_120493 | JGI IMG/M metagenome (GOLD analysis project Ga0182021, IMG submission 120493) | Permafrost microbial communities from Stordalen Mire, Sweden - 612E3M metaG (Illumina Assembly) | ecosystem: Environmental > Terrestrial > Soil > Wetlands > Permafrost | place: Sweden...
TGAAGTATAGTCGCCGCTTTTCGGCGGAATATTAAGCGTTGCATCCTTTTCGAGTACATAAATAAAATTATCCAGGTCTTTAACAGATTCTATTTTGAAAGCAAGAATTAAAATTTGTGCCGTAGAATCTTTTTTATGGTCAAATGTATATGAGATTACATCTTTTTTGGTGGTTTCTTCCTGTTTAGGTTTCATCCAGCCGTCGGGAAGTGTTATGGAAAATTTATAATTATTATCGGTGATATCAATTTTCTTCTGGGCAAAGGAAATCTGAGTGAATGTAATTATAAGTAATGCAATTATTAAATTTCTCATCGTAAATATAGTTTAATTATGGTAATAAAGATTTTATTTGCTGGTATTCCTCGGTAAACAAACCCTGAGTAGGGTCAGGTTTATTTTTTAAATTTTTCAATTGCTCTTTAGCATTGTCTATTCTGTCCTGAGGAAGCGGATGTGTCGAAAGCAGACGGTCCAGACCTCCCGGTGTATCGCCTTTTCTTCTCTGTTCTTCTGAAATCTTATCAAAGAAAAATGTAATTGCTCCCGGATAATACTTAGAAGTAGAAAGATATTTTATGGAATAATTGTCTGCTTCTTCCTCATCATCCCTGCTGTTTTTCAGAAATCCGAGACCTGTAAAAAGATTTGCAACAATTTCCGCAACAGAACTCGGGTTATTTCCCAAAACAATGCCAAGCACAAGGCTCACACCATAGTAGCTTGTAAGACGCTGGGTCATATGTCTTCTTTCTGCGTGAGCTATTTCGTGTCCGACAATTCCTGCAAGTGTTGCCTCGTTATCTATGAATTTCATCAAACCGGTATAAACATATACATAACCTCCGGGTGTGCAAAAAGCATTAACGATAGTATCATTAATGACCTGAAAATTATAAGGGAATACATTTTTATATTCGATTTTAGGTGAAGTGTTCAGGATATATTTTCCGATACCGCCTACATAATCTTTAATTTCCTGATGACCCTGAAGCATCGGATATTCTTTCGGATGTGCTTTTATTTCATCATCAAATTCTTTTCCCATTTTCACATCATCCTGTACGGAAAACAGATTTGCACCGCAGCTATAAAATATTGATAATGACAATAAAGCTGAAATCATCAGCAATGCATTCAATAAATAAATCCTGTTTTTCAAATACTTAATAATATTTTTCATATTATTTATTTTTAAAACCAAAAATAAATAATTATATACTTTTATACAACGTATAAGGTCGAAAGTTCCTGTTTCCTTAATTAATTGAATTGAAGAAGTGCTATATTTTTGGTAATTTTAGTGATATTCACTACAAAATAACTAATGATAAAATATGAACGGTAAAAAGGAATTAATAATTGTTGCACTTGGAGGTAACGCCCTGCTTAATTCAAAATCAAAAGGAACGATTGAAGAAAGAGAAGCAGCGGCGGCTCAGACATCCGAACAATTACTTCCCTTATTTCAGAATTCAGGTTATGATGTTATTTTAACACACGGCAACGGACCTCAGGTCGGAAATTTACTGATACAGAATGAAGAAGCAGCATCTAAAGTTCCTCCAATGCCATTAGATGTGTGTGTAGCGGAAACCCAGGGTGAAATCGGATATATTCTTCAGAAGGCAATGCAGAATACTTTTAATAAGCACGGAATGAAAAATATCACGCTTACTTTGCTAACGCAGGTACTTGTCGATGAAAATGACCCTGCTTTTTCAGAATTATCCAAACCCGTAGGACCATATTATACAAAAGAGCAAACGCAGACAATACTTGAACAAAAGGACTGGAAATTCAAGGAGGACCCGGCAGGTAAAGGATTCAGGAGAGTCGTTGCTTCTCCGAGACCGGTAAAAATTATGCAGGCAAATATAATAAGCGATTTAGTTGCAAGAGGATATTCGGTTATTTCAGTTGGCGGCGGCGGAATTCCTGTCTGGATATCGAAGGAAAATGAAATCAGGGGCATGGAAGCCGTTATTGATAAAGATTTAGCTTCAGCACAGCTTGCAATTGATTTAAAAGCAGACAAACTTGTTATACTTACAAATGTAGAATGCTGTTACATAAATTTCAAAAAACCAAACCAGATTGAATTAAAAGATATGAATCTGGATGAAGCACAGACATATTTTGACCAGGGGCATTTCTCTGCAGGAAGCATGGGACCGAAAGTTTTATCAGCGCTCGAATTTGTCGGAAGCACGGGAAACAAAGCCATAATTACAAGCATAGAAAAACTCAATGAAGCACTCGAGGGTCAGGCAGGAACAGTTATTCATCAATGATAAATGCCGGATGTAAAATGTAAGATGAAGAATTCAAAATAAATAATTAAATTAATAAAAATATAAAAGCAGAAAGTAATTTTATGACAAAACTTAACCGCAAAGATTTGATATCAATCAGCGAACTTTCTATCGAAGAGGTTCAGTTGATTTTAAATGAAACAGAAACCCTGAAAAAAGGACCGAGAAACACTACGCATCTTGCAGGTAAAACACTTGCAATGATTTTCGAGAAATCTTCGACCCGGACAAGAGTATCATTTGAAACAGGAATTTACCAGCTTGGCGGAATCGGAATGTTCTTTTCGCCGAAAGATTTACAGATGGGAAGAGGAGAAACTATTCACGACACTGCAAAAGTTTTATCTAGATTCGTAAACGGAATAATGGCAAGAACATTCAGCCATCAGACAGTTTTGGATTTAGCTAAGTATGCTACAGTTCCCGTTATCAACGGATTAACTGATTTTGACCATCCCTGCCAGGCATTATGCGATATTTTTACTGTCTATGAAAAAAGAGGAAAATTGAAAGGATTAACTATGGCTTACATCGGAGACGGTAACAACGTACTGCATTCGCTTATTCAGGCCTGCGTGAAAGTCGGAATGAATATTAACTATGCATCCCCTATCGGTTACAAGCCTTTGCAGTGGGTTGTTGATGAAGCTCTCGAAGTTGCAAAAGTCACTGGTTCAAAAATAAAATCGAAAGAAAACGCATTCGATGCAATAGCGGATGCAGATGTGATTTATACGGATGTCTGGGTAAGCATGGGACAGGAAGAAGAAAACGAAAAGAGAAAGAAAGACCTGAAGGATTTCCAGTTAAACGGAGAACTGATGAAGAAAGCAAAGAAAAATGTTTTGGTCATGCATTGCCTTCCTGCGCACAGGGGCGAAGAAATCACGGACGAAGTTATCGACGGACCCAATTCAATTGTATTCGACCAGGCAGAAAACAGAATGCACGTACAGAAAGCAATTATGAAATTATTAATGTAAAAAATAAAAAACATTAAAAATATTTACAATGAAAATTAAAAATTCAAATACGGATTTAACAAAACTTAACTGGGATGAATTTTATTCGCTTCCTCTGAATCAAAAACTCGGATATTTTGATAAAGAAGGAAGGATGTTCGATTGTTTATTTTCTCAGCAGCTTTCTTCAAATAATTTAAAAACACTTTTCGACCTTGCAAATAAAATAAGAAAAGTTGCAAAAGAGAAAGGCGGACTGGACTGGCTTCAGACTCTTCTGTCGCATAAACGGGCAATGCTGTATTTCGTGCAGCCGTCTACAAGAACATTTGTTTCTTTCCAGAGTGCCTGTTACATACTCGGGATGAAAGTAAGTGAAATTCGTTCGACATCTACATCTTCCGAATTAAAAGGTGAATCACCCGAAGATACAATACGTACATTCAGTTCATATGCGGATTTGATTATAATGAGGCACTTCGAAGAAGGCATGGCGGAAAAATCAGCGTGGATGCTTAACAAAACGAAAAGACCAATAAGTATAATAAACGGCGGTTCAGGCAAGGACCAGCATCCCACACAGGCTCTGCTCGATTTATACACGCTAAATTTATCGTTTCAGGATAAAGGCGGAATAGACAACAAGACAATAGTAATGGTCGGTGATTTAAAAAGAGGAAGAACGGTTCGTTCGCTATCATACCTGCTTGAGAATTATAAAAACGTAAAAATAATTTTTGTTGCTCCCGATTATTTAAAAATTGGAAATGATGTAAAAGAATTTCTGAAAAGGAAAAAAATGCCGTTCAAGGAATCGAATGACCTTGTAAAATGCCTTCCGGAAGCTGATGCTGTTTATGTGACAAGAATACAGGATGAATATGATATAAACAATGAATCGAAAAATATTGATTACTCAAAATTCCATTTGAAAAAAGAGCATCTGAGGAAAATGAAAAAAAGTGCAATCATAATGCACCCTCTGCCGCGCAGACAGGAACTCGATGTTGAAATCGATAAGGACCCGAGAGCAAAGTACTGGAGGCAGGAAAGAAACGGAATGTGGATAAGGACTGCGCTTATTGCTTATTTGTTCAGAATAGAGAACGAGATAAACAGATACTAAATTCAATGTACAATGTACAATATAAAAACGAAAATAATAAAATATAAATTATGAGTAAAATAGCATTTTTATTTCCCGGGCAGGGTTCACAGGCGGTCGGAATGGGAAAAGATTTATATGAAGAATATCCCGAAGCAAAAAGATTATATGATATAGCGGATAAAATAATGGAAGTAAAATTAAGTAATATTTCATTCGAGGGCCCGGCCGATGAATTAAGGCAGACAAATATAACACAACCGGCTTTATTCGTTCATTCATATATAATGACTGTTTTAATCGGCGATAAAATAAAAGCAAACTGCACTGCAGGACATTCGCTTGGTGAATACACCGCAAATGCATATGCAAAATCATTCACATTCGAAGAAGGACTGGCATTAGTAAAAACACGCGGTGCACTTATGAAAAGGTCCGGTGAAATACAGAAAGGTACAATGGCTGCATTGATAGGATTGAATGAAGAGCAGGTAAACGAGATTTGCAAAAAAGTTTCCGATGCCGGAATAGCACAGCCTGCAAATTTTAATTGCCCCGGGCAGATAGTGATATCGGGTGATGTCGCTGCCATAGATAAGGCAGTCGAGGTTGCAAAGCTCGAACCATACAAATGCAGGATGGCGAAAAAACTTGAAGTAAGCGGTGCATTTCATTCCGAGCTTATGAAAAGCTCAGATGAAGCTTTAACAAAAGCGCTTGAAATTCTTGAAATAAAAAATCCGGAAATTTCAGTATATACAAATGTAGACGGTTTACCGAAAACAGATAAAGAAGATATAAGGAATTCTCTGTCAAAGCAGCTTGTTTCACCTGTAAGGTGGGAACTGACTATCAGGAATATGATTGAAAACGGAGTGACTAAATTTTATGAAATAGGTTCGGGAAAAGTATTAACAGGATTAATAAAAAAAATAAAAGCTGATGCAGAGACATTCAATATTTCTACTGCTGAGGATTTGGAAAAACTATAACTAATTTAATGTCAGAAAAAAAAGAGTATCCGCTTGAAATAAACGGATTAAAGATTGACCCTGTAATTTTTACGCAGGGATTTGTTCCACATTGTGATATTCCGATATGCAGCGGACAATGCTGTGACTGGGGAGTTTACATGGATTCAGAGTTCAAGGATGTTATAATGAAACATGAACAGGATGTAATCGATGCAATGGATGCAGGGCAGATTAAAGATTCCGCAAAATGGTTTGAAAAGGAACCGGAAGAAGACCACGACTTCCCTTCCGGAAAAGCAATCGGCACCGAAGTATACAAAACAAAATCCGGACATGAGCAGTGCGTATTCAAAGGAACAAATAATTATTGCTCGCTGCAGATTGCCGCAGAAAAAAAGGGCTACCATAAATGGGAAATAAAACCGAAGTACTGTATAATGTACCCGATTACCATAATAGACAATGTGCTTACATATGATGATTCACACGCGGAAAAACTTGATTACTGCGGAATAAACAAGACAGAAAATTTTGTTCACAGTGTATTCGAAGCAATGAAAGAGGAAATAATTTATATTTTAGGTGAAGAAGGATATAATTATCTTAATGAGTATTTTCATAAGCATTATAAGAACAAGGAATAATTTATTTTCCTTTAAATGGAAGAATAAATAAATAAGAGATTTTCTTAATAGAAAGAATTATAGGACTAACGAAAGCACTTGCAAAAGAATTATGTGCTTATAATATTTAAGTCTATGTCACTGCGACTGCTATATTTTTTGCTTTTGCAAATTTATTAATAAGTACAGATATATATTTTAAAACTAATAAATAAATAAAAATGGGAAATTTATTAAAAGATAAAATTGCAATAGTAACAGGCGGTGGAAGAGGAATCGGCAGAGCAATTGTTACCGAATTTATAAATGAAGGCGCTGATGTAATAATTTTTGATAAAGTATTTCCGGATGATATTAATACTTACGTTGAAGAACAGGCTTCGAAAGGAAGAAAAGTTACTTTAAAAACTGTTGACATAACGAAAACCAATGATGTTCAGAATCTTTGCGATGAAGTCGTTAAAGAATTCGGGAAAATAGATATATTAATAAATAATGCTGGTATAACCCGCGACAGATTACTGATGAGAATGACCGAAGAAGACTGGGATGCAGTACTGACAGTGAATCTTAAGGGCGCATTCAATACAATCAAAGCAATATCCAGAGTAATGGCAAAGCAAAGAAGCGGAAAGATTGTGAACATAAGTTCGGTAGTCGGTGTAATGGGAAATGCAGGGCAGGCGAATTATGCCGCATCCAAAGCTGGATTAATCGGACTATCAAAATCCATAGCCAAGGAATTTGCAGGAAGAAACATAAATGTCAACTGTGTCGCACCCGGATTTGTTGAAACAGAAATGACGGCACTTTTGACCGACGAGCAAAAGAATGCTTTTTTAAGTATAATACCATTGAAACGTTCATGCAAACCCGAAGAAGTAGCGGGTGTAGTTGCTTTTCTTTCATCTGAAAAAGCAAGTTACATAACCGGTCAGGTTCTTTGCATAGACGGCGGAATGGTAATGTAATAAATTTATAAGCATATTCCCAAAATTAATTCTTTCATTATGAGCGAAAAAGTAATCTGGATTACTGGCGCTTCAACAGGAATAGGAAAAGAAATTGCTGCGGAATTTTCCAAAGCAGGTCACATAGTGGTCGTTACGGCCCGCCGAAAATCAAGACTTGTAAGTGTTGTCAGTGAAATAAAATTTGCAGGAAGAGAAGCTACGGCTTTTGTCTGCAATGTCGCATCAGAAAGAAGTGTAATGCTGACCGCAAAAAGAATAAGGGAAAAATACGGAAGGATTGACTGCCTTGTTAACAATGCGGGCGTAACTGTATTCAAGAGTTTTGTAGATACAAAGGTTTATGAATTCGATTATGTAATGGAAATTAATTTCCGCGGAGCGCTTTTATGCCTGAAAAGTGTTTTGCCCCAGATGATTAAAAATAAGAAAGGTCACATAATAAATATTTTATCTGTTGCAGCTAATACTGTGTTTGAAGAAAGTTCTATTTACTCTGCGTCAAAGGCAGCATTATTATCCCTCTCCAACAGCGTAAGAAAAGAAACAAGAAGATACAATATTAAAATCAGCAACATACTTCCGGGAGCGGTGGAGACTGCAATGTGGGACAGCAGGACACGCCAGAAATATAAAAACAGAATGCTCTCCCCCACCGATGTGGCGAAAATCGCAGTGGATATTTTTAATCAGCCGAAAAAAGTATTAATAGAAGATATTATTGTAAGACCGATTCGCGGTGATATCTAATCATTGATTATTAAAAGAGCTATAGCCACAGATTAGCTTCGCTGAATTACATTTCACAGATTTAGAAATTCGGAATTATATTCAGCATATCTTCATCCATCATATCAGAAATTGCCCTGTATGGTAAAATTACGTACTGAGTTCCAAGAACGTAAGGAGCAACAGTATAAGGGTCAAACGTTATCTGCAGTCCTTTCTGTACTAAATTATAATTAACAAAACTTGAATCCTTTGGTCCGGCGCCGTCATAAAGCATATCTTCAAAAAATTCGTAATCATTAATTTTTGCCTGAAGTTTCAAATCTTCAATGCAATAAGCGGAAATTTTTTCCAGATATTTCGAGCCGGGTTTAAATAAATCCTTAAACGCAATAATTTTTCCGTTCTTCAAGTCCCAGTTCATAGAAGCTGTCCAGTGGTTAGGATGTGCAGCGCCCGCATAATAGCTTTCTATATAAAAAGCAAAACTAAAAACATTTTCATCCAAAGTATATGATTCAAAATCAATTTCCATGTAGCTATAAACATCGGTAAGGTCTTTTGGAATTTCCCATTCAGAAATATCTTTTATAAAGCTTTTTAAATTATCATTTGCAGCTCTATAGATTTTTTTATTTATATCTTCCTGAATTTTTTTTTCTTTTAATCCTTCAACCTGGGGATATTTTGCCCTTACTTCATATCTAAGGGTTTCGGAACTGTCTTTAATTTCTTTCGTTACAATTTTAATATTATCTGCATAGGTATAACTGAAAGCAAGCAGAAGGAAAAGCAGAAAGAATTTTTTCATTATAAAGTTTTGTTTTTGATTAATTATTGTTTAATCAAAATTAGGCGATTAAACTATTAATTTAAATACATATTAAATGTACAAGTTTTTATTTAATTTTACCGAAAAATAATACTCATTGGAAATAGGATTTTATGCATGGCTCGGTTTCGTCGTTTTTTTAGTAATTATGCTGGCACTTGACCTCGGCATATTCAATAAAAGCTCGCACGAAATACATTATAAAGAAGCATTATTGTTCAGCGGAATCTGGATTTCGCTTGCAATACTCTTTAACGTCGGCGTATTCCATTTTCTGGGCAAAGAAAAAGGCCTGGAATTTCTTACAGGTTATCTGCTTGAATATTCTTTAAGCGTAGACAATATATTTGTATTCATACTTCTTCTTTCCTATTTCAATGTCCCTAAAAAATACCAACATAAAGTATTATTTTGGGGCATCATAGGCGCAATTATTATGAGAGCATTTTTGATTATAATAGGTGCCACATTAATAATTAAATTCCACTGGATTATATTTATTTTCGGAGCATTCCTTGTAATTTCGGGTGTCAAGATGGCGTTTTCCGACAATGAGAAAATAGAGCCAGAGAAAAATATCATCGTAAAGATATTTAAAAAAATATTCCCTGTATCTGACAGGTATGAAAAGGACAAATTTTTTGTAAGGCATAAAGCCGGACTTCTTGCAACGCCTTTGTTCATCGTACTTATAATCATAGAAACTTCCGATTTAGTATTTGCATTTGATTCCATCCCTGCAATACTTGCAATTACACAGGATACATTTATAGTATTTACTTCAAATGCATTTGCAATTTTAGGGCTCAGGTCGCTTTATTTTGCACTTTCGGGAATTATGGATAAGTTCAGATTTCTGAAATACGGATTATCCTTGATTCTGGTATTTATTGGTGTAAAAATGCTTATATCCGGTGTGTATGAGATTAATATAATTACTTCTCTTTTAGTTATTGTCCTGGTATTAACTGTTTCTATTTTATTTTCAATATATAAGAAAAAAAATATTCCGAAGGAAAAAGAGATAATGAAGAAAACAGATGTAAAAAAGAAAACAGATAGCTTTAAAAAATAAACTATTTACCGGAATTTATATATCCCCTGTAAGGTGTGGCAGTATGTACCGATATAAATGCTGTCGGGTCAATTTCATCAATAATCTTAATCAATTCTTTCTTTCTTTTTCTGATAATCAGAACCATCAGAATTGCAACTCCCCCGCTGCTTCCTTCACCCGGAAGCATAGTAACACCGATTTTATTTTTTCTTAATGCATCAGCTATAGTATCGGCATAGTTCATAGAAAATATATAGAGCTGAAGAAAGCCCGAGCCAAGCATTTGTTCGATTGTAATTCCGATAATTGTACCGAGAGCAAAACCGGACGAGTATCCGAGTATATTCCAGAAGTTATCAAGGTTTTGCATAATATGGCGAATCGCTATTACCCATATTGTGACTTCAAAAAACCCGATACTGCCTGCAACATATTTCCTTCCCTGTACGGTCATTAATGCGCGGATTGTGCCGAGTGAGACATCGAATATCCTGAGGCACATAATTAGTAATGCACCGAGAATAATATTTATTGTAGTTTGATCCAACAATCAGATAAATTTTTTAAATGAATTAATAAAAGCTTCATTTTCTTCTTTCAAGCCCATTGTAATCCTTATGCAATGAGGCAAACCGAATGCAACAAGAGGGCGAATAATAACTCCTTCTTTTAAAAGCGATTCATTAATGCTGTTAACTCTTTCCGCCGTTCCTAAATCCAGCATAAGGAAATTTGCATATGAAGGTATTATTTTAAAATTCTTTTCTTTTGAAATACCTGATAGTTCATCGATAAAATATTTATAACCTGCTTTATTTAATTCTTTTGATTTTGTGATAAACCCGTCATCATCCAAAGCTCCTATTGCTCCTGCCTGTGCGAGATTACCCGGTTCAAACGGAAGCTTAACTTTCATAATTGTTTCTATGAACTCTTTGTGCCCGAATCCGTAACCTATTCTTGCACCTGCAATGCCGTATATTTTTGAAAATGTTCTGAGTGTAATTACATTATCCAATCTGTATTTCATCGAATCAGGATATTCGGGATAGTCTTCGGCATATTCAAAATACGCTTCATCCATTATGATTAAAATTCTATCCGGTACCTGCTTTATAAAATCTTCAAATTCATCTTTTGTAAATATTGTTCCGGTAGGATTATTCGGATTACACAGATAAATCACCTTTGTATTTTCGTTTATATATTTAATAATTGCTTTCAAATCAAATTTATATTCATTTTCTTTCATAGGAACTTCAATAAATTTATTTGCTCTGCCTTTTGCGAGCACCTGAAATCCTATAAAAGTGGCTTTAGATGTAATCATTTCATCACCTTCGCATAAGAAGCTCCTTAAAATATTGGCCATTATTCCTTCACTGCCATTACCGACAGCAATATTTTCGATTTTTACATTAAATTTTTCGGATATTTTGCTTCGCAATTCAATTGCACCTATATCAGGATACCTGTTAAGCCCGCTTGTCACTTCCAGCATTGCTTTTACCGCTTTTGGCGAGGGTCCGAGCGGGTTTTCGTTTGATGCAAGCTTATGGATAGTTTTCAATCCGAATTCTTTCTGTATCTCTTCGATTGGTCTTCCGGGAACATATGGCTTTAAATTTTTAATATAATCAGGGAATTTCATAAAAGTGAGATTTTAATTTATACAAAATTAATGTATTTAAAATACTGAAAAAAGAGAAATAGATATCTTGCTTAATTTTTATCTCAATTCACACTATTCCCGGATATTCGGGATGCAAAAAACACAGTTGTTTATAAAAATTAAATTGCATAATTTTTACAAATTGGGGATAAAATGCCGCAGATTTTATTTCATTATCAGAAAGTCGAATTTCAATAAAATTTGCTGAATTTCATTAATTTATTCAAAAATAATAGGTATATTTAAATAACGTTTAACTAAAATTCAACAAGGAGAAAAAAATGGAAAAATTTTCACAATTGCAGGCAATATTAGACGGTATGAAAGTGGATCTGGAAAAATTTTACAACAAGAGTCAGAATGCTGCAGGGACAAGATTAAGAAAAGAGTTAAACAATTTAAGGAAATTAGCGGCTGACATTAGAAAAGACATTCAGGATTTAAGAACAAAAAGAAAAACCGGTGCATAATTTTTAAGGATTTTAAAATTTTAAAGAGGCTGTCTTTTAATAATATTAGGCAGCCTCTTTATTTAAAAGAGGATTAAGTGCAAGATAAAAAAATAAGGAATTTCTGCATAATTGCTCATATTGACCACGGAAAATCAACTCTGGCTGACAGGCTTCTTGAAAAAACGGGTACAATTGAGAAGAGGAATATGATTAAACAGGTGCTTGATGACATGGACCTCGAGCAGGAACGCGGTATTACCATAAAACTCCATGCCATTCAAATGATTCATAAAGTTCAGTCGGGTGAAGAGTTTATTTTGAACCTGATTGATACTCCCGGTCATGTAGATTTTACTTATGAGGTTTCCCGTTCACTTGCGGCTTGTGAAGGTGCTTTGCTGGTAGTCGATGCTACTCAGGGAATTGAAGCTCAGACAATCAGCAATTTGTATCTCGCAATCGACCAGGGATTGGAAATAATTCCTGTTTTGAACAAGATTGACCTGCAAAGCGCAATGATTGAAGAAGTAAAAGACCAGATAGTAGAATTAATCGGCGGAAGGAAAGAAGATATACTGGCTGTAAGCGCTAAAGCAGGAATAGGAATTGATGAGGTACTGGAAGCAATCGTAAATAGAATTCCGCCTCCAAAAGTTGAAGATGATAAACCGTTAAGAGCTTTAATATTCGATTCAATTTTTGATATTTACAGGGGAGTTGTTGTTTACTTAAGAGTTTTCGAAGGGCAGATGAAGGAAGGTGACAGGATTCAGTTTCACGCGAACGGAAAAATTTTCGATGCTGAAGAACTCGGACACTTAAAAATGACAAGACAGAGAACAGGATATCTGAAATCAGGTGATGTCGGATATATGATTGCAAATGTAAAAGATGTAAACGATTCAAAAGTAGGTGATACAATTTTAAATGCCGACAATCCTGCGTCGGGACCGCTTCCGGGTTACAAGGAAGTTAAGCCTATGGTATTCAGCGGTATTTATCCAACTCAGGCGAATGAATTTGAAAACCTGAGAGATTCTCTTTCGAAATTAAAACTTAATGATGCGGCATTATCATTCGAGCCTGAAACATCTGTTGCGCTTGGATTCGGGTTCAGATGCGGTTTTCTAGGATTGCTACATCTTGAAATTATACAGGAAAGACTCGAGCGTGAATATGATTTAAATATTATCACGACCGTTCCAAACGTTGAATACAAAGTGTATCAGACAGACGGAACAGTTATTTTGGTTGATAATCCTGCAACAATGCCTGATGCAGTGAAAATCGAGTATATAGAAGAGCCGTTCATATCTGCACAGATAATCGTTCCGACGGAATTTATTGGAAATATAATGAAGCTTGCACAGGACAGGCGCGGGAATTATAAGACAACAAATTACATAGACACAAAAAGAGTCGATTTACACTTTGAATTCCCTCTTGCAGAGATAATATTCGATTTTTATGATAAACTTAAATCTCTTACAAAGGGTTATGCTTCTTTTGATTATGAATTGATAGATTACAGAAAATCTGAATTGGTTAAGCTCGATATTATGCTGAATGGCGACCCTGTTGATGCTTTATCTACCATTATTCACAAAGATAATGCATATTACTGGGGCAGGAAGTTATGTGAGAAACTCAGAAAACTGATACCAAGACAGATGTTTGAAGTTGCAATACAGGCGGCAATAGGTTCCAAAGTAATCGCACGAGAAACAATAAGTGCTTTGCGAAAAAATGTTATTGCAAAATGCTACGGCGGTGATATTTCGCGTAAAAGAAAGCTGCTCGAGAAACAAAAAGAAGGTAAAAAACGTATGAAACAAGTAGGTTCTGTTGAAATACCACAGGAGGCGTTTTTAGCGGTGCTTTCAATTGAAAAATAATATTAATTTTTAAAACAATATAATGGCTGAACTTAAAAATCA
>Ga0182021_10006738_pt1 | contig 13628 bp, 9 predicted proteins | sample 612E3MmetaG_FD_120493 | JGI IMG/M metagenome (GOLD analysis project Ga0182021, IMG submission 120493) | Permafrost microbial communities from Stordalen Mire, Sweden - 612E3M metaG (Illumina Assembly) | ecosystem: Environmental > Terrestrial > Soil > Wetlands > Permafrost | place: Sweden...
ATCACTCCATCACTCCATCACTCCATCACTCCATCACTCCATCACTTCATCACTTCATCACTCCATCACTCCATCACTCCATCACTCCATCACTCCATCACTCCATCATTCCATCACTCCATCACTCCATAAACTTATTTCGTTCCTCCCTCTTCGTACTTCTTCCTTCCTGTTGGTTTTTAAATATTTTATTTCTAACTTTGCACCCCAATTTTCATCCGAAGAATAAATCCCCGAAATCATATTGATATTGTGGCTTTTAGGATGAAAAAAGCAATTCACATAGTATAAACCCGGCGGTGCACATGCGCTGCCACAAAGCAAAATTAAATGACCGAAGAATCAGACGTTAACAACGAATTGGAACAAAATCAACCGGAAGAAGTGAAGATGGAAGCTTCCGAAGAAGTTGTTGAAGAAACCAAAGAAATCGCAGTTGAAGAAGAACATGCAAAACCCCTGAAAGTTGCTTCCCGCGTTTCAGCTTATGAATCCATGAAAGACTTTGATTGGGATTCGATCGGGAAGAAACATGAGATCTATGATGCGACCGAAAAAGCACGGCTCGAACAGGAATACGACAGAACCCTGAGTTCGATCACCGAGCACGAAGTAATAGATGGTACCATCGTTGCAATGAATAACCGGGAAGTTGTCATCAACATCGGTTTTAAATCCGATGGAGTTCTTCCCCTGAATGAATTCCGCTATAATCCTGATCTGAAAGTTGGCGACAAGGTGGAAGTATATGTGGAGAACCAGGAAGACCCCAGTGGACAGCTTCTTCTCTCGCATAAGAAAGCACGGATCCTGAAATCTTGGGAACGGATCAATACCGCATTCGAAACGCAGGAGATTATCAAAGGTTACGTGAAATCACGCACCAAGGGCGGTTTGATTGTCGACATTTTTGGAATTGAAGCTTTCCTGCCCGGCTCACAGATCGATGTGAAGCCCATCCGCGATTACGACGTATTTGTTGACAAAGTCATGGAATTCAAGGTGGTGAAGATCAACCACGAATACAAGAACGTAGTGGTTTCCCATAAGGCCCTGATCGAAGATGAACTGGAAGCACAGAAAGCAGAGATCATCAAGAAACTTGAAAAAGGACAGATCCTCGAGGGAACGGTTAAAAATATTACTTCCTATGGCGTATTCATCGACCTCGGCGGTGTTGACGGGCTCATCCACATCACCGACCTTAGCTGGGGACGAATCAGCCATCCTGAAGAAATTGTCAAGCTGGATCAGAAAATCAAGGTTGTTATTCTTGATTTTGATGAAAACAAGAAACGTATCGCTCTCGGCCTGAAACAACTTACCCCGCATCCATGGGATTCACTCGATGAGAACATGAAGGTTGGCGACAAGATCAAAGGAAAAGTAGTGGTTATCGCCGATTACGGTGCATTTGTTGAGATTGCCCCGGGTGTTGAAGGACTGATTCACGTTTCCGAAATGTCATGGTCGCAGCACCTGCGTACCGCACAGGATTTCCTGAAGGTTGGACAGGAAGTGGAAGCTGTTATCCTTACACTCGACCGTGAAGAGCGGAAGATGTCGATGGGTATCAAGCAACTTATCCCCGACCCATGGGCCAACATCAAGGAAAAATATCCGCTTAAATCGAAACATTCTGCCACCGTCCGCAACTTTACCAACTTCGGTATTTTTGTTGAACTTGAAGAAGGCGTCGACGGGTTGATCCACATTTCTGACCTGTCATGGTCGAAGAAAATCAAACATCCTGCTGAATTCACCAAGACCGGCGAAAAGATCGATGTCATGGTCCTCGATATTGATGTGGATAACCGCAGGCTGAGCCTGGGCCACAAACAACTTGAAGAGAATCCATGGGATGTTTTCGAAACGGTTTTCTCTGTTGGATCGGTACATAGCGGAACCATCGTTAATCTGAACGATAAAGGTGCTATCATCGCTCTTCCATACGGGGTTGAAGGTTTTGCACCGTTACGCCACCTGGCCAAAGAAGACGGCAGCCATGCCAAGGAGGAAGAAATTCTCGATTTTAAGGTGATTGAATTCTCCAAGGATAACAAGAAGATCATCCTTTCCCACACAAAGGTTTACCAGGACACTGTTGCTGGTGAAAAGAGGGGTGAATCCGATGAAAAGAAAAAAGTTAAGGACTCTGCCAAGAAATCTGTCAAGAAACTCACAGATAATCTTGAAAAGACTACCCTCGGCGACATCGAATCACTGGCTAACCTCAAATCGGATATGATCAAGGCCGAAGAGAAGGAAAAACATGCCAGGAAAGAAGCTGCCAAGGAAGCAGAACATAAAGCAGAAAAACCCAAAGAAGACGAACCCAAGGAAGAATAGTCATAAATGACCTTCTCATTAACAATTCTTGGAAGCAATTCTGCAATTCCTACGCTGACGAGAAACCCAAGCGCTCATTTGCTCAATGTGAATGAGCGCTTGTTTTTGATCGATTGTGCAGAAGGAACACAGATTCAGATCCGCAAATTTCATGTGCATTTTCAACGGATACAGCGGATCTTTATCAGCCACCTCCATGGGGATCATTTTTTCGGACTTATCGGCTTGCTGAACTCCTTGCACCTGCTGGGGAGAAAAGAAGAGTTGCATCTCTATGGTCCGCCTTTGCTGAAGGAGATCATCTATCTTCAGCTGGAAGCTTCGCAAACAATCCTGAACTATCCCTTGTTCTTTTATCCTCTTTCTTTTTCCGGAGTTGAACTGATCTATGAAAATGACAGGGTTACAGTTCATTCATTTCCGCTGCTTCACAGCGTTCCGACCTGCGGTTTCCTGTTCCGGGAGAAAAAACAGGAACGAAGGATACGAAAAGACATGCTTGCTGAATTGAATATCCCTGTGGCAGAAAGGCAGAACCTGAAAAGAGGGCAGGATTATATCGATGAGCAGGGGAGGGTCTTTAAAAATGAAGATATTACGCTGGATCCGCCTTCACCCCGATCCTATGCCTATTGCTCCGATACGGGTTATACTGAATCCATCCTTCCATTGATACGGGACTGTGACCTTCTTTACCATGAGACTACATTTATGCAGAACAAGGCTTCCAGTGCAAGGGATAAACAACATTCAACCACGGTCGAAGCAGCAACCATTGCAAAAAAAGCAAATGTGAAGAAACTTTTGATCGGCCATTTTTCAGCCCGTTACGATGATCTTCAACCTTTGCTGGATGAAGCCCGCTCGGTTTTTCCAAACACCATTGTTGCAGAGGATGGGTTGAAGATTGACATTTGAAATTCTTGTACGATTTTACTTTGTTTTATTTGTTTTAACCCCAGAGACTTTTCCTCAACCTGAATCCTTTGTTTTATTTCACTCTTGTATCAGCCATTTTCTGATTTCTTCTTCTGCGCTGGACGTTGGATTGAACTTGTTTGCAATAATCTTTCCATGTTTATCGATCAGGACATGTTGAGGGAAAGATGCAATATCGTATTTTTCCTTTAATATCTTATCCCAGTTCCCTTTGCAAAAAAGTGCAATTGACTTCATCCCGTATTTTTCAATGACTTGTCTCCAGCTTTCTTCCGAACTATACATGCAAATACTGATGATTTTTACCTTCTCGTTTTTGAAGACATCTACAAGGCGGTTTTCTTCAGGAATTTCTTTAATGCAGGGCTTACACCCTGTAAACCAGAATTGGATGTAAACAATATTACCGGCGAAATCATTCAGTGAGACACTTTTGTTTTGTACATCCTGTAAATAAAACCCGGGCGCTTTTTCACCTTTTTTTAATACATATTTGTTGATATACCTGTCCGCTAGATATTGTTTTAGTTCGGGGTTACGGATTGCATTGGTGTATAAGGTAAATTCATCCTTTGGTACATACCGGATGCTTATTCCCTGGTCAAGTTTTAACGCCAGTGAAATATCTGATATATATTCGTCATAATCTTTTACAGAGCTTTTAATAAACCCCTGTAAGCGTTTCGCAGGAAAACTGGTGTCGTTTTGATTTAAATCGTTATAAGGCATAAGGATGTCAGAAAAATAGAAGTCAAGATAAAGGTAATAGTAACAGGAGAGAATTGCAGCAGGATTATTTAAAGGACGATCATTTAGAAAACTATAATAATCCTTTGGAATGGGTTTGTCAATATTTCGCATTCTTTTCATCAGCATCGGTTCACTGATTTTCATGGAATTGGAAACATAAACAATGTCATTCTCTTCGTAATTAATAAACCATCTCGGTAAAGGGACCCTTGAAGAATAATTGTTAAGATAATTCAACTCCATCTGAGTCAGGCTGTCAAGAATCCTGATGAATGATTCGTAATCGGGTGCAGTATTGCAGGTCATCCCTTTCATTCCAATAAAATCATTCTTATGGAAGTACATCTCTTTGTTCTGATAGTAATTCGACAATTGTGCCCATCTGCCACTATATTTTAAAAATCCGGGTAAAGGTTCCTTCTTTGAGAAATCAACTGTTATTTTAAGTGTATCATTGGGAACAAGGAAGCATGTTGTACTTTGATTGATGTCAAAGAGCAATGTATCAGAAGGGTTCTTGATTGAAGCTGGCGACAGAAAAGCAATCCCCAGGCTTACCTTTTGGGGCAATTGAATTTTTACGTTCAGGAACATTTTTCCGGTCCCCTTGAATTTTAATGGGTTTACATCAATATTCTCTATCGGAAAAAAATTCAGGAAACTCGCCTGAAGCATCAGTGAATCGGTTGTATTCCGATAATTTAATTCGATGGTGCTATAACCTTGTAGATTGATATGAAGAGATACTGAATCTGGAGAGGATTGACCCCTGCAGATGACAGAAAGTATTAACAAAGGGGAAAAAAGAAAAATTTTCCAGCATTTCATTTGAGCGGAAATATCAAAAGCCATATTTACAAAGAACCAGTTTTTTATACATCAGCATCCAGCATCCAGCATCCAGTATCCAGCATCCAGCATCTGTCATTTGCCTTAAACCAATGCATCAAAAAGCACCTCAATCGGATGCAAAGCTTTGCGTCCCGTTCCATCTTTGATCTGGTGCCGGCAGGAAGTTCCCGGCGCAGCAATGATTGTATCTCCGGAAGCTTTCCTGACTTCAGGGAAAAGGACCAGTTCTCCGACTTTCATGGATACCTCGTAATGTTCTTTTTCGAATCCGAAAGATCCGGCCATTCCACAACAACCGGACCTGATCAGATCTACCTGGAAATTTTCAGGGATGGAAAGCATTTTCAGGGTCTGGTCCATGGAGGCCAGTGCTTTCTGGTGACAATGACCGTGAAGTTTGACAGTTCTTTTCTCCCGTGTAAAAAGTGAATTTATGGGCTGTCCTGCAGTCTCTTTGATATTCACAAAGAATTCATCAAACAGCAAAGCATTTTTTGCCACCCGGAGCGCATCCTCCTTCAAAGCCGGATCGACCAGTTCAGGATATTCATCCCGGAAGGTTAAAATGGCAGATGGCTCTATACCGATCAGTGGAGTTGCATCTGTGATACAATCTTTCAGGATCATGATGTTTTTGTTCGCGATTTTTTTTGCTTTCCGGATAAGTCCTTTTGAGAGAAAGGTCCGGCCGCTTTCAATTGCACCCGGTATCTCTACTTCATAACCCGCCCTGTTCAGGAGTTTAATCGCCTTGATCCCGATCTCAACATCGTTGAAATTACTGAATTCATCTGCAAAAAGAAAAACTTTGCCTTTCTTCCCGATCACTGCCTGGGAATAATTTTTTGTCCAGACCGTAAGGGTTGTTTTATACAATAACGGAACATTCCGCTTTGGCGCAAAACCCAGGAGATTCTTAATGGTTTCTGATAAAAAGGAATTCTTCAGGAAGAAATTAAAGATCCCGGGAAGAATACTTCCCAAACGGTTTATGGAAGTAATGTTTGCTATCATCCATGACCGCAGCGGAATGCCGTTGGCATCATAATAATGCTGCAGGAATTCCGCCTTCAGTTTTGTAATATCTACATTCGAAGGGCATTCCGACTTACAGGCTTTGCAGGATAAACAAAGGTCCATCACCGCGTAAATTTCCTTGTGATCGAAAGGATTTGTTTTCATCGACCGGGTCAGAAATTCCCGTAAAATATTGGCCCTGGCCCGGGTGGTAGTATTTTCGTCTTTCAAAGCCTGGTAGGATGGACACATTCCGACACCCGTCAGGACGGTATTCCTGCAATCACCGGAGCCATTGCATTGCTCGGTTGCACGCAGTATCCCATGACTCGAAGAGAAATCAAATACCGTCGTTATTTCTTTTGTCTTCTGCCCCGCTTCAAATCTCAGGCTGGAGTTCATTTTCGGGGTATCAACGATCTTGTTGGGATTCAGGATGCCATCGGGATCAAAAGCTTGCTTGACTTTTTTTACCAGATCGTAATTGCGTTCGCCGATCATCAGGGGAATGAATTCTCCCCGCAAACGGCCATCGCCATGTTCACCGCTCAGGGATCCCCGGTATTTCTTTACCAGTTTTGCCGTTTCCAGCGCAACTGTGTGAAACAATTCAACATCACCAGGATCTTTCAGGTTTAATACCGGCCGCAGGTGCAACTCACCGGATCCGATATGGGCATAAAAAACACATTCAAGCTGAAGCTTTTCAAGCAAACCACGGAATTCCTGGATATAGCCGGGAAGGTCTTCAGGACTGACGGCTGTATCTTCGGTCACCGGAACCGGTTTCCGGTCGCCGGGATAATTGGAAAGAACGCCCAGACCGGCTTTTCTGAGATCCCAGACTTTTTTCAGGTCAGGTGGAAAGATGACGGGGAAATGATATCCGTAACCGGCAGCCCGCATGGCATTTTCCAGTTCGCGGGCAAGGACAAGGATCTCTTCCTTCGTTTCACGGGCAAATTCGATGATCAGGATGGCTCCCGGATCGCCTTCGATAAAGAAACGGTTCTTACGCTGGGTAATGTTGTCTTTTGTACAATCCATGATGGCTTTGTCCATCAGTTCCACGGCGCCGGGATTGAATTTCAGGGCGACAAGGTTACCTTCCAGCGCTTCGGCCACAGTATGGCAATGAACACAAATCAGCGCTTTTTCCTTTGGAGGAACCGGAACCAGGTTGAGTTTGATCTCGGTGGAGAATGCCAGCGTTCCTTCCGACCCGGCCAGGATTTTTGAAAGGTTGAATGGAACTCTGTTACCGGTAAAAGGATCGGTTTCAAGCAGGAGGTCGATGGCATAGCCTGTATTTCTGCGATGTATCGAAGGTTTGGGAAACTCTTTCCGGATCTCCAGCTGGTTCGAAGGATCGGATAATATTTCGTAAAATGTACGGTAGATCTTGCTTTCCAGGCTTTCACCGGTTGCTTTTTGCCGGAGCTCTACCGGTGAGACCTCCCTGAACTCAACTTCAGAGCCATCTGCAAGCAGTGTTTTTACCGAAATCACATGATCGCGGGTACTGCCATACAGGATGGAATGTGACCCGCAGGAGTTGTTTCCAACCATACCCCCGATCATGCAGCGGCTGGAAGTGGAGGTCTCCGGCCCGAAAAATAACCCAAGGGGTTCGATGACTTTATTCAGTTCATCAAGTATGACACCCGGCTGCACCCTTACCCAGTGTTCCTCCTGATTGATCTCAATGATTTCAGTCATGTAACGTGAAACATCTACGATAAGTCCGTTCCCGACTACCTGCCCGGCAAGTGAGGTTCCTGCCGTCCTTGGGATAAGCGGAATGGAATGCTCCCGTGAAAATGCAATAAGGGTTTTAATATCTTCAGCGTGGCGTGGACGTGCTACCCCAAGTGGTATTTCACGGTAAGCGGATGCGTCGGTGGCATACAGGATCTTCCACAGATCATCGGTAAATAGATCACCGGTGAAAGTGCTGCGAAGGACCTCGAAGATTTCCCGGTTTTTTTTGACTTCCATTTACTTGCCCTTATCTGCTTTGGTACTGGCTGCATTTTCAGGGTCGACGATCTCGTAGATCGCCATGGCATGTTTCGCTGCCACCGTGTCGTTCGATGATAAAACCCGGTTGTAGCTCATATAGCAAAGAAGGCTCAGGTAACTCTTTAATCGCTTGTACATCCTCACATCGGATGAATCTTTTCCTCTGGTGATCCTGAGCTCATAATTCGCGATTTTCCTCTTCCACCAGTCCATATCTTTTGAAAAGAAATCTTCATTTAAGGCTTGCTGTTCCTTCATTTCTTTCCCGATCAGTTGCTGAAGTTGTTTTTCCTGGAGCTTATAGGAAGATGAGTTTTCAATACCAGACAGTGTTTTTTTGAAATCATCGGTGGAAGTAAGCCCGCCGACAAAACGGATCAGGTTGACAAGATGATTATGTGCTGCCAGCATATCGCCGGTTTCTTTATCTTTCCCGATTATTTTTTCCTGCAAATGCGTAAAATCCATAATCATGGAATCATTTTTAGGGATGAAGCCTTTGCGCATGGAACAGAATTCAGTCCAGATGAATGCATTTTCCATGACATCCGCCGGGGGCCAGGCATGTTTGCCGTTGAAGAGGATCGAAGCATGCGTGAATTTGGCCTGGTCCAGCTGTTTGTCAAGGTTGATCAGTTCATTCATGTTAAAATCGGCATTTCCGGCAATCGAGATGTAATCGGGTTTGAACCTTGGAGGCTCGCTGGTGTTCGGAAATCCTGCCCCGCAGCCGATTACGCCGGCCACGCCACCCTGGTACAAACCAATGATGGAGGCAATACGTGCTCCTCCCGAAAACCCCATCACATAAATCCGGGTTGAGTCCATTGAATATCTTCCTGTTGTTTCGCTGAACAGCGCATCAATGATGACCCCGGAGGTATTCATGTCCTGCCCGTTTTTCGAGTCGTTCGATCCCATCAGGATATAGCCGTATTTGTCGGCGAGGTCTTTGTATTTTTTCAGTGGCAGCACTCCGCTGCCTTGGGGATCAAAGGCGATGATCACCGGGTATTTCCTGGTGGCAGTATAGCTTTTTGGAAGGTAGAGTGCATAGCTTACGGTATAATATTTCTTGCAGGTGACACTGGGAATGATCTTCCCCTTCTCAACCGGTGCAGCAGAAGCGGAGTTGCCATTCGTCCTGGTATTCCCTGGCCCGCATCCCAGGATGGCGGCCAGCAGAATGATCCACAACGGAGAACGGAGAAAGCTTGTCATTTTTTATAATAGTTGGTGGATTCAAAGATCTTATCTGCTGATTTGGCCACGAAACCACTGTAAAGCTTTCCATCGGATTCAGGGTGCCTGAGGGCAAATTCATAATAACAACTTGGAATATCAAATTCTCCTTCCTGGAAAGTGACACGGATAATACCGGCTTTAATGCTTGATTGTTCCAGCAGGTCCATGGGGGTTCCCTGAATTTCCCCATTGGAATCGTTCAGAAGAAATCCATTGGATTTAAGAAAGGTATTGACTTTTTCAACATTGTCATATTCTTTCAGGGCATTTACACTCACCGTAAAATGGTTCGCGCGGAATCCATTTACATATAACCATGCCGCATATTCCGACTCGATCCGTAGCTTTTCATAAGTCTTGAAGGAAGGGATTCCCGAAACATTACCGGCATAGATCAACTCGTCTGATTTTAGTAAGCTCATCGGAATGTTGTTTACCCAGTCATTTACGGTACGCTTCATATGTTCACTGAATTGATCCACGAGGAGTTCACTGATAAATACCCGTGGCGCCTCCCGGTCGGTCTTATGTTCAAAATGTTTGGCATACAGCTTCTTCTTCTCAAAATGATAATCGCGCTTATATTCATAGCCGTTCTTTATAAAAACTTTTGCCAGCATATCGATCCCGATGAGGGGATGATTGTATGTGCGGAAAGCAATATGATCGTTGATAATGGTTTCACCTTCCCTGACCAAGAGGTCATAAATTTTTTTTGTTGCAGGATTTTGGGTGATGTAATCCTGCCAGAGTCGCTCGAAAATATCCTGATAGTTCATGGTTGAGGTTGTATGATGGTTAATACTCTTTCTGTTTCGTCAAAAAGTCTTCTCATATTGAGATTAATAGGAACATCAATAAGAATAACATAAAGTGACAATCGACATTTTTTTGTGAACCTTGATTAATGTCTTTTTACAGATTTTATTCAACCACAATAGGCACATTAGAGCACATTAGCTTAAATTAAAATATTTTTTCTATTGTGTTCTACTGTGTCTGATGTGATAAAATATTAATATTGGTCATCAATGACTTAACTCTAGTTATTTAATAGTCACACAGTGACAAAGGTGAATAACTTTACAGACTTTATGAACTTTACAAACTTTATAAACTCAAAACAGCCCCTCCATAAACTCATCCAGGGTAAGATTGTTAAAGTAATCACTGATATTATAAGGTTCTAATGCTTCCCGGATTTTTCCTTCGGCATGCTGAACATTCCGCAATGCATTCTCGATCTCGTCGGTATCAAGCATATTGAAATAATCTCCGAAGATCCGAATATCATGAATAATCCCATCTGTTACATCGATATTGAATTCAAGTGTCCCGCTGTTATTGGTCCGGAGAACCTTTCTGAAGTTGTACCGGGGCGAATACCCGAAATTCCATTCCCATGTACCATACTTGGATTGAACCATTTCCTGTATCCGTTCATGATCTTCAGCTGACAGCTCATAGAGAATGGCTTCCGGGTATTTTTCCATGATATGGTTTTCGATCAGGGTCGAAAACTCCATCACATCCATCGGGGCTTTCAGGTGGTCGCTGATGTTGGTGACCCTGCTGCGCACAGATTTTACGGCTTTGTCTTTGAACTTCAACGGGTCGGCATTCAATGCAGCGCTGAGGTCAGGCATATGGGAAGAAAACAGGAGTGTGCCGTGAGAAAGAACTTTGTTCTTCCATATGTGCATCGCATTTCCTGAAAATTTTTTCCCTTCAATGGTAAGGTCGTTCCTGCCTTCGAAACGTGCATCAATTCCTTGTTTTATCAGCACTTCCAGGATCGGTTCCGTATATTTTCTGAAGTCGATCAGGTTGTTGCCTTCTCCCTTCATGGTGAAGGTGAAGTTCAAGTTGCCGAGGTCATGAAAAACGGCGCCGCCGCCTGAGAGTCTCCGCACGACCTTGATTTTGTTCTCCCTGACATATTCCAGGTTGATCTCTGCCAGGGTATTCTGGTGTTTCCCGACAATGATGGAAGGGGCATTCCGCCAAAGCATGAAGGAGTCATCCCTGATTTCCTTCAATACATATTCCTCGGTAGCAAGATTGAAATATGGATCGGTATTATGCCTGCGAATGATCAACATTAAGGAGCAACTTTAATGACAAATTTATACTTTTTATTAATTTAGCGGCATGAAATTCCTCACCTATCTTTTTTTCAGAGCCTTTATCTTCTTGTTCAGCATCATTCCATTCAGTATCCTTTACGTATTTTCCGATGGAATCTATTACCTGGTATACAACCTGGTTGGTTACCGGAAAGAGGTTGTCATCCGGAATCTGCGGTTTTCTTTCCCGGAAAAATCTGAAAAAGAGATCAGGACAATTGCCCGAAAATTTTACCATCACTTCTGTGATATGCTGGTTGAAAGCATGAAAGCATTCTCCATGACGGAAGATGAAGTAATTAAAAGGTTCGAATATGAAAACACCGGTTTCCTCGATGACCTTTACCGCGAAGGCAAATCCGTGATATGTGTGGGTGGTCATTACAACAACTGGGAGTGGACGGGTATTGCCTCCGGGAAACAATTAACGCACAAGCCGGTTGGATTTTACAAACCGCTTTCGAATAAGAAGGTGGATGACTTTGTCAAAAGAACCAGGGTGAGGGGAAGGTCTTTGCTGGCTTCCATTACCGAAACAGCGGCAGTATTCACCAGGGATTATGGAGAACCGGTCATCTTTTACATGGTTGCCGACCAGAGTCCTTCCAGTGTACGGCTCGCATACTGGATGCAGTTTCTGAACCAGGAAACTGCTGTGTTGCACGGACCGGAAAAATATGCCAGGCTTCACAATTTACCCGTAGTCTTTGCTTTTCCGACGAAGATCAAACGAGGATATTATAAGGTGAAGTTCTTCATGCTGGTGGAAGATCCGTCAAAAGCCGCACCTGGTGAGATCACCCGGATATATATGAATACCCTGGAAAAGATAATAAAGGAAAATCCGGAGTTTTATCTCTGGTCGCACCGGAGGTGGAAGCTAAAGAGGTGAAGAGTAAAAAATGAAAAATGAAAAATGAAAAGTGAAAAGTGAAAAGTGAAAAGTGAGTTTCCTTACCTTATTCCCATATTCCCATATTCCCATATTCCTATATTCCCTCATTCCCTCCTTCCCATATTCCCGGATTACAGCAAGCCTCCGTTCCTGTAAATGGCCAGCTGGGCATCATAAAACTTATTAACGGAACATCCCTTCCCGTTTTCCAGGTTCGTCAGTTCACCGGAAATAAAATCAACCCGGATCCGGTTACCATTTTTTAAGTCCACCTTTTTCAGCAAAGAAGGATCATAGGTCAGGATGGGCATTGCCGCATTGATGGCGTTCCGCTCATAGATGGCGCCATCCGATTCTGCCAGGATACAGCTGATGTCAAGGGAGAGGAAGCAATCCACAGCTTGCTGACGCGAACTTCCCGCACCGAAATTCTTGTTGGTGATCACAATATCACCTGCTTTGGCCCTTTTCGAAAAATCTTCAAAACCTTTCAGGTTATCAAAGGTGTATTGTCCCATCTCCTTAATGTCGGTAATGGTCAGGTAACGGTTGTGAAAGATCATGTCGGTATCTATGTCGTCTTTGGGGATGATCCAGACTGTGCCTTCCGCTACCGTGGGTTTATCAGCTTTGACTTTTTCTTCTTTACGTGTAACCCGTGACGCGTCATGGGTCACGGAGAATAGCATGGGGTCGCCGGGGATCTGATCCGGAGTGGTGATGCATCCAGCAACGGCCGATGCAGCAACGATGGCTGGTGATGCCAGGTATACAAATCCTTTTCCCTGTTTCCCTTCGAAATTCCGGTTGCCGGTGCTGATGGTCACTTCTCCCGGTCCATTTTGCCCGACCTGGCCGGCTGCGCATCCGGCACATCCTGCGTTGGAGACCATGGCGCCGGCATCCTTGAAAATTTTGACAAGGCCTTCATTCAGTGCCTGGTTCCAGGTGGCGTCAGTAGCCGGAACGATCTTCAGGACAACGCCGGGAGCCACTTTTTTCCCTTTCAGGATGGAGGCTGCAATCCGGAGATCTTCAATCCGGCCATTGGTGCAGCTTCCGATAAACCCGGAATCGATCTTAACATTCCTTACATCGTTCACGGCAATATCATCATGAGGATGCCCGGGTTTGGCCACCATCGGAACAAACTTACTCAAATCGACAGTGAAAGTTTTTTCATAAACCGCATCCTGATCGGCTGAAACAGAGGGATATGCGTTACCGGTCAAAATCTTCAACTCTTCGAGAACAGCAGGAGTAGGAGGGAAGAGCAGGATGATCGCGCCCATCTCGGTTGCCATAGATGAGATGGTCACACGCTCCGATAAGGTAAGCTTATCCACACCCTCACCATAAATTACAACGAAATCCCACAGGAGTTTTTTCCCCACAAAGATAGAAAAAAGGCACAGTAAAATATTTTTCGCCGA
>Ga0182021_10006739_pt1 | contig 13628 bp, 17 predicted proteins | sample 612E3MmetaG_FD_120493 | JGI IMG/M metagenome (GOLD analysis project Ga0182021, IMG submission 120493) | Permafrost microbial communities from Stordalen Mire, Sweden - 612E3M metaG (Illumina Assembly) | ecosystem: Environmental > Terrestrial > Soil > Wetlands > Permafrost | place: Sweden...
GTCCCAAAAAGGTTAGGCTACGTTGCCGCTCAATCAAGGAGTTAGTTTCAAAATACTGTCCCAGAGACTAAAAATCGCGTTTAGAATCCCTGGCTAATGCTGGCAGTTAAGCTGGACCATCTGGGTTTAAAAAGTCACAGAGAGCACGGTTAGTTTGGTCGAGGTTAGGCATATTTTTTGTTAGGATGCGAAGACGGATGCATGCTTGTTCCACGATTAAGCTGGGTTTACGGAGCAAAAACTAGCTTTCCTTTATTAATTAACAACTTAGTTATGGACGCACGGTTTTTTTTAAAACGTTATATTATTAAAAGCAGTTAAGTGATTAGCTAAGGGGGCTTAATGTTTGGAATTTAAAACGGTTAAAATTGACCCGCCCAGAGACTGCAACACCATCATCGGCATGGCGCACTTTATAAAAACCGCTGAAGATCTCTATGAAGGCCTATTTAATTCTGTACCAAACATCAAGTTCGGGTTGGGTTTCTGCGAGAGCTCAGGACCTTGCCTTGTTCGCCATGAAGGAAATGATGAGGAACTGCGTCGTTTAGCTGCGGAGAAAGCCTTTGAAATTGGATGCGGACACAGTTTTCTGATTTTCGTTAAAAATGCTTATCCTCTTAACGTTCTTGACAAAATTAAAAAAGTGCCTGAAGTATGCACAGTGTACGCAGCCACAAGTAATCCGCTGGAAATAATTGTTGCGGAGACCAGTCAGGGACGAGGCATTGTTGGCGTTGTTGATGGATTAAAAAGCAAAGGCATAGAAACTGATGATGACATTAAAGAGCGTCGTGGCTTCCTGCGGAAAATAGGCTACAAACTAAGCTAATCCTCCTCCATCAAGCAACCGTAAACTATTTTAGCGTACTAAAGAATCAAATCTTAACAACCTTTAGACTGGTGTTTTTATGGCTTTAGAGAGAAATATGGCTCAGCTTGAAGCTTACAAGAAGGACCAATCAGCAGAAAGTCAGAAACTAAAAGACAGAATGGGTAAAATTAAACATAAAATTGCCATAATAAGTGGAAAAGGCGGTGTTGGCAAAAGCACCGTAACAGTTAATCTTGCGGTAGCGTTTGCCCAGAAAGGATTCAAGGTTGGCGTTTTAGATGCGGATATTCATGGTCCAAGTGTTCCAAAACTTCTTGGATTAGACGGGCAACATGTTAAAACAGGTCCGCCAGGCGCTTTCCCTGTTGATGGCCCGTTGGGAATGAAGGTTATGTCAATTGATTTCTTTTTGCCCGAGGAGGCGCCAACGATTTGGCGTGGACCATTGAAGATGAGGGCGATTCGCCAGTTTTTGTCCGATATTGTTTGGGGTGAACTCGATTTTCTTTTTATTGATTTACCCCCTGGAACAGGTGATGAACCACTTAGTATTGCTCAGCTTTTGCCAGAAATGGACGGTGTCGTAATTGTCACAATGCCTACTGGTTTATCCAGTTCGGTTGTTAAGAAGGCAATCACATTTGCTGAGCGATTAAACATGCCCATAATTGGTGTTGTAGAGAACATGAGCGGTTTCATCTGCCCACATTGCGGACAAAAAACCGAAATTTTCCAATCTGGTGGCGGGAAAAAGATGGCTCAAGAATCAGGTGTTCCCTTTCTTGGCAGTATTCCGATTGACCCCTCGATAAGTGTAGATTCTGACAAAGGGCGTCCATTTCTCATGGTGCATAAAGACTCTAATGTCGCTAAAGTTTTCATGGAAATTGTCCAAAAAGTTGAGGAACACGTGAAAAAATAATCACAACATCTGATTATTGACGTGAAATGGATAAAATGATTATAATGTAAAAAGTTTGGAGAGGTTTAAACTCCCAGGTTAATTGTGGTCGTCGTTGACTACTCTTTTGTTAGAGTAATTTCTATCGTTGAAACCATTCGAGACCTGTTTTCGCCTTCTCTTGGTGGCATCTCTGCTGTTCCGATTGCGATTTTTGTCACTTTGAGGTCTTTTAGGAAGCGGCTTCTTGTTATTTCTGCAACGTCAACAGCGGTTGTTATTGCTTGCCCTCGTGCTTTTAGGGTTATTTCTTTTCCTGCGCCTGAAGAGAATGCTGTTATGATAGCGAGCACATAGCTCATTGGTGGTTTGTTTCCAACGAAGATTACATCATTTGGTTTTTCTGCCATATATATCAACTCCTTTTTATATTTTTATTGCGGTAGTACGTTCTTTTGTCTTTTGGACTGGGAACGTTACTGCATTACTACGCCAAACTTCCTAATAAAGCAATTTCGACTTTTACGATGTGTGTATACGCTTCTCACGGAATAAATAATGCAAATTTATGTCGTCACCAAATTTTTCTTAGCGTAATTTTTGGAACAAAAGACTGAATTCAACTTACTTCATGTCATCGAAGCGCTAAAGCTTTATACCTCAACCTTGAAGGGAACAGTAAAAGCTGGAGAGTTATTTCATGTCTGTGTCGCCTAGCCTCAGAGAAGTTTTAGCAAGAAGAATTGCGGGAGAAATAATTCTTTCAAGCAAGCCAGGCTCTACCATGCGCAAATGGAGAGAGCTTTTCGCTGTTTCCCAAACGACACTTTCTGAGACAATGGGGTTATCATCTTCAGGAGTCATTAGTGACTATGAAAGCGGGCGACGAAAAAGTCCGGGTGCAAAATTTATACGAAGATTTGTGCTCTCCCTCATACATATTGACGAGGGAAAAGGAAGTCGTTTCATTCGAGAATTCGCTAAACTCACTAGTTCGCCAAGTATGGCTGTAGTGGATTTGCGTGAGTTTCCTATTCCTGTGAGAGTTGAGTATCTGTGTAGGGCTATTGGCGGCGAAATAGTTGCTTGTAAAGAAAAATACGTTAAAGAAGTCAATGGGTACACCGTAATTGACAGTACGAAAGCGATTGAAGCTTATTCGGGCTCGGAGTATGCTCAGTTGTTTGGCGCGACGACTGATCGGGCTTTGGTTTTTACTGACGTTGAAGCAGGTGCTTTGCCAATGATGATTGTGAGAGTTAGCAGTCTCAAGCCGCGGATTGTGGTTTTCCATAAAACTCCACCTGATGCCGAAGCGATACGTATAGCAGAGTACGAGCAGATACCGCTTATTTACTCAACCGCACCCACTGTCGAGCAGCTTGTAAAGTCACTGCGTAAATTATATCGCATAGCCTTACGAATTAAGCTGGGTAGGCGTATACGTCCTCCACCAAAAATAAGCGCTTAAATAGGAAAAACTGTTGACAGAACAAATGCGTTAGTTAGTGGTTGTTTTTGTTGTTGTAGTCTGTTGTTAATACATTCATGGCGCTTAGCACTGCTTCCATGCTGGCTTTAACTATGTCTTCTCTGACTCCCATGGCTGTTACTATTCGGTTTCCTTTTCGCATCCGGACCACAACCTCAACCATTGCGTCTGTGCCGCCTGTTATTGCTTTAACCATGTACTGTTCCAGTATGATGGGTTCAACCTCTGCGATGGCATTTTTGACTGCATTAATCGCTGCGTCCACAGGTCCAACGCCAACCGCTGCCCCCCAAACATCTTTGCCGTTTAATGCTAATCGTACTGATGCGGTTGCAGTTACCTTGTCGCCTCCAACAAAAGTCATTTCTTCAAGCCGTATTGGTTTGGCTTTGCTTAAACCCATGACGTTTTCAGCTATTGCCAACACATCAGCATCCATAACTGTTTTGCCTTTGTCCCCAAGCTCTTTGACACGTTGAAAAATGTCCCTGAATTGATCAGCAGTAGGTTTTAGGCCCATGCTTTCTAAATCCGCTTTTATAGCATGAGACCCTGAATGTTTCCCGGAAGATATGCGTCGTTTAGATCCGACCAATTCAGGGGCAATCGGCTCGTAACACAATGGGTTAGCAAGTATCCCCTGAGTGTGTATTCCTGATTCATGGGTAAAGGCATTTTCGCCAACAATTGCTTTGTTAGGCTGAACATAGACCCCTGTTAATCTAGAAACCAACTGAGAAGTGCCATAAAGTAATTCGGTTTTAATGTTTAAATCCAATTTATAGAGCGATTTTAGAGTCATGACTGCCTCTTCTAAAGAAGCGTTTCCCGCGCGTTCACCCAACCCATTTATGGTCGCATGTACTTCTTCAACGCCAACGCTTAGAGCGGCTACGGTGTTGGCGACCGCCATTCCGAAGTCGTTGTGACAGTGCACCCCTAATGGTGCCCTTATGTTCTCTTTTAATTTTGAGAAGAATTCGGCTGATCTCTCAGGCGTCAAGATACCCACAGTGTCGCATGGAATAAGTCTGTCCGCGCCAGCCTCAATCGCCGTGACGAAAACCTTGGTCAAGTATTCAAAGTCAGATCGAGTTGCATCTTCGGCTAAAAACTCTACCGTTAAGCCATGATCTTTGGCATAGCTGACGCACTCGCCACTAGTTTTGAGGATTTGCTCACGTGTCTTGTGGAGTTTGCACTCTATGTGCAGATCAGATGTTGGAATAATCATGCTTATAGTTGAAGCGCCACTTTTAAGAACCGCATCAATGTCGTTTCTTGTTCCTCTTGCAGCGCTCGAGATTTCTGCTTTCAACCCTTGTTTGGCGATTAAGCTGACGGATTCCATTTCACCTTCAGAAACAGCAGCGAACCCAGCTTCGATAAAGTCTACACCAAGTTCGTCTAAGCGTTGAGCAATTCTAAGTTTACTTTCGGGAACAAGTGATACTCCGGGTGTTTGTTCACCATCACGAAGGGTGGTGTCTAAAAACTTCACGTGTTTAGGGAAGTGGTTGAATAAAGCGATACCCCATTTAAAGTCACATCTCTCTTTTTCCAGAGCGTCAACCTTAAATATAAAATTATTGGTGACTTAATGCACATGAGGTTACAAGAATGAGAAGCGACGAAATAAAAAAGGGAACTGAACGAGCACCGCATAGAGCTCTGCTAAAAAGTTTAGGTTTAACAGATCAAGAAATCGCTAAACCATTCATTGGAATAGCTAATAGTTACACATCGATAGTTCCGGGGCATGTTCATCTTAGAGTACTCGGGGAAGCAGTGAAAGAGGGCATCCTTGAAGCAGGAGGAACCCCCTTCGAATTTAATACAATAGCCGTATGCGACGGTATAGCAATGGGCCACGAAGGCATGCGGTACAGCCTTCCAAGTCGAGAATTAATCGCTGACTCAGTAGAAATCATGATGCAAGCCCACCGCCTAGATGGAATGGTGCTAATTTCTAACTGTGACAAAGTCACGCCAGGCATGCTTATGGCAGCCGCAAGAATAAACGTTCCAGCCATATCAGTTACAGGTGGGCCAATGGAGTCAGGCATTTTGGACGGGCAAAAAGTCGGCGTCAACAATGTTTTTGAAGCAGTCGGCAAAGTCTTCGCGGGTAAAATGACTGCTGAGGAATCAGCGAAGCTGGAAAACGTGGCTTGTCCCGGCTGCGGTTCATGCAATGGCATGTTCACAGCGAATACAATGGCATGTATGACAGAGGCCTTAGGGATGTCACTTCCTTACTGTGCAACTGCATTAGCGAATGGTGCTTTAAAACAGAGAATCGCCAAAAAAACAGGAGAACAGATTGTTGAACTCGTAAACAAAGACATCAAGCCCTCACAAATAATGACTCAGAAAGCCTTCGACAATGCTACCGCTGTGGACATGGCGCTTGGAGGCTCCACTAACACAGTTCTTCACTTATCAGCAATTGCTAAGGAAGCAGGCGCTAAACTTGACCTTTCAACCTACGACGAAATCGGACGCAAAGTTCCACACTTATGCAACATGGTTCCGACTGGAAGCTTCGACATGGCAGACTTAGGCAACGCAGGCGGCTTACCAGCGTTAATTAAAGAGCTTAATCCATTTGTGCATTTTGACGCTTTAACAGTTACGGGTAAAACAGTCGGTGAAAACATTGCTGAGGCTAAAGTGATAAACGCTGAAGTAATCCGCCCGTTAAATAATCCAGTTCATAAAGAAGGCGGCATAGCCATATTGAGAGGCAATTTGGCACCTCAAGGAGCGGTTGTAAAGATGGCGGCTGTTTCCGTTAAGATGCTGAAGCATCAAGGTCCAGCTAAAGTTTATGATTCGGAGCATGATGCTGAAGCAGCCATGAAACGCCACGAAGTTGTAGCAGGCGACATCGTGGTTATTCGGTACGAAGGACCAAAAGGTGGACCTGGAATGCCTGAAATGCTAATTCCAACAGCCACAATTGCAGGCATGGGTTTAAGCGAAAGCGTAGCACTCATAACAGACGGCAGATTCTCAGGCGCCACCCGTGGACCATGCATAGGACACGTTGCACCTGAAGCCTTCGACGGCGGACCAATCGCAGCCCTAAAGAACGGCGACAAAATAACCATTGACATACCCAACAGAGTTCTAAAAGTTGAGCTGTCAGACACGGAGCTTAAAGAACGCCTGTCAGCATGGAAACCTCGCAAGCCAAAAATTTCCAAGGGGTATCTAAGTAGGTACGCGCCAACTTCCTCAGAATAAGTCAAACAAAATTAGGTCTAAAAAAGAAACAAGAAGAGTGGTGGTTGCTGGTTTACCAGTAGCGACCACACATGCCCATACCCATTCTGTATCCGTAGGGATAGCCGTTTTGTGTTGGTGCACTGTATGAATAGTATCCTTGCTGTGGGGACGGACTGTTGATGTTTGTCGTTCCTAAGGGAATTTGATTTGCAGAGTTGTTTCCATTTGTTTGTGCATTTGCGTATTGAGCGAAGGCAATTCCTGCCATTGCCGCGATTAATACTGATGCCGCTATCAGGAGCACGATGGCTTTTGTCTTGTTCATTCTTTTTCACCTCAAGATAATATTATGCTTGGAATGGTAAGATAGTTCGCTGAAACAGTATTGAAACGGTTTTTTGAAACGTTTCATGATGATTTTCCATGGGAAAAATGAGTTTAAAGATAAATCTTAAATCTATTCAAGATGAGTCTTTTTTAGATATAATGTGCAAAGAATTACCATTTTTTTTTCACAATCCTTATGGTTGGATAGTCAAATGTGGGGCGGAAGCATCGGAACAAATAGTATGAACGGTATGATGGGTCAAACTGGAGCAACACGGGATTCTGCTAATCCGTTGCTTCCGTACTTTGGCGTTTTATTCGCTACAGCAATTAGCAAGCTGGCTTCAACAACAAAATAACGTTAACTAGTTTCAACATCTGTCTTCATAAATGATGGCGCTTAGCTGTTGTTGTAGTGGCGTAACTACTGCAAACACTTTTACAATAAAAATCCTTAATTTTATTGGCCGCCTTTTTGATTAAGTGACTGAAGATTTTTACATAAAGCAAAATATCTGGTTTGGAATGTTTTTTTATGATTTTGATTGAAGGTATCAAAATGGAAGCAAAACGTATTCACGGGAAGAAACTTGTTAAAGCATGGAAAACTCTGTCCAACAAGCCATTGCCCAAAATTAAAGCGCTCAAATTGAGAGACGACGACTTTGACAATGTCATTGAACATAGACACTGCTTCGAAGATGAAATACACGAGATTGAAGAATGGGGGCGTGTTCTTTCAACTAAGGGCACTGACGCCTGCGTGTTTAACAGTGACGAAACCGACGATGCCGAATATGTTATATTGGTTAGGGAAAATTCTTATCATAGCTTAGACGAAATTATTATTCACGAATTATCGCACATAGCTCGTGGCGACCTCTAGCCAATTTTGTTGATTACGCCTTCACTAAACTGTTTTAGCCCATCTAATTTTGGCAGGTCAGCGAAAAACAGCATAAAATAGGTCACGCCTAAATCCACATAAACCTGTAACTGCTGAACGCACTCATCTGGAGTCCCAACCAAAGAAGTTTTTTTGAAGTCTTCTAAGCTAACGTTCGACGGTTTAAGCTGAGAAGTTTTTTCAATTAATTCTCTTTCATTCTTTGCAATTAGCACTTGACCGCTTGGCCAGCATGACTTTTCAATTTCTTTAAAGCTCCTGCCAATCACTTCGCATTGTTTCTCCAAAATCATAAGTTTACGCTTATACATTTCAATTGATGGCAATAGACCCCAATCGAACCTATCAGCAAATGGTGCGGTGGCTTTCTTCATAAGTAATTCGCCGCTTCCGCCAACAGTTATGGGTGGCCACGGTTTTTGCAGTGGTTTAGGTTCGCAAACAGCGTCTTTTATCGCATAATATTTTCCTTGGTAAGTTGTCTTTTCTTCTGTCCACATTCGTTTTATTACTTCTAAAGCCTCGCCTAAACGCTCCACTCGGACGGCATGATTAGGAAAACCCAAACCATAAGCCAAATGCTCATTTTCTTGAACTCCTGCTCCAATACCAAACTCTAACCTGCCATCTGAGATTACATCAAACGTCGCGGCCATTTTCGCAAGCAAGGAGGGACTCCTGTTCGCATTGCAGGAAACCATTGTCCCCAGTCTTACCTTGCTCGTTAATGAGGCGAGTGCAGAGAGGGTTGTCCAACTTTCAAGAATAGGCCAATAATTATACATTAGATGGTCGTCAAGCCAAATGGAATCATACCCTTGTTTTTCACTTTCCAAAACGATGTTTCGAATAAAACTGAAACGTTGAGTTGGTTGTATGCCTTTCGCTTGGAGCAAGTAGAATGGTAGGAATATCCCGAATTTGATTTTGCCCATCATTTCTCCAACGTCTATGGTGTTGAAGATTCATTTGTATGTTTGAGGTAATTAGGTTTTAGCATGCTGGCTTTATTTAGCTGGAACTTGTTTCCTCACATCTCGTCCCCTAATGTAGGATAAAACTCCTGCAATCGCCAAGATAGCTATTGAGGCATAAAACGCATGATCTATACCCGAGATAAATGCTTGGCTAACTCCGCCTGACAGGTTAGTTGTTCCAACAAACACTTCAAATGCTACTTGCCTAGGAACTGAAGCTGCGGCAACGGAGATTGCCAAAACATAGCTTCCGACTAATCCGATATTCTGTACCATTCGCAACAAGCCCGAGATACTGCCGTACGAACCAGCTCTTGCATTTGCCATCACAGCGCTATTGTTGGCTGGGAAAAACATGGAAGTTCCTATTCCCGAAACGGCAGAAGCGAGAAGCACAATGTAAAGAGGCGAGGCTGTACCCAAAGTTAAATAAATCACGACTGCCACGGCAAGGAAAAATATTCCTAAGGTCGCAATTTCTCTCGAACCATACTTGTCAGAGAGTCTGCCCATTATTGGACCAAGAAAGCTTCCCGCAACATAGCCCGGTACAAGCAACAGAGAAGCATTTAGCGGCGTGAGGGCCCTTATTCCCTGCAAATACATTATTACAAGAAATATCACAGAAAAGTAGCCGACGCTTGTAAAGAACGCTGACAAGATTGCGTTGCGCAAAACCTTGATTTTTAATGCTTCAAAATCAATAAGGGAATTATCGAGTCTTCGGTCATACAAAATGAACACAGGTATCAAAGCTGCTCCTATTACAGCTAAAATGATGCTTAAGATGCTAATTCCATTTGCCGCGAAATCTACTAGTCCCAAAGACAGCAGCACCAAGGCTGAGGCAAGCAGTCCCATCCCAGCAAGGTCTAGTTTGGTAGCGGTTCTTTTTTCTATATCTTTGAGGTATTTTAATCCCACAATTACTGCAATCACCCCTATTGGAATGTTTATGAAGAAAATGAATTGCCAGCTGATATAACTGGTAATTATTCCACCTAAGACTATGCCGAGTAATGCTCCCGCTGTGAATCCAAGTGCGTTGTAGCCGTATGCTCTGCCGCGTCTTTCACGGGGGAAATAATCAGCGATTATTGCGCCGCTTGTTGCTTGCATGATGGCTCCGCCAACCGCTTGAACTGCTCGGAAGGCTATTAGAGGATAGATGTGGGGTGAGAAACCGCATAGGGCTGAGCCGATGGTGAAAATAACGAAGCCAGAGTTGAATATTCTACTTCTTCCGTAGATGTCTCCAATTCTTCCCATCTGTGTAGTTGCTACAGCGAGAACGAGGAGGTAAGCAAGAATTATCCATATTGAGACAGCGAGCGTCGAGTGCAGGCTATCATTTATGACTGGAAAAGCTAGAAGAACAATAGTGCTGTCAAGAGCACCCATCAGCGTTCCAAGCATGACAATGCCTAACACAATGTTGCGGTGTTTTAAAGAAGTTGCAACTGATTGGTTGGATGCTTGTTGCATTTCGTTCATCGGTTAGGCTACCTCACTTAAGTTCTATTTATCCAAAAAGTTAAGTGTTAATATAATAAGGAATTTTATAAAGTTACAGTTAATTAATCCACAGTTTTTCTTTTACTCTTGCAAAAATGAGTATTTTCTATCACAAAAATTGTGCAAATCCTAAGATAAGTAATTATAATTCATAAAAGCTATTTTTAATGCAAACTACTTCCCAGTTGTTGTTCCAAATGCCAGAGAAAAACTCTTCTTGCTTCGACATATTCGGCTTAATGTCAGAAGAAAGCCCTGAGGAGGCAAAAAAGAAGCGTAGGCAGGAGCTTTTGGAGCCAACAGGCATAAAAGAGTTCTATAAAGAAGGCAAAATTAACATTAACAAGTTCACGTGTGTTGGGGGACAGTGCAAACTTTGCGTTAAAGCCTGCCCAACCAACGCCCTCTACTGGGGAACTGGCGAAGTCGGAATAACTGAGGATTTATGCGTTTACTGCGGCGCTTGCGTGCTTAACTGCATGGTTGATGATTGCATAAAAATCGAGCGAAAAAGGGAAGATGGCAAAGTTGAACACTTTAGCAAGCCAACCGACGTTATCAAGCTTGGCGAGAGAGTTAATGGAAAAAAGCGTTTTGATCGTGTGAAGGCGATTTTCCCAACCATTACAAAATACTGCGAAAGTTACTGTGATATGCCAAAGGATGAACATGTTTTCTTCGGGTACGTAAATAATATTGATAAGCAAAAACAGAATCATACAAAAAATAGTGAAAAGGCATCAAAGCTTAAGTCTGTATGATTGAGGCAACTGTTCCGCTTCGAGTAGATACTTCCATTTTATTCCCGAAACCCTTTTTCACATATGCATTTTCTAAATGTAGTTTATCGCCGATTTTTAGTTCATGAAGGGCTTCTGCATGTTGCCGCCAAACTGAAACCTTTATGGCGTCAGAATCGTCTTTTAACTCAAAAACCATTAGCTTCACTGTTTCGCCTTTGGCTGTGGTTACCTCTTTGCTTTCAGGAACAGCTGAAACTACGCCTTCAACATTGACGGTTTCGTTCTCAATTAGACTGGCTATTTTAGTTAATTGTAATGGTGCAGTTTGGATGTTTACGAAGCTAGTGAAGTCAACGTGAACTTCTATTCCGCCATTTTGGCCTTCTTTCACTTTAACGTTTCCCAATTGTAAACTCGCGTTTGCCCTAAGGTTTTTTTCTAATTCTAAGGCTTTTTCGTTCCAAGCAACAACTGTCACTTCTCCAGAATCATCAGTTAAAGTGAACCGCAGAACTGTTCCATCACTTTGGTCACTTCGAGTGAATTTGGTTGAACCTAAAACCGTTTTTACCGTGCCGGAAAGTTGCACGTTTCCAGACGTTTTATTTAGAGAACCTATTTTGCTGGCAAATTTATCGATGGCTGGATATTCTGTGGTTTTTTCTTGTGGTTCAATTTCAATTTTGCTTTTTCCGCCAAGATGCAGTTCAACTTTGCCGTCTCGATCTTGCCGCGTATAACCATGAATCAGCCTTACTGCCTGTCCAGCTTTCAACTCGCCCTTCTCAACCAAATCAGCTTTTTCATTCCATAGCACCACCCGTATGATGCCATCTTTATCAGCAACCATCAAAGTTGCGAATTTGCCAGGTCTTTCTCCTTCGAAAGTTCTAGTTGGAAAAACAGCAATCAAATGACCGGCCACCGTCACGTTGTTTAATCCAGCGAACAATCGGCTTATAGATAGGGTTCCACTGTTTTGAATTGAGTTTTGCTGCACTTCAACGCCGTATTTGGCGGCGATTAGCCTGAGAAGGGTTTCGTCACCAAGCAGACCGCCAGTTCGCGCTCTCTCAGCCTGTAACTTCTCAAGTATTTGAAATTGGCTGACCTCGGGATTTTTTGCGAGAATTTTCTGAATTATTTCATGGGTGGTCATTTTTCGCCGACACGATTAAGACACCGTGGGCTTTTAATTTTTTGCATTTTTTGTATTGTTAGTAGGTTTATTAAAATCGATCCTTAATTTTTAATTTGGAACGCTGGAGAAAAGACGAATGGATCTGTCAGTTTTTTATGGGTTAGGAATAGCATTAGTTGCAGTTGGAATCATCCTTATTGTTGCAGCGCTTATTTTAGTTTTGATTCGTGGCGGTGGAAAAGGAAGGGTGAAGAGTGCGGGCGTAATTATGATTGGTCCTGTTCCCATAATTTTTGGCACGGATAAAAAGTCAGTTAAGGCTGTTTTAGCGCTTGCTTTAGCACTGACCGTGACGCTCATAGTCGTTATGATAGTTTATTATTTGTTGAGGTGAAAGGCATTTTGACAAGCGCACAAGAAACTGAGGATGAAGGTATCAATGTATCTGATAGGCTCTTTAGCTTGCTGATTTTAGGTGTCGCTTTTGTTTTCGTTGGCATTGTGATTTTGGCAGTGGTTTCTTTGGTTTTAGGCGGTTCAGGAAGTGTTGGAGTGGTTATTTTTATTGGTCCATTTCCAGTCGTTTTTGGTTCAGGACCCAGTGCGACATGGCTTATTTTAATAGGAATAGTTATTGCAGTTTTGAGTGTGGCATTTTTCCTAGTTATGAATAAACGACTTAAAGAATTTTGAGATTTAAAGGTGTTTTTACTCGCTTGCTTGCTCTTCTTCCTTGCCATAATATGCGTAGAGGAAGATTAAGGTTAGAGCAATAAACACTGAGCCCATAAGGACATATTGTAAGGTTAGGAAATATGCGCCTAAATCCATCGAGATTCATCCTTTATTTTATCTTATTCAGTAGCGTCTTAATATTTAAGGAGTAGCTTTTTTCCACTCACTCATCAACATATTATAGCTATCGTCGTTTTCCTCTATCGTTTCAAACCAACAAAGATTCTGAGCGATTTTCTGCGTTAACAGGTGATAGCACATGTGGACTTTTTTATCCAAAACTCTAAAGTAAAAATCCTCACAAGTGCAAAATTCTGCTTCAGGCATAATCAGGTAATCTCGTTCTCTTCCGACAACGATCCAAACGGTTCTTCCACTTGGCTTGAAAATGTACTTTTTTACTCGGCTCTCTTTTAATGCATCTAAAGCTTTAGTGAATCTTGACCCAAAAAGCTCATAGAGCTCCGTTAGATTGTTGCCTGACAGTTTACCCTCTGTCTTTGCATCTCGACAAATAGAGTTTAACGTATCTATTTCTGAATTACCGCTCATTGATACACTCGCAACTTGAAGCTCAGGAAAGGCGATTTAGGTTAGCCTATATCGATTGGTTCGCCTTTAGGTTTATTTTCTGTCTCAGCTTTCGGAAGCACTATTTCTAAGACACCGTTTTTGTAGGTTGAGTTTGCCTCTTTAACCTTGACTTTTACTGGCAACTCAACTTCCTTGATGTACTTATACTGTGGAGTATCAACGGAAATCGTTATCGAATCCTCTGTGCCGTGAAGTTTTATGTCGCTTTTTTCTACACCTGGTAACTCCAC
>Ga0182021_10006740_pt1 | contig 13628 bp, 12 predicted proteins | sample 612E3MmetaG_FD_120493 | JGI IMG/M metagenome (GOLD analysis project Ga0182021, IMG submission 120493) | Permafrost microbial communities from Stordalen Mire, Sweden - 612E3M metaG (Illumina Assembly) | ecosystem: Environmental > Terrestrial > Soil > Wetlands > Permafrost | place: Sweden...
CAACCTGCAAAACAGCAGCAGCCACCGCAACAACAACAGCGTAATGCCCAACCAACAAAACAACAACAAACACAACCGGCAAAACAGCAGCAATCACAGCCGAAAGAAGATAAACCACCTAAAAATATGTAAGTAAAACCTCATTGATCATTTCATCATTAAAGATAAACTTCTAATCTAAATCCTTTTTTTATGCCACTATTAACCATTTTAATCGTACTTGTTGTTGCAGGTCTTATTCTATGGCTTGTCAATACCTACATCCCAATGGATCACAAAATCAAAACCATTTTAAATGTTGTGGTCGTGATTGTTGTTATCATATGGCTTCTCAAGATATTTAAGGTTTTCACATTTCTGACGAACATTCATATTTAAAATTAGCGACGAAGAGTTTCATTGCTGAAAGGGAAAGCAGAACGTGAAAGGCTGTCTCAAATGGGAACAATACCCTTTTTAAGACAACCTTTCAGCGTTTTGAATTAAAGTTCGGTACCATGCGTTCAGTGAAATTTTCTATTCCATAAAATCATTAAAAATTGAAATTATGAATGTCAAAAGAATTTTTGGGGCATTGCTTACCATTCTCGGAATAGCGGGTCTTATTTATGCAGCAGTAGTGTTTATCAATGCCTCCGGTGGTACGCATAATATTAAAACACTTATTATTTTTGGAATACTCGGTATCATATTCTTCATTGCCGGCATTGGACTGATACGGTCAACAAAAGATGAATCATAATGTGGGAATAAGTAAACTCGTTCCCAAACTGGACAACCATGCTGAACATCTTGAAAATATATCCAAGGTTTTTGACCGGGTTTCTGCTGATTATTCAATTCAGTGCACTGGCCCAGGTTGATAACTCAGCAAAGAAGGTTGATACAATACCTGCCAAGCGGCTCAAAGCGATTGCCACAGATGATTCCATTGCCGCCAAACCGCTTAGTTCCATTCCCAAAGATGAGAGAACAGCTTCCATAGTCCCGGATAAGGGTTATTTTAAATCATGGCTCACGGATGCGCGCGACATTGTCATCTCACCCTACCGGTGGAATAAGTATCAATGGATCGCTGCTTCCGGTGTGATACTCATGGCCGGCGTTTTTTATACACAGGATGCCCTCATTCAAAAGGTGGTTCAGAAAAACCAGACCCCTTTCCTGAGCAATCTTTCATACTATGGGTTTGCTCCCTGGGGAAGTGGTGTTTATTCTATTCCGGCGCTTGGAATTATGTATGGAGTAGGGGCAATATTTAAAAATGATAAAGCAAGATACACTTCACTAAAAGGTGCAGAAGCTTTTCTGTTAGGTTTCGTTACAGACCAACTCCTTAAACAACTTACTCACCGCCACAGGCCTTACCAGGATGATCCACCCAACCCGTCTTTGTGGGATGGCCCGTTTCAACCCATCAGTAATACCTCATTTGCGTCCGGGCATTCCACGGCCGCATTTGCTGTTGCCACCGTGATTGCAACTTCATATGCCAAGACCGTTTGGGTACCCATCCTTTGTTATACCCTGGCAGGGCTCACAGCAGCTTCACGCGTCTATAATAATGATCACTGGTTTTCGGATGTGTTTGTAGGCTCAGCAATGGGTTTTGCCATTGGCAGAACGATCGCAAATAATCATATTAAGAAATTAAAAGTCCTTCCGATAAGCCATATTGGGACAGGAGTTATGCTGGTTTATCAGCTTGATTGATTATTGATATCATGACTATGGCATATAAACTGGCATTTATAAAAAAGTATTCACTGTTTTTGATCGGGTTTCTGCTGATTATTCAATTCAATGCACTGGCCCAGGTTGATACTTCAGCGAAAAAGGTTGATACAATCCCTGCCAAGCGCCTCAAGGCGATTGCCACTGACGATTCCATAGCCGCCAAGCCGCTTAGTTCCATACCCAAAGATGAAAGGACTCCTTCCATCGTTCCGGACAAAGGCTATTTTAAATCGATTCTCACGGATACGCGTGATCTTCTTATCTCGCCTTACCGTTGGAACAAATACCAATGGATCGCTGTCTCAGGTGTAATCGTTTTGACCGCCGTGCTCTATACACAGGATGCCAACATTGAGAAAGTAGTTCAGAAAAACCAGACTCCTTTTATGAACAATGTCTCAAAATATGGATTGGAGCGTTTGGGCAGCGGTCTCTATACTTTGCCGGCATTGGGACTTCTTTATGGAGTGGGTGCAATATTGAAAAATGATAAAGCACGATACACCGCCTTAAAGGGTGTAGAAGCTTACGTATTAGGTTTCCTTTTTGACAATTTAATGAAGCAGATTACACAGCGGCACCGGCCATACCAGGATACACCGCCCGATCCGAATATCTGGAATGGCCCGTTTAACCTTACCATTAACAGCTCATTTCCGTCAGGACATTCCACAAATATTTTTGCCATGGCAACTGTGATTGCAACCGCATACAGTAACACCATCTGGGTTCCAGTGGCCAGTTATACACTGGCAGGACTTGTTGCAGCTTCACGCGTCTATCAGAATGACCATTGGTTTTCGGATATTTTCGTTGGAGCTGCATTGGGTTTTGCCATTGGCAGAACGATCATGAATAATCACATTAAAAAGTTAAAGGTCCTCCCGATCAGCCATGTCGGGACAGGGGTTATGTTAGTCTATCAATTGGATTGATGACCCTCGTCATTCGTAATTTGTCCTTCGTAATTCTAATTATAATATCCCCTGCGCTGAGGATCTTCCAGGAAAAACAGCAGAAACACCCTTTGTTCTGTCTGAATTGAATGCAGGGAGGGAAGATTGCGTTGATACAGGTTGTCATAATACAGTTGGTATTCACATCCTATACTCAGTTGTTTGAACAGTCGCACGGTCACTCTCGGTTTCAGAATGTGGACGTTATTGGTCCCGCTTGTGCCGATATATGTGCGCAATACGTAAAAATAATAATAGAGTGATGCGGTTGCATATTTACCAAAATTAATTGTGGTTTCAAACTTTGTCTCGAGTCCGCCGACGAAATTGTAATCCCTGAACTGGGAAGTATCAGAGCGAACCTTGATGCTGTTTCCTCCAAAAGGCGCAAGAACCAGATGAATCCGGGTATAAAGAATGTTGGTCTTACTCAATGGCCACTTTGAAATCACTCCGCCTCCAAAACCAATGGCACCCAACTCAAATTTTGAATTATCCCAGTAATCATAATACTGATATCCGCCGATGAGGAGGGCCATTTTACCCACTTGATAATTTTTGCCGAATAATATTCCATAGCCGAGAATGTTATCCAGGTATTTTCTTCCAACACCAAAATTCAAATCTATACGGAGTTTGAAAAAATCATAAGGTTTTCGTGAACGAAGCTCAAAAGGATTTCCATAATCAAACTGGGCAGCAAATGTTGCACTGTTGGATCCTGGTCCGAAGATATCATTGGAAAGATCATTTATCCTGCGTACTCCTCCATATAAGGAGACATTAAGCGGTTCTTTCTCATAGACTTCTTTGTTGGTATGCCTGAACGATTTACCCTGGATCAGCCTGTTAAAACCTCGTATGGGATCAACCAACCCTGCGGCTATTTCACGGAACACCCGGTTTGCACCCCTTGTGCGGTCATCGAGAATATTCGAACTTAGCCGGTAGAGTATTTCTCCGAAAAATGTTCCGTTGATGGGTGTGTAGATAATGTCGTTATAGGATGGACGTGTGTTTTCCCCGAAATATTCCCACAACAGGCTGCCTCCGGCCGCCAAAGCAAATGAATGATAAAAGTTATAACCGTTCGAACGTCCGGCATTATATGAGAGTGTCCCCGAATAAGGATGACCGATAAAATTTACCCCGAACCGGTCCGCATCCCATTCCCATCCTTTGTCTATATTATATTTCCAGGTTGCGGGGCCTATGCGTGCATAATCGGCATTTAGAAGATACCTGTCGAGTGCCACCGTAAGAGCGAGTGTGCCTAATACTTCGCTGGCAGGTATCCAGAAGTGATATCTTTTATTGTAAGCTGTATCATCCTCAAGCAAATCGCCGTATTTATTTTGAACTGTAGTATCAACAAGTGCGCTCTTCGCTGGCTCATTGCCGGCTGAATCTGAGTGAAGTTCTACTTTTTTTTCTTTGATCTTATCCAGTTGCTTATCTACATTACCTTTGGCCGGTATGATCGTATCGGCCTTAACAGTCTTGACGGTATCTTGTGCCTTAAGAAACGGGGAAAATAAGAGAAGAAATGATAAAATGTAGGCTGCTTTCATTATTTTTTCTTTTTATCAATTGCTTTTTGCTCCTTTTCCTTTATTGATTCGATGCTGTCCTTCGTTTTCTGGTCTGCTTTTGCCTTCTTTTTAAAAAACCCTCTCAAGAGGAAATTATGTTTGGCTGCCTGCATATTTTCATTTAGCCCCTTGCTGCTTTTCTTAATATTCAATATGCTCTGACTCAGGTTTTCTGCTATGCTGGTATCCTGTATCAGTCTCCCGACAGTTCCCTTTCCGCTATTCACTCTGATCATAATTTCCGCCAACTGATTTGAAACAATTTCAGCATTATAAGCTGTTACACGCAGGCTGGCCATGATGGCATCCAATTCAACCGGCTCTTTTGACGATATTCGTTGCCCGTCCCTGACTACCAGAGCCTCAGTACTTCCCTGGGTAATAACCAACATGCGGTCACCAATCAGTCCTGCGGAACCAACTGCTGCTTCACAGTCTGTTTTAATAAATTTCTGAACCTCTTTTTTAATTAACATGTCAACCAGCACTGTTGAATCATTGATTATTTTAATATTATCAACCGTACCCACATTGATTCCTGAAAAACGGATATTGTTTCCAACCTGTAATCCGCTTACATTATAAAATGTGGTAGTAAGTTTAAAAACGGGATTAAATAAATTTTTCTGCTTTCCGATAATGAAAATGGCTATTACAAAAAGTGCCAATCCTCCTGCAATAAACAGTCCCAACCAGATTTTAAATTTTGAGGTGTGCGTGTCCATATGTGTATGGTATTAATTTTGGAACCTATTGAATAATTATTTAAAGAATGATTTGATTAACGGGTCCGTCGACTTTTCAAATTCTTCCAATTTCCCTTCCAGATAAACATTACCGTCATGCAGCATGATCACGCGGTTTGCGGTAGCACGGGCACATTCTATATCATGTGTGATGATGAGGGAAGAGGTTTTATATTTTTTTTGAACTTCATTGATAAGTGAACTTATTTCATCTGATGTTACAGGGTCAAGCCCGGTTGTGGGTTCATCATAAAGCATGATCATGGGATCAACAACAATTGTCCGTGCCAGACTGATCCGCTTCCGCATTCCACCTGACAGTTGCGACGGCATTTTATCCAGAGCCTCAGATAAACCTACATGTTCCAGGACTTCTTTGATTTTTTCGTCTCTTTCTTTTTGCGTGAGATCCTTTTTTATTCTTCGCAATGGAAATTCTAAATTTTGTTTTACCGTCATGGAATCATAAAGTGCACCACTCTGAAAAAGGAAACCTATTTTCTTTCTCAATTCTCCTAATCCTTTCCTGTTTACTGAATTCACATTTTCTCCAAAAACACTGATTGTTCCGTCGTCAGGATCCAATAACCGGACAATGCATTTTATCAGGACGGATTTTCCTGAGCCGGATTTTCCCAGAACAACCAGGTTTTCGCCATCAAAAAGTTGTAACGACACATTGTTTAATACTTCCTGGCCGTAAAATCCTTTCCTGAGATTATTAATTTCAATAACCTTATTATGACTGGTTGGTTTAGCCGGAGTAATGGTTGGTATTTTGGTAGCATCCATAATTTACACTTCATAATTCATAATCGGGGGTTATAACATATCGGTAATCTGTACAGCAATCATATCGATAATGATCACAAGCAATGAGGATAGCACCACAGCTGAATTTGCTGCAATTCCCACACTCTCTGTTCCGCGCCCCGCAGTGTATCCTTTATAGCATCCTACCAAACCAATCACCGCTCCGAAAAAGAACGATTTAATCACGGCGGGGAATAGATCCATAAAGTGAACATGCCCGAATGCCTGGTTAAAAAACAAAACAAATGATACGTCACCTTTAATATTTGCCCCTCCCCAGCTTCCCAGGATGCCGAGCCCATCAGCATATAAAACCAATAAAGGTATCATCAGCGTAGCTGCCAATACCCTGGTGACAACCAGGAATCTTATGGGATTGGTGGAGGAAACTTCCATGGCATCAATCTGCTCTGTTACTTTCATTGAGCCTAACTCTGCACCCATCCCTGAACCTATTTTTCCAGCGCATATCAATGCAGTTATCACCGGCCCCATTTCCCTGATGAGAGATATCGCTACCATCCCGGGAAGCATGGAAACGGCTCCGAAATTTATAAGGGCGGGCCGCGATTGGATCGTCAGCACCAAACCAATAATGATTCCGGTCACTGAAATGAGGGGTAAAGATTTGTTTCCAATCTGAAAACACTGGCGCAAAAATTCCCTGAATTCAAAACCAGGGGAAAAAGTTTCTCTCAGGAACCGGTTAAAAAACAAGAAAAAATCTGCAACTTCGGTAAAAAAATTATTTACTTGTTTGGTTTTCGCAATGGTTTTTTCGCTGAGCCTGATGGCTTGCTTTGTTGCCCCCCCGCGAATTTTCGGGATTACTTTGAGAACGGGACTAAATTTTCTCATGATAAAACAGTTGATTCCATCCGTAAAAAATCTGATCATGAAAGTCCTGCATGGGCAGAATAACCTTCACAATCCGGGATGAAAGGATTAAAGCGTCTTGGTGATCTTGTGCAATTTTCCTTTTGTTTTGCCCAGCCTGATCTGAAGTTTTCCAATCTTCTCGTCTTTTTTGCCTTCTTTTAACATAGAATCATTGTCGGTAAGGATTGCAAATGATTGTTTGAGCTTCCCTTTCTTTTCATTCCAGTTTCCTTTTATTTCCGAGATGTTTGTCATTTCTTTAGGTTTTAATTTGTGATTGGATTATCACAGAACAAAGGTGTATACTTTGGTCACAAAAAGCGTTACACAACTTTATCAATAAGTTACATTATTCACACATTAAGAATTCCGTTTTTAATATCAACAAAAGCCCCCACCCTGATGATTACCGGGATAGGGGGCTTTAAATTTTAAAAGAGTTACTGCTGTGAAACCAGTTTGCCTGATTGTATCAGTTTATTCTGGCTGGTTATGTTGTAGAAATATATTCCTGAAGGAAGATAACCCGTTTCAATCGTGGTTAATGGTCTGGTGATGGTTGTATGCATCATTTCTGCTCCCATATCATTGTATATCTTCAATTCGAAGTTATTAAACTGCGTTGCATCATTTATTGTGATGGTTGCTGACGTTCCGAATGGATTCGGGAAAATGGTAATTGTTTCATTCATATTTCCTGTATTTGATATGCCTATCGGGCTGCAACTTGTGGGCGTGATGGCAGTGACAGCAGTAGTCGTTAAAGCGCCGGTGGTTGTAAGCGCTCTTCCGTTAATTCTGACTCCTGTATTTAGCGCCCCCAAGGCACCGTTGTTGCAGACTATCGTTCCGCAGAAAATCGAATAGTCGTTTATGCCTACAGCGCCTTCAATTTTCCAATATACATTTTTTGCCTGCGCTTTATTAATCAAAAGAACTTTCGAATAAGTGCTTGTTGAAAGGGCTCCGAATATCTGGATCACAAATACAGCATCTGGAAGCCCCTGGGCATTGAGATAAAGTGTATCCGTAAATACGGTAGCCGCGTTCAGGAGATAAGTATGGGGCGTTAGAACCAGGTTGTTGCCAAACTGTGCCGGATACAGCAACTCAATATCATAAGGCAGCGTATTCAGGTAATTATAGACAATCCCCAAATCGACTGCACATTGTGCTGTAGATACATCCGGAATGGGATGAATGGTTCCTGTTACCAGTAAGGGATCGAATCCTGTAGTCAGACCAACATTTGTTCCAACATCACCCGTAACATATGTTATACCTGAGTTCGAAACCGGCCCGTCAGATGAAAATAATGCATAACACTCTGTGGAAGCAAGGTCAGGAGGGATGGGTCCTGTAAGAACCGGACTTCCGCAACCGATGGGAGTATAGGCCAGCACTCCGTCGACAGTGACAGCCCCGGCAGTAGAAAGTGCCCTGCCTTCAAGGGTATCGCCGGTATTCATATTAATGGCAGAATTGTTTGCAATAACGGTCCCCCTCATGGTGGTTCCTGAGGCCATGCTTACCACCCCTTCCACCTTCCAGAATACATTGCATGCCTGCGCTCCATTGATTAATTTGATTTTTGAATCGGCGTTGGTGGAAAATGCTGCTTGTATCTGAAAAATAAATACAGCATCCGTATTGCCTTGTGCATCCAGGGTAAGATCTAAATTCAATGTTGCTGCATTTGAGATTGAATATACGCCCGGAATCAGTACCTGGCCGTTTCCGAGCAAATTTGAAGGAAAGAAAGTGGCCGTTGTACTGTTCAGCTGGTTATATGCAATCAGCAAATCTGCTGCACATTGCGCACTTGCACCGTCATTGTCGTGCATTACACCATTCACATTTCCGAAACCGGTGCTGGAACCGCTGTTCGTGCCTACATTGCCTGTAACCTGTGAAATTCCGGAATTGGTAACTGCCCCGACAGAAGAAAAGAGAACGAACCCGGCAGCAGTTCCCAGGGGAGGAGCCTGTGCAAAATTCAGTGTGGGTATCAAGAGCAGGAAAACTGCAGTTAATGCTTTGAGTAGTTGTGTTTTCATGTTAATTTGGATTAATGTGTGAATACCTTTTCACAACGTTACAAAGGTCGCTAGCTTCATTACTTTTATTGTTACACAACTAAAGCAATAAGTTACATCATTCACACATTTCCAGGCGGTCTCAACCTTGTTAATAAGGCTAAAGCAGAGGGAAGGCAATTCACAAATAAATTTAAAATCCTGACGGAATTCTATTTATTTATTTCTTCCAGGATCAGGTTATCGCTGAGCGGTTTTTCATCATTCCCGTCCTGGGGTTTTTGAAATATTTCGACCGATAATCCAAATATATCCCGGAGATTTGCTTTCAGCTCGGAGATATTCATGTTTGGAAGAATTTCAATTGTTCCGTCATTGCTGTTGATTCTGCAATCCTGCAATGATTTGCCACTATGCCTGATCAGTTTTGTTGATGGAGCGGCTCCGGGATGACTGGGTTTTGCATAGAAAGCAATAGTCAGCCCCGGAAACATTGCGCTGAATTCTTCCTGGATTGAAGATATTCTTCTGTTATTATTGATGACGATTTTCATTTTTCTTGTTTTATTCCCTATACCTAAAGCCTGATGCCCAATACCAGACTCCGGTATCGGGCAGGGCGCATTATCCAATGTTAAATCAAAATTGTTTTCTGATTAAGGAAATCACCACCAATTCCGGCGACTGTTTGCAAGGTCAAGGATGACCAATATCACACCGATAACAATTAGCACATGAAGAAGCGGAGTGGCGACATGAAATGCTAAAAACCCGAGTAACCAAAGGACAATAAGTATTATCCCGAGGATCAATAATAATCTTCCCATAGCCTTAAATTTTCAATGTGAATACCAGTAATAAAATTATAATGAACAATAAAGGGTTAAAGGTATAATCAGTCACTGAAAATAATGTTACACAACTATTGAAATCAGTTACATCATTCACACATTTAGCTCAAAATTTACCCCGTCAGTTAAAGATTGTCATACTTTCAAAAGTAAATCAGGGTGCAACTACGAATCGCACCCTGATTAAAAAATTCATTAACAGTTACATTTCTTTTGGGTTTAGCCACAGACTAATCCGAACAGAATAGCAGGGGCTTATTTCATCAAAATCATTTTTTTTGTCTCAACAGAGTTCCCTGCAAATAATTTATAATAATAAATACCACTCGGATAGGTGGTCGCGTCCCATTTAACTTCATGGTTCCCTGATTTGAGTTGCTCATTCAAAAGTGTCGTAATTTCAGATCCATGCATATCAACTACGGATAACTTAACAAACGATGAAGTTGTAAGATTAAACTGTATGGTTGTTTCCGATTTAAATGGATTTGGGTAATTCTGCAGAAGGAACAACCCGCCTGGTAGTTCTTGGGAAGGAACAGAGGTAATTAACTCCGATAACGGTCGTTTCCAGGCACCACTGCCCCAGGTTCCTGCATAGAGACTTGAATCCGTAACCGTAAGTGCAACAATACGCATATTTAGCAGGCCTGAACTGATATTTGTCCAGTTTGTGCCGTTATTAGTGGTGAGAAGGACTCCATCTTCAGTTCCGGCGAAGAGATTCGTCCCCGAGGCTTTAAGGGAAAGAACAACCATATTCATTCCTATCATGCCTGTATTGACCTCCGTCCAGCTTGTACCGTTGTTAGTGGAAAGAAAGACACCTCCATAATTTGTTCCTGCGAAGAGATTGTTTCCCAATACCGCAAGGGCATTAACATCAGTATTTGTCAGGTCGGTAATGACTGCCGTCCAGTTTGTGCCATTGTCGGTGGAAAGAAAGACGCCATCATAGGAAAGGCCGGCAAAGAGATTCGTGCCCGACACCACAATGGAATTAACAAATGCCCAGTCTGGCAATCCGGCACTGACTTTTGTCCAGCTTGTTCCGTTGATGGTTGTGCGAAAGATGCCGCCTGAAAAAGTCCCGACGAAGACATTCGTGTCCGAAATGGTCAGACACTGGATATATTTGTTCGTCAGGCCGGTATTGATTGAATCCCAACTTATGCCGTTGTTGGTGGAACGGTAAACCCCGATGCCGTTAATCCCTGCGAAAAGGTGCGTTCCTGAAGCAGCAAGGGCATAAACAACATTATCCGTACCTGGCAAGCCGGAATTCACCGCCAACCAGCTTGTGCCGTTGGAGGAAAGAAAAACACCTCCACCAGCAGTCCCGGCAAAAAGATTCGTGTTTGATACAGCTAAGGAATAGACCTCGGTATTGGGAAAGCCCGAGTTGACCGGAGCCCAGCTTGTGCCGTTGTTGGTTGAAAGAAAGATACCGCCGCCTTCAGACCCGGCGAAAAGATTTGTACCGGAAATAGCAAGGGCTGGAATACTTGTGCTCGTCAAGCCGGAACTGACCTCAGTCCAGTTTGTACCGTTGTTGGTTGAAAGAAAGACGCCAACACCAGTCGCCCCAGCCATGCTGGAAGTTCCTGCAAAAAGCATCGTGCCGCTGACGCCTAAAGACTCCACATTATGGTTTGTCAGGCCGGAAATGACCTGGGACCAGCTTGTTCCATTGTTGGCGGAAATAAAAATGCCGTCGCCATGAGTCCCTGCGATGATATTGGTACCGAGGACTGCAAGAGAATAAATATCCATCGATATCAAACCGGAATTTACTTGTGTCCAGGTTGTCCCATTATCGGTCGAATGATAAATACCATTGTAAATAGTTCCGGCGAAAATATTTGTACCCGAGACAGCCAGGGCATTAACATTCACATTGATCAGGGAAGTCAGTGTCCAATTGGCGCCATTGTCGGTAGAAAGAAAGACCCCGCCGTTGGTGCCGGCAGTTCCTGCAAAGAGATTCGTACCCGAGACCGCTATGGTGTAAACAAAAGGATTGGTTAATTCGGAATTAATTTCCGTCCAGTTTGTGCCGTTGTCGGTTGAAATAAATGCTCCGCTCCCCCAGGTTCCGGCATAGAGGTTCGTTCCTGAGACAGCAAGTGAAAGAATATAAGTACTTGTCAATCCGGAGTTAATAGTAGTCCAGCTTGTGCCGTTGTTGGTGGAAAGATACAGACCATTTCTGGTTCCTGCATAGATATTGATACCGCTTGAGGCCATGCAGATTACCTCGCCCCCGTTGGGTCCGTCAGTTTGTATCCATTGGGCCTTGGCCCCGCTGATTTGTAAAATGAAGAGCGCACTGATGATAAAAGTAATACCTAGTGTTTTCATGGTTATATTTTTTAAGATTTCAAAACCTTTCAATGGAGAAAAAAGAGGGAAGGATTTTTTACAATGCAAAGGTGAACACAATAATCAGGGTATATGTTACACAAATAATTAATTGCGTTACATCATTCACACATTTAGGTCAACCTTGACTTTCTTGTACAAAATTGTGTTGGGTACTCCTAAGATAAAATAACCCACTGTACAATGCTGGAGGGGTATATTTCCGAATTATATCACCTCTCCCAAATGCCTGTAATTTGACGAAATAATTTTAAATGTCTCATCCATCCGCCCGCTTAACATCATTTTTCCCATAAATAGAGCATATCCTTTCATCTGGTCAAGTTCCAGTTTGGGAGGCATGGCCAGGGCATACGGATCAGTTTGAACTGTGACCAACATGGGGCCTTCCTGCAGAAATGCCTTTTCTAATCCCGGTTTTACTTCACCGGGATCATGAATGGTTATACCCGGCATTCCCATTGCTTCCGCAATCTTAGCGAAGTCCGGATTCAGCATGTCTGTCTCCCGGTCAGGAATACCTGCTACTTCCATTTCCAGTTTCACCATCCCCAGTGAACGGTTGTTAAAAACAATGATCTTTACAGGTAAATGATATTGAACAATTGTCATCAGGTCGCCCATCATCATTGACAGGCCTCCGTCACCGCAGAGCGCAATTACTTGTCTGCCCGGACAGGCTAGCGTAGCTCCAATGGCCTGCGGCATTGCATTTGCCATAGAACCATGATTGAACGACCCCAGCATTTTTCGCTCCCCTGTTCCTTCAATATAACGTGCGGCCCACACACAACACATTCCGGTATCTACTGTGAATATGGCATCTCTGGCAGCCAACTCATTGATCACAGAAGTGACAAACTCGGGATGAATGGCATTTGGTTTTCCGGTATCCTTTACATAATTCAGTAAAGTCTTTTTGATTTCTTTATAAAATTCCAGTTGCTGACCAAGGAAAGTGGCATCTTCCTTCATGTCTGTCATTGGCAGGAGCGCCTGCAGGGTGTCTTTCACGTCTCCACAAAGTCCCAGATCAAGCCTGGCTCTTCGCCCGAGGTTTTCAGGTTTAATGTCAATTTGCACGATTTTGTTTTTAACGGGCATGAAAGGTGTATAAGGGAAATCTGTTCCCAATAATACAAGCAAATCACACTCATGCATGCTATGGTAAGCCGATGGAATCCCCAGCAATCCTGTGAGACCCACTTCGTAGGGATTATCATACTGGATCGCCATCTTTGCCTTATAAGAATAAGCCACCGGGGCCTTTAGCTTTCCCGCCAGTTCAATAATTTCTTTATGTGCTTCAGTAGCGCCAAGTCCGCAATAAATTGTGACTTTTTTGTGTGTGTTGATTAGTTCAGCCAGTTGTAACAACTCGTTTTCCGATGGCCTGACAACAGGCCGGTTCCGGAAAAGCCTAGAAGTGGTTTCAGCCGCCACTGCAGGGATATTGGTAATATCGCCTGGCAATCCAAGAACGGCAACTCCTTTTTTATGCACTGCCTGTTGAAGAGCTGCTTGCAACATTCGTGGGATTTGTTCGGGTGTAGCAGCCATCTGGTTGTAACAACTGCAATCGTCAAAAAGTTTTAACGTGTTTGTTTCCTGAAAAAAACTTGTTCCATATTCTTTC
>Ga0182021_10006741_pt1 | contig 13627 bp, 10 predicted proteins | sample 612E3MmetaG_FD_120493 | JGI IMG/M metagenome (GOLD analysis project Ga0182021, IMG submission 120493) | Permafrost microbial communities from Stordalen Mire, Sweden - 612E3M metaG (Illumina Assembly) | ecosystem: Environmental > Terrestrial > Soil > Wetlands > Permafrost | place: Sweden...
AGAACCCGGAGGGCGCAGCCATCTCGATAATTTCCTGCAGCGAATACGTTTTACCGTTGAAGGTGTTCAGCATCATATGGATATCATACAAAGATCCACGCCAGCCTGTATCGCTGAAAAAGTCATGAATGACAATCACTCCCTGCTCACTTGTTTTTGACAGAGCCTTACGCAGCAAGGCATTCGTTTCGAGAGTGCCTTGACAATGAATGATATTGGAAAGCAGGACGATATTGCAGGACTGTTCGCAGATTAAATCGAAATCTGAAGGAGAATCGGCCAGCAAGTTGCAGCCGCACCAGCTGATGCGATGTTCAATCCCTGCGACCTGTTGATGCAGCCCTTTGCCGGCAATCACCTCCGGCAAATCACAAAAAATACCCCGCCAGCCAAGGTATCTCATAAGGAAATTATGGAGAAAGGCTCCGGAACCGGCACCGATATCCATAATAATGCCACTGGATGCCGACAGTGGGAACCAATCCCAGAGTTCCTCCGCACGGATTCGGGCCGTCTCGTCCATACTGCCGAGAAAGGTGGAAAAGGCTCGCTCCAACTCCTGCGGATCCTTATCTTCGGTCGCAAAAATCCGTTTCCCTTCTCTCAGAGTAGCTGCCAACTGTTCCCAGGAACGGCAAAGCTGCCTCTCAAAGGTAAGTGTCTTTCCTTGATACTGCGCCGATTCAGAGCACAAATAGGAGGCGGCGAATAGGGAAAGGAAGTACCGGCCATCTTGTCGCCTGAGCAATCCCAGGCTGCACAGGCAAAGGAGGAACCGGTCACCGTAAAGCGGTTCCCAACCAAACCTTGTGCAGAGTTCAGGACCTTCACTCCCTTCCTTATCTATGGCATCGAAGACACCGGCATCATGAGCCAGCATGAGAACCGTGGACAGGCGATATCCGGTCAGCAGATCGGAAAAGGTGAGATAGGAGCAGGCCTCCTGCTGATGATTCAGCATCTTGTCTGCTTGGCAGTAATGATGTCCGCTTCTGCAAAGGTCATACTCTCACCATGTGTATTCAACCGTTAGTTCGACGACTGCATCTCAGGAAGTTTCTGTCCTTTTACTCTCCCGATAATTCGGCACTGACATCATCAAAGAAGACCAACCCCTGCAGGATGAGGGTATCAATATTTTCTTCAAGGATAATGTCCTCATCGTTTAACGGAGAGGTATCGACAAAGGTGAAGTTCCCCTCTTTCCAGGTAAGGGTCTCAAAGACGACGTCTTTAATCTGCGTTTGAAAAAAATCGATGATCTCGGCGTGCTTCATGTAGCCTTTTTCCACCACAATCGAACCCAGCTTTTTCCATTTTTCCATTTTCTTCTGATCTGCAAGACAGGCCTTCAACTGATCGACCGTAATAAGCTGAGAGTCCAGCAGGATCTGACCGATTTTTTTACGGCCTTCCAGGGAGAAACCATAGTTGAGCTTCCCCTTGGTGAAGATGAAATAGGCCGTATTTTCAGGCCCGCGGACCACCAGCTGGCCTGAAAGGTAGGCAAGCCCAATCATCTGAAAGAGATTGACGGGTGAAAGCAGATCAAGATCGCCCTGAAAAGATCGTTTTTTTACCATATGCGTCTACGTGTATTAAGAGCTTGTCGGTAAACAGGCTTTGCGGACAAGCTCTAAATATGTTGCAATTTCTGCATCGTTATCTATTATTTCACACTCCCCGGAGATTCGCTTCTGTTGTGAAAATACCTCTATGCAACCCGTTCGGGGTGATTTTTGCAAGACTAAAAAACTACGTTATGTTCTATAACATACAACAGATAACAGTATCTGTCGATAGCACGGCCTCATGGGACACCTCTCCCTGGCAGGATGTTCCGGCAGAACTACTCCGCCACCATATGGGGAAAAGGCCTGAACACCTCCCGAAAACGGAGGTGAAAATGGTCTATGATGCCACGTCCGTCTTCGTGCTGTTCCGGGTCGAGGACAGATATGTCCGGGCCGTGGCCACAGGGCACCAGCAGAGTGTCTGCGGCGACAGTTGCGTCGAATTCTTTTTTACGCCCGGTCCCGATGTCGCCCGAGGCTATTTCAATCTGGAGATGAATTGCGGCGGCACGATCCTCTTTCATTTCCATCCCCGCTCCGAAAGAGGCACGATCATCGAGCTGCCGGAGGACCTCTGCCACCGGATTCAATGTCGCCACTCCCTGCCGCAGTTCGTTAATCCGGAAATAACCGAAGCCGTCACCTGGACCATCGTCGCCCGCATCCCTCTGGACATTCTGGACCACTACCTTCGACCGGTTGCCCCGGCCCCCGGCACCATCTGGCGCGGCAATTTTTACAAATGCGCCGATGCCACGTCCCATCCGCACTGGTTGACCTGGGCACCCGTGGAAGCGCCCAGGCCCGATTTTCATCTCCCCCGGTATTTCGGCACGCTTGAATTCGAATAGAAGGGAAAAGTAATTCAGGTTGCTTAGACTGTTGGACTGTAGTCTATTAGGGGTAATAAATTCTATATCTACAAACTCTTTACCTGATATGTACACTCTCTACGAAAAAATCACCTATATCTTCGACCCGCTCCATTTTCTGTGGGAGCATGAAAAGATGCATCGCAAGATCTCGATTGCCCTGGTCCTCTTTTTTCTAGCCGGGCTTGTTGTCATTGAGATGAAAAGGCAAGGATTTATCTCTCCACGATTTGGCGGCCTGATCCCGAACAATCACTTTTACGCGGTCCAGGCGGCCTTTACCGTGGTTTTAATCCTGGAGGTCATCAGCCTGGTCTTCACCCTTCCCTGCTCCTTTTCCCGTTCCGTCGGCAAGCAGTTCGAGATCCTGTCGCTGATTTTGATGCGAAATGCCTTCAAATCACTGGCCCAGTTTCCCGAACCCGTAACCTTCACCGGCAACGAGCAAGCGATCCTCCATATCATCTCGGATGGTTTCGGGGCGCTTCTGATCTTCGCCATGCTCGGCTATTACTATCTGGTCCAGGAACGTGCCTCGGATGAGTCAATGAAACCTGCGGATCTCTTCAGTTTTGTCTCGGCCAAGAAGGGGATCGCGCTTGTCCTGCTGGCCATCTTCATCTATCTCGGTATTCACAGCGGCTGGATGCTGGCAAGCCGGCAGGAACATACAGATTTTCTTTACGATTTCTATACAATCCTGATCCTGACCGACATCCTGGTGGTGTTGATTTCCGAGTGTTTCCACCCCTCTTTTTATACCGTCTTCAGAAATTCGGGTTTCGCCCTTTCCACCATGCTCATCCGGATGGCCCTAGCTGCGCCGCCATTTTTCAATGTCCTGCTCGGTATCGCAGCGGCCCTCTTTGCCATCCTACTGACCAAAATCAGCGGCAGGCTCTTCAAAGATCGGCCTGCCAGCAACAAAGGGATTCCCCCTGGCAGGCATGCGAAGGGTTGTGGTAGTTCAGGCGGGTAGGGGGGGGAAGAAGGCTTTTAGGGTTTTAGGCTTTTAGACTGTTAGACTAAACACCTACAGACTAAACAACCTTTATTTCTTCTCTGTCCCGTCCCAGACACCTTCGATCTTCGTGCCGCAGGCAGGGCAGCAGGAATGTACCATCCTGTTGGCCCGGATACTGAAACTAAAGCGGCGGATGATCTCCGATTGGCAGGAGGGGCAGAAGGTGTTTTCCCCACCTTGGCCTGGGACATTGCCTTCATAGACAAAATGAAGCCCGCTGTCGAGCCCGATCTGCCTGGCCTTGCGTAAGGAATGAACAGGTGTTGAAGACCGATCAGCCATTTTATAGGTCGGGTAAAAGGCGGTGACATGCCAGGGTATAGCCGGATCGACGCCGGCGATGAAAGCGGCAATCCGGCGTAATTCATCCTCGGAGTCGTTCAGCCCCGGAATCAGAAGGGTTGTGATCTCGACCCACACCCCCAGTTCCTTCATCAACCGCACGGTGTCCAGAACCGGCTGCAACCGGGCTCCACAGACCTTTTTATAGAAATCGTCGCTGAACGATTTAATATCGATATTGATCGCACTGAGCACGGGGGCCAGCATCCTGGTGGCCTTCTCCGACATGTAGCCGTTGGAGACAAAAACGTTCCCAAGCCCTCTCTGCCGGGCCAGGGTACAGCAATCATACGCAAATTCAAAGAAGACCGTCGGTTCTACATAGGTATAACTGATAGACAGGCATCCCTTCGAAAGAGCCGCAGTGACGACCTGCCCGGGCGTTCGCCTGCTTCCTGCCATTTCTTTTGCGGACATGTGCACGGCCTGGGAGATGGAATGATTCTGACAATGAAGACAGTGGAAATTGCAGCCGACCGTGGAGATTGAATAGGAGAGGCTCCCCGGCAGAAAGTGAAACATCGGCTTTTTTTCTATCGGGTCAATATGCTCGGCCACCAATTCGCCATAGACAAGGCTATAGAGCACACCGCCTCTGTTTTCCCGGACCCCGCAGATCCCACGCCTGCCGTCCTTGATGGTACAGCCGTGAGCGCAGAGTTCGCAGACCAGCGCCTCCTTTTCCTGACGATAGAAGAGGGCCTCATGCTTTTGTGTCATATTTTCCATTCCTACTTTGACAGGCTTACATACTCCGGAGAAAAAAGCTCGCCATATTGCGGAGAAATGTAACGAGAACGAACTCTCTGCGCGGTTCATTGGAAAATGCGGTCGACCAGAGATACATCTGGTTTGCATTCGGGACAACAAGCTTTCTCGTGGCGGTGTTTGTAATACTGATAATACCTTCTATATGCCATTTTTTCATTGCTCCCCCCTCTTCGGAATTCACATTGAAAGAGACTTCCAGACCGGTATCCATATAAAAATGATATCAGTGGAATCCGGCAAAGTCAAATCGGCACCCGCTGCCGTGCACGAACCGCACGGTCAACAGCCCGCACTGCCTTCCTGCCATTGGGAATCGACAAGGATGTAATACGGCCGGAACCGCTCCTTGTAACTCATAGCCGGGACATTCCTGATAAGGTAGCCGAGGTAGAGATATTCGATATTTTTCTGTAGGCAGAAATCGACCATGGTCAGGATGTTGAGCGTACCGAGGCTCCGCCGCCCCTCATCCGGATCGAAAAAGAAATAGACGGCGTTCATCCAGTTGTCGCCGATATCGATAATACCGTTACCGATCAGACGGCCTTGAAACCTGTACCGGAACTCGAAGGTCGTTGTCACGGCATTGAGAAAGAAGCCTGAGTAATATCCCTTTGCGGTATTATTTTTGTATGGAAAACGGCTCCGCAGAAATTTTTCGCAGAGGTCGAGATTTTCAGGAGTCGGCAGTATCGAGCCGATGCTGATATCGACATCGGTATTTCTCTGCAACACCCGCCGCTGATTCCTGTTCGAACGGAAGGTTTTCGGATAGAGGCGAATCGGGATGCAGCCGCGACAATCGGCACAGTGCATGGTGTAGAGATAGTTCCCATTACGCCTGTATCCCGCGGCCAGAAACAATTCCATGGCCCGATCCGGCATCGGTCCGGATACCCCCTGATAAAATGTGGCCGGATAGGGTTGATGATACGGGCAGTTTACCGTCACATCATAAAAATATTTATCCATACGGGCCTGCAGGGAAACAAACTCCTGGGCACATTCCTGGTCGTATACGGATCTCACGTGTTCAATACCTGTTAATTCAGCCTGTTAGACTTTTAGTCCTTTAGCCCTTTAGTCCTTTAGTCCTTTAGGAAAAACGATAAGCATTCATGCCTCATCTGGTAATTCTCATGCTCCGACAGTGCAAAAAAACTTCCGCCTATTCATCTAAAAAGAACACAAGTCCCTGAGTCTGTTGGGGTTTATCTAACAGATTAAAAGACTACAGACTATCCACCTGCAAAGCTTTCTAAACCAGTCCCTGGTCGAGCATCGCATTCACCACTTTGACAAAGCCTGCGATATTGGCCCCCGCCACATAGTTTCCGCGGACCCCGTAGTCTTCTCCGGCATCCAGGCAGGTCTTATGGATCGATTTCATGATCTGCTTGAGCCGGTTATCCACCTCTTTTCGCGGCCAGGAAAGGCGCATGGAGTTCTGGGCCATCTCGAGGCCGGATACCGCCACACCGCCGGCATTGGCTGCCTTGCCGGGGGCGTAGAGCAGCTTATGATCAAGAAAGATATCAACGGCCTCGGGGGTCGAGGGCATATTCGCTCCTTCGCAGACCAACTGGACGCCGTTTCCGACCAGATTGGCGGCATCCTGGCTGTTGATCTCATTCTGGGTCGCACACGGCAGTGCGCAATCGGCCTTATGATCCCAGAGCGGATTATACCCAAGCGCCGGATCGACCGGGGTATAGACGGCATCTTTATACTGCTCTGTATATTCAATGATCCTGCCGCGTTTCACATTCTTCAGATGCTTGACAAAGGCGAGTTTGCCGGTATCGATTCCCTGCTCATCGAGGATATATCCGGAGGAATCGGACAGCGTCATCACCTTGCCGCCAAGCTCGATGATCTTCTCGACCGTGAACTGGGCGACATTGCCCGACCCGGAGACCAGACAGGTCTTGTTCTCCATGGTGGCGCTCCGTGTTGCGAGCATCTCGGAGGCAAAATAGACCGCCCCGTAGCCGGTAGCCTCGGGTCGTATCAGGCTGCCGCCCCAATTGAGGCTCTTGCCGGTAAGCACTCCGGTAAACTCGTTTCTCAGTTTCTTATACATTCCGAAAAGATACCCTATCTCCCTGGCTCCGACCCCGATATCACCGGCCGGGACATCGGTATTGGAACCGATATGCCGGAAAAGTTCCGCCATGAACGACTGGCAGAAGTGCATGACCTCGGCGTCCGATTTGCCCTTTGGATCGAAATCAGATCCTCCTTTGCCGCCGCCCATGGAGAGCGTGGTCAACGAGTTCTTGAAGACCTGCTCAAAGGCCAGAAACTTGATGATTCCCAGATTGACCGACGGATGAAAACGCAGGCCACCCTTGTACGGTCCCAGGGCGCTGTTCATCTCCACCCGAAATCCTCGGTTGACATGCACCTGCCCCTCGTCATCCATCCACGGGACGCGAAACATGATGACCCGTTCGGGCTCGGTGATCCGTTGCAGTACCGCCTGTTTCCGGTACTCGAGATTACGATCAAGCACCGGACCGACTGAGGCCATAACCTCTTGAACAGCCTGGTGAAATGCATGCTGTTCCGGATCTTTTTCCATAATGTGACTCATAATCTGGTCCATTCTCATATCTCCTTTGCACACGTAAAGTCGAGTGCTTATTCAGCGGACTGCTGAGTACCATAGAGGACACTCTCTGATGTTTTTCCATTGCAGATCATCACGAAAGGGCGGGGAAGATGGATATGGCGGACATATTTCCCGTCATATTCCGGGGTATTGGCAAGCAGCCACTGCCAGTCCAGATGATCCTGTTTTCCGGCCGGACCACCCTCCGCCGGCCGGTCGGACTCCCGGTTGTTCACCGTCAGATACGGGATACCCAGGGATGTTATATTCTGGAAAAAATGCGACCCCTGTGACGGATCGGCCCGGATCCTGTCATTGCGCACCTCGATGATGGCGCCGACCCTGGAGATATCCCCCCATTGCACAGGAATCCCGAGCCATGGATCGGCAGATCCCCATCGGCCCGGCCCGATCAACAGGTAGGATCTGCCGGCCACCGCCAGCCTGCGGTTCAATGCGCCCACCTCTGCGGCAATGATTCTGGTCGCCGCTGGATCGAAGGTCTCGGGTTTCACGAAGACGATATCGGACATGGTGGTAAATCTGCCATGTCCGAGACACTTCGTTGAATAACAGAAGGCCTGTTCTTTCTCATCTTCACGGATCCGGACATCCAGGTTTTCACCTCCCGTCACCATCGGCCGCAACTGCAGGAAATAAAAGACGGAATCAGCCGGATTCCGGGCCAGATTGACCGCAAATTCAATCTCCACCTCACAGCCCATGCCTTCATGACCGACCCGCAGGAGCTCGGTCAGAATCTCAGGCAAGGGGTAAAGATTATATTTGAGCAACTGGGCAAAGGTCATAACTCTCATACCGGGCAGAAAGGTATCCCTGATCCGGTGTTCATCGGCAATGAAAGTTGAAGAGAGCGCTTGGACAGGGAACTCTTTCTCCGCCTCCTGGACACCCCGCTGGACCAGATTGGAGTTGTCCCGCCGGAAACGTGCCGTTGGGGAGACATCCAGGGCGTAAAACTTCCGCTGACAGTTTGAAAGGATATCATCAACCGTCGAGAACTGGACCAGCTTTTTCGGATGGGCCGGCGAGAAACGCAGGGATTTTTCCCCCTCAACCACGGTCTTGCCGATCCCCAGGGCAATGTGGGCAATCCCCTCCTCAGCCTGCATCTTCAAGACGGGATAATAATTATGAGACTGGGCCACGCCGGAGACGGAGGGGTACCAGAAATCGCCGTACCGTTCACCGGCAACCTGCTGAATGATGATGGCCATCAAGTCATCGTGCCCCTCGCCCGAGGCCTTGGAGAAGGCCTGCGGTCCCTCGAACCAGGTGGAGGCATAGACCAGCTTCACCGCTTCCTCGAGTTGTCTGCTCCTCTCCTGGAAGTCCGGATGATTGTTGGCAAGAAAGTATGTTGAATAGAGCCCGGCAAAGGGTTTATAAAGCCCATCCTCCAAGATGCTTGACGAGCGCACGGAGAGGGGAAAAGTACATTTCCGCAGAAAAGCGTGGAGATTTTCGGACAACCACGCAGGCATTGTCGCCTGCAGGAACATCTCCTGAATATGTTTGTCATCCAGGCCTTCCGTCAGCGTTAGATTATTCTCCTGGACAAAGGAATCAAAGCCATCCGCCGAGATCACACAGGTCTTCGGAATCGTGACATGCATCCGGGTCAGGATGGAATCCCGTTCGTGGACGTTCTGCAACCGGGCCCACATAAAGGCCAGCCCCCGCGCTTTGCCGCCGACGGAACCATCGCCGATCTTGACAAAATCCATGATTTCAGGATCATAGCCGTCAGCTGAAAACCTGGCCACAACCCCCTGCTGGCGAAGCTTCCGCAAAGAATGCACCTTGAAGACCAGATCGGCGCGCATGTCTTCGGTCTTTTCGATGCGGGAGATATATTCCCTGTGCAGGCGGCGCGCCAGAGCCACCTCCGCCCGAGCCATGATCCAATTGGAAAAATGATCCCTGTTCGCATGGTACCTGAGCGATTCTTCAGGAATCACCTTGAGCTTTTCCTCAAACTCCCGGATGGTGTGCGCCCGGCAGATCTCCGTCTTGTCCGGCATCCGGAAGACAAAGTCTCCGAAGCCGAGGTGATCCATGAAGAACCTGTGCAGCTCTTCTCGCACCAGCGGGGAGCTTTTGTTGATATACACAGCCGGTATCGCCTCCGCCTTGGCCCGGTTGTGCTGCTCCGATGATAAAAGAAGCAGGGGCAGGTCATGGAGCTCCTCCCGGACATGGGCAAGAATCCGGACCCCGGCGTCGCGGTCCATCCTGCATTCCCGTGGAAATCTGGCATCGGAGATGATCCCGAAAACATAGGGCCGGTAGGTCTCATACAAGGAAAGTGCATGCTCGTAATCGGTGGCCATCAGGACCTTGGGCCTGGCCCGCATTCTCAGCAGCCGATGTTTCTCGTTCAGACTCTCGTCCAGGACCGATTGCGTCTGCCTGACAACCTCATTATAGATCAGCGGCAGGAAAAAAGAGCGGTCCACCGGCGAATCCTCGATATAAATAATGACCCGGACCATGGCCCTTTTCGTATCGGCGGCCACATTGACATGATCTTCGACGTTCTTGACCAGGGCCACCAACAGATCGGCACCACAGCACCAGAGAAAGATATTGTCGATCCCCGAAGCAGTACACTTCGCCGAAAGGGGGGTGACGGCACGGATATTATGGGCAATCAAAATGATCGGCAGGGCCGGTTTGATCTTCTTGATGGCAAGGCCCAGGTCAAAGGCGTTCATGCCGCTCATAAATGGCATCGTGATCACCAGATCGAACTTTTCGTTCCTGATCCGGTCCATGGCCTCGACGCCTGAAGAAACCCTGGTCACCCGTGGCGCCCCGCTCAGGCTCAGACCCTGATATTCCTTGATGACCTGCGTGGCGATGGATCCATCCTCTTCCATGATAAACGCATCATACGGGCTGGAGACCAGGAGAATATTCAGGACCTTAAAGGCCATCAACTCATGAAAGATCTTGAAGTGCGGATCAAAATCAGGAATATCTTTTTCACTTTCTTCAAACACGGATCAACTCCTTGGATCAGGATCGAATAGGCACAGGACGTATCCGGTATAGCTCTGAATATAGTGTATATCCGTTGAGCCGAAAAATGAAAATTTTTCTCTAGTTTATATCTGTTTCCGAAGAGATTCTCCAAAGAGATGCTGCCGGAAAGGGGCTGATGGCAAGGAGAAAGAAAGGGGATAAGGAGGGTCAGATGCTCTGTTCTTTGCTTTCAGCGTGCAGCTCTTCCACGGTATTGACATTGCGCCACGACGATCTCATCCGTTCAGGCACTAAAGGTGACTCGACCTCCGGGTTTGCCGCCACCATGCCGATCCGCAGACAGTCTGTCCGCAAAAGATCCTCAAAAAGGGCTGCACAACGGAAATCGTAATGGGCCAGAAGGGGTTCAACATGCCCGTCTTCCTGCAGGCGGGGGACCGTTCCCCAGACACCAGGCCGTCGTCTGTCAAGCAGCCAGCGCACCGCATTTTCTTTGATATCGGGCATATCGCAGGCCACCAGGAGCCAGGAGACAGCGGGGTACAGGCGCATTGCCGCAAGGATACCGGAGAGCGGCCCGGCCACGTCGGGGATATCGGGCAGGCGGATAAGCTCCTGCATGCTGCCGGGGACATCTCCCTCTCCGGAGAGCACCAGACCGGCAACGAACGGCCGCAGGAGCCTCACCGTCCGCTCCAGCCAGGACATCCCGCCCTGGTCCTTCAACAGGTGCTTGGGCTGTCCCATTCTGGAACTTTTGCCACCAATCAGCACACAGCCCCAGACCGGTGTCTGCCGCCAGACCGTGGCTATCCATTCCGGTAGAAAGACCAGCACCTTCTCTTTACGCCGTTCAGGGCCGAAAAACCGCAAGGGAGATCCTGCTTCCGGCGGCAGCTTTCCTCCGTCTTCCAGCCAGATCACAGCCGGGAGCCGGTGGTCGCCTTCCACCAGTATCAGGTCACAAAGCCGGGAAGGATCCTGCTCAGGAACCTCCCGGATCACGGCCGCCTTCAGGCCATGTCCGACCAATTCCCGGGCAAGGAAGGCCAGAAGCGCACTCCGCTCCGCCTTTGTCGCGCCACAGACCCCGAGTACGGGGGTCGCGGCGGATCGCAAAGCAGGCAAGCGTCCGTTTTCCATCAGGAGTTCCAGGCGTTGGTCAGAGGCCAATCGCCGTGCGGCAGGATTCGAGCCGCACGGCCTCGCTTCAGAAACTCTGCCACCGCAGCCAGGCCATCAGCACCAATATTTAAAGAAAAATCGTTAACATAGAGGTCAATATGGCTCTTGACAACCTCGTCCTCCAGCTCCTGCGAATAGCTGCGGATATAGGGAAGACACCGATCCGGGTTGGCCCTGGCAAACTCCAGACTGTTCCGGATGGCGGTATCGATCCGGTCGATACAATCCGGCCCGAGACTGCGTCTGGCAGCGATGCAGCCAAGCGGGATCGGGTGGCCGGTTGTCTGTTCCCACCATTGTCCCAGATCCTGCAGACAGACAAGCCCCATCTGCTCGTAGGTGAAGCGGCCTTCATGGATGATCACGCCGCCATCGACACTGCCGTCACGGATGGCCTCCATGATGGTATCGAAGCGCATCTCGATAAGATCAATGCAGTCAGGGGCATACATCCGGAAGAGCAGGGCGGCGGTGGTGTGCCGTCCGGGGATCGCGATCCGCGCCTCGGCCAGGTTTTTCAGCTTCTTCCCGGCAGTTGTAACGAGCAAAGGACCGCAGCCGCGTCCAAGGGCACTGCCGGCCTGCAGGAGACAGTATTCGTCCAGCACATGGCCAAGGGCATGAAATGAGAGTTTCGTCACATCGAGACGGTGCGCCATGGCCCAATGGTTGAGGGTTTCCACATCTTCCAGAAGCGGCTCTGCAAATTGCAGACCGACGGTATTGCACCTGCCGTGCGCCAAGGCATAAAATATAAAGGTATCGTTCGGACAGGGAGAATAGCCGAGAGTAAGAGGATTCATGATCGTTCCGAAAGGGTAGTGTACCTGTAGATGCGAAGAGAGATGAAATGATGAAAAGTTGCTTGTTCAGGCGTACCTAACCCCGATAAACGGGATAAGTCCCTTCACGAAAAAATCTTCGCAGAAAACGTGCGAATAATTTTTCTAAGGGACTAAAAATAGGGTGGCCCAGCCATTGTTCACCATATAGCCGACTAAATCCTAGCCGATCAATACTATTGATGCAACTTTATTTGCAATCCCGGCGATTCCCCCCTCGTGATCTCCTTATTTACATAAAAGACATGTTGAGAAAACAAAAGCGACGTATGCCTCTTGTGGCACATACATTCTTGTGCTAGAAACAATGTATCTCCTATTCATCAGCCTGCAGCAGCTTTCCGGAACAACGGTTTGTTGCCGGTGCCCTTCTTTATAGGTTAATGTCGAAGCCATGGAAACCACAGACCTGTATATGGATCTCCAACATTTCCTCAATGAAGTGCCATTGTTCTCTTCAATCCCGCATTCTCAAATCAATGAAATCGCGTCGTGCTTTCATGTCTTACATTTGAAAAAAGATTCCATCATTTTCAGGCAGGGGGATGTAAGCGATTCGATGTATATAATTCGCTCGGGTGTTGTGGTGATCTCCTCCGAGAAGCATGACCAGTTACAGTTTCAAACAGAATTGAGAAGGGGGGACTTCTTTGGAGAGATGGCCTTGCTGTCCGACCTGCCAAGGAATGCTGAGGCAAGGGTGACGTTAGATTCAACACTCTTCTGCTTAAAAAAAGAGGATTTTGAAGCACTCTTATCTACAAACAAAAATATCGGCTTGTTCTTAAGCCGTCTCTATGCCAGGAGATTATCGTTTGATTCTGAAAAAAAAGTAGTGCAACACAAAGCCGGTTTCTATACCATTTCCGCCACTGAATCTGATCTTGGCCTTTCACATTTTCTCTATTCGCTGTCTTACCATGTTTCAGCAGAGTCAAACAAAAAAGTCTTGATTGTGGAGCCACATCTTGAACTTGAAAGCATTATGCGAAAATTTGATCTTGGAACCATTTCCTGCCCGGACGAAAGCCTTTTCGACCTTTTGCCGCCAAACATTTATGAGAGGGCGGATTTTCAATGGTTTCACCATTCTTCAGGCTTTTCTGTTCTCCAGGTGAATAAAGGGTTTAATGAACGATTGGTTTCGGTTCTGCCCCTTCTCCTGGAGAGCCTGAGATACAGGTATGATCTGGTTATTTTTAGTATTTCCCACTACTTTGGAAATCTTGAACAACAGGCGGTCAGGCTCTGCGATAAAAATCTCTTACTCATTAATAACACGCAGGAAGCACTCCGGGATGTAAGGGAAAAGCTCAAAAGACTGGAAGAAACAGCCGGCATCGGGTTGGACAGGGTCCGGGTGGGGGTCAGTCATCTTTGCGGTTCTAAAGGGA
>Ga0182021_10006742_pt1 | contig 13626 bp, 12 predicted proteins | sample 612E3MmetaG_FD_120493 | JGI IMG/M metagenome (GOLD analysis project Ga0182021, IMG submission 120493) | Permafrost microbial communities from Stordalen Mire, Sweden - 612E3M metaG (Illumina Assembly) | ecosystem: Environmental > Terrestrial > Soil > Wetlands > Permafrost | place: Sweden...
CCAATACCCAGTGATGCCCCTGTCACAATAGCTGAATTTTGGAGAAACGGATCTTGTTTCATATTGTCAATCTCCTTGTAATTACAACCCACCTATGATTTTGATAAAGGACTTAAACATCACATTCGTCATGATTAGTATATTAGCCTTCTCAAGGGTGTCAACAGGGGTAATAGGGGAAAAGGAGAGAATATCCTTATATACCCATATACTCATTTTAGGCATCTCTGAGCAAGGATTACAGACTCCTCTTCTGCTAAAACCTTGACATAAATAGAACATATGTGCTAATATACCGGAGACAATTAAATATCTCCGGTTTTATGCACGTCGCACCCTGTCGCTGACACTGGCGCTGGGAGAATTCGTTGTAACCGGTCCTTTGCGGACTAAGCCTTTCCATGGGCTTTACAACATTTTCTTCCATCACCAGTGTTTTTTTGCCTTAACCCTTTTACGGATGATGGGTATCGATATTTTTGCTTCACAAACCTTAGAGGAATAAGTATGGTCATGGATCTGCTCGACCCCACAGTCGCCCAGGCCGGGCTGGATAGCCCAATGCGTCAATCCATCCTGGACCAGGTCATCGACGCAGTCAACCGGGAGTTTCCGGGAATCCTGCTCCGCGCGCCTACCGAGGCGGAACGCCAGCAGGTGATCACGCGTGTGCGCGCCTTGGTTGCAGCCTCCTTCCGTGCTGCCAGTCTGCCCCCTTCCCTGGCAGAGCAATCCGCACTGGCCGAAGAAATTGGACGCCGTGTGATGGGCCTCGGTTTCCTGGACCTGCTCCTGCCTCCCGCCCGGACGGACCTTTCCGAGATGACCATCTATTCCAGCGGTCTCATTCAGGTCATGAAGAAAGGCAGCGTGCGCTGGGAGGATTCCGGGATGGAGGTCGAGGCGGCCGAGGTCTGGCGGGTGCTGAACCTGCTACTCGGTCCGCAGTCGCGATCGGCGAACGAGGCCACGCCCTCGGTGAACGCCAAGCTGCCCGCCACCCGGCATAACCCCGGCGGAGGCCGGATCAAGGTGCTGCATCCCGTGATCGCTCCGGGGAAAGGCTACCCATCTGTGAACATCCGCCTGTTCGAACAGAAACCAGTGCGCCCGGACTGGCTGCTCGAACGCCAGTTGATGTCCAGCACCATGATGGATTTCTTGGGGACTTCCATGCAGACCGGAGAACGCATTCTGATCTGCGGGGCGACACGCACTGGCAAGACCACCCTGCTCTCGGCGCTGTGCAATTTCCTGCCGGAGGGCTGGCGCATCGTGAAGATCGAGGACCCGGAGGAGATCTGGATCGACCGCAAGACCGTCCAGACCATCGAAGCCCGGGCTGCGGTCGTCGGCTCGGATGTCCCGGCCTACACCCTGGCGGATGGAGTCGATGATGCCATGCGCATGTCCCCCGATTACCTGATCCTGGGCGAGGTGCGGGACGGGTTCGCCGCCATGGCGCTGCTGCGGGCCTTCATGACCGGGCACTCCGGCTCCTGCACGCTGCACGCAGACAGCCCGCGTGAAGCCCTGGAACGCCTGTCCACGCTGCTGGGCAGCGAGAAGAATGTCTCGCCGCGCGACGCCGTGCGTATGATCGTCTCGTCGGTGGACCTGCTGGTGCAGATCCAGATCGTGGATGAGATCCGCCGGGTCACCTCCATCGCCCGGTTGGAAAAGAAACTGCAGGACGGGGAGCCGGCACTCGCCAACCTGTGGCGCTATGACGAGGCTTCCACCCCGAAGAAACCAGCCTGGTCGCAGGTGAATGAAACGGAGACTCTCTCATGAACATGACAAACCTGATTATCCTGATCTCTTTCCTGGCGGCGGCCATTGCCCTCTTGCTGGGTTGGGAGTTTGCGGGACGCTGGGATTTTCTTTCCTCCCGCACCCAGCGCCGTCTGCAGCAGGCCGAGACTCCTTTATTGCACGAGGAAACCTTCACCCGTCTTCCTGCAGGCAGTCTCAAGCGCAACCTGCTCGAAGCCGGCTGGAAGATCAGCGCAATCCAGTTCCGCCTGGGGAGCATCGGCCTCGGACTGGCTGGCGCCCTGTTGTCCTGGCGTTTCTTCCTGCCTGGCCTGCCGGCGCTGAGCATCGGCGGGATGCTGGCCTGGCTACCTTCGATGCTGCTCAAGGAGCGGGCGCTTTCCCGCGGCCTGCGCATCGATGAGCACCTGCCGCTGGCACTTTCCCGCATCTCTGCTGGCCTGGAGGCCAATCGCGGCCTGGATGAGGTCTTGGAGACGGTGGGGCTCTCCCTGCCCGAGAACAGCCCCCTGACCGCCGAACTCGTGAAGGCCGCCCAGGACATCCGCAGCGGGGATGCCCAGGATGCTATGAAAAAGCTGGCCGAGCGCTCCCCTTCACCCTCCCTGGCGAATGTTGCCATGCTGCTGGAATCATTTGTCCGGGCCGGCGGCGGGCAGTATGCGGGAGTGGTTTCCGAAGCCGCCGTGCAGATCCAGCGCATCATCGCCGTGCGTAACCATGGGCGCGCCAAAGCTGCCCAGGCCCTGCAGTCCGCCCGGCTCATCCCGCTGATCATGCTCGGGGTGCTCTTCATGATGGCCTCCGACCCGGCCACCGCGGAATCCTTTCGCACCGGGACAGTGCAGGTCGTGATCGCCCTTGCCATGGGCGTCATGCTGCTGGGCTTTTTACAGATGCGCAAGGGCATCCGGAGGGTCGTCTGAAATGGAACTTCTGATCGCAGTCATTTCCCTGCTGGTGGCAGCCGCCAGCGGTCTGCTCCTGGACCGATTTATCGAAGTGGTGGATCACCGGGCCGCCGCCCGCATCGCCCAGGCCGAACAGCCGGCCAAGCGCCTGTCCGCCCACGCGGAAGAACGAGTTGGCGGCGCCCTGGAACGCCTGGTACCCGGCTATGTCCGCCAGATCCGCTCCGATCTGTATTGGGCGGCCTTTGCCGACTCTCGCTTTCAAGGTCGTTCGGCTGCGGCAGTCTTCGGACGCCAGGTATTCATGACGGTTGCGATCGGCCTTGCGGCATATCTGGCCCTGGGCTCTTCGATTGCCCTGGCCGGCGGCCTGTTCATCGGCTGGTCCCTGGCGCGCTCCGACCTGCACTCCAAGGCTGAAACGGTACGTCTGCGCATCGCCCAGGAGCTACCGGAGTTCGTGCAGCTGATGGCCGCGGAATCGGCCAGCGGTGCAGGGCTGGATGCCGTCCTGAAGCGCGCCACGAGTGGGACCGGCTCGGTTGCCCGCTGGCTCTCTGGTGTGCTGGATGCTTCCGCGGGTAAGCCGCTCTTCTCGGAAAATGGGAAGGGCACCCTGCGTTCTGCCGCCGAAGAAAGCGGTCATCCTGGGCTCGTGAGCCTGGCCATCCAGCTGGGTTTTGCCGGGCAGGGGATCCAGGTGCAGTCGCTGCTGAAGTCCCTGGCCCAGACCTTCGCGGATGAATTTATTTCCCAGGGCGAGACGCGCGCCGAGAAGCTGGGTTCGTCCCTGGGCGTGATGGCGGCGATCTTTTATTTCATGCCCTTCGTGATCACCGTGCTCACGGTGGTGGGCGTGCCCTTGATCAGCACCATCACCGGACAGTAGCCAGGAGTTGTTATGAATCAAAACCAGAGTTCTTCCCTTCCCTCGAAACGCCGTTTTTATCTCGGGATCCTCCTTCCAGGTGTCCTGGCCGGTACGGCTATTACCATGCTAGCCTGGCTGCAGAAGTGGACCCCGCTGCGGGCTCCCCACTGGTTGTATGCTGCCCTGTTCTGGGCGGGCGTGGTCTCCGTGATCGTCTATGGAATCTTTCTCCAACGCCGGCGCACTTTCCTGTCCCGGCTGTGGGTGGGGACGGCGGTCCTGACCGCCATCGGCACGGTCTGGCTGTTCCCCGAAACCCTGGCTCCCGGCTGCAGCGGGATGCCGCGCGCCTTCGCCCATTGGGAAAACCAATGCACCACCACCTGCACGACCGTTTGCACCTGGTGGGTGCCGCTGTCTGACCCGACCTGCGCGGCGCAGCCGCACCAGCCCTGGGACATCGGCTGCTGCTGGACCTACGGCCAGAGCTGCACCACCAGCTGCAACAATGTGTGGGTGGATGACCCGCCGACGGTTAGCGGGGCTGTGTCCTGCTCTTCACCGGGGAGTAATGGCTGGTGCCGCGGAGGCGCCGCACTTTCCCTGACCGCCTCCGACCCCCAGAATTATCCGCTGATCCTCTCCGGCACCATCGGCGGAACGTCGTTCTCCTGTTCAGGCCCTTCCTGTATGCAATCCATCCCGGATGGATCGGGTTCCGCCTCCTTTACGGCGGCTGCCGCAGGCGGGGGCAACCTGTCCTCTTCGCCCGGAAGCGCCGCATACCAGGTGGACAGCGCAGCTCCGTCCCTGGCCCTGGCGATCCCGGATCCGAACGGCTCGAATGGCTGGTTCATTTCCGGTCCGGTGAGCGCCACAGCTTCCGCTACAGATGCCACCTCCGGTGTTGCCGGCGTGAGTATTAATGCAGGCGGCGCCACTTTTACCGCTGCCTCGGAGGGCGTGTATCCCCTGACCGCCAGCGCCACCGACAACGCCGGAAATTCCACCTCCACGGGCGGCACGATCCAGATCGACTCCGTGCCTCCTTCGCTGAGCGTCTCTGCCTCGCCTGCGGATGGGAAGGGCGGCTGGTATGTATCTCCGGCTGTGGTGACCGCCACGGTGAGCGATGCCACCTCCGGTGTGGCTGGTGTCCAATATCGGGTGGATAGCGGAGCCTGGCAGGACGGCACCACGGCTACCGTGAGCGCGGATGGGAAGCATACGGTCCAGTTCCAGGCGCGTGATCAGGCCGGGAACACCACTTCGGAAACGCAGAAGGTGGACGTGGATATGACACCCCCACAGTCCGGATTTACCTCCCCAGCGGAGGGCTCGACCGCTTACGCTCATGGGCAGGATTTTGTCATGAGTGGTGCGTCCTCGGATGCCACCTCCGGGTTATCCGCCGCGCAGATCTCACTCGATGGCGGCACCCGCTGGCAGCCGATCTCGATCCATTCTGACGGGACCTGGTCTTACACCTGGGACACCACGACCGCTTCCGACGGGCCGCATGGAGTGCTGGTAAGTGCTGCCGACCAGGCTGGGAACCAGGAGCACACCGCCCGGATCACCGTCGTCGTCGCCAATATCGGCCCTTCCGCCTCGATCTCCGATTCATTTTTAGTCAGTCAGGACGTTCCAGTCCTGTTTTCACCCAGCATCCTGCCGATCACCGGCGCACGCATTCTGGTCTCGGACAGCGGAGGCCATACCCGTACCTATAATTACTCCCCATCCTCCCTACCCACCAGCTTTCAATGGGACGGGCTGTGGGACGATGGTACGCAGGCCGTACAAGGCGACTACCTAGTGGATGCTTCTGCCTGGGACATGTTCGGGAATACCGGCCACGCGACTGGAATCGTTCAGGTCCCTACTCCAAGCCCTACCCTCGAGCCCTCTCCCATCCCTACGATAGCCCTTCCAACGGCAAAGCCTGTCCGGCCCAGCTCCACTCCGTCTCCTTTATCATCCCCGAAGGCGACCCATACACCGACGTTTACTCCAACTCTTACACAGATCGCTACACAGACTGTAACGCCTACCACGCCTCCGCCGGCAACACCCACCCAATTCACGACCACCCCGGTTCCACCCGTACCGGGGCAAGCAACGACTCCCAAGCCCCAGCCTCCGGCGCAGCAGTCTGTGCTGATCTGGCCGGCCCTTGGTTTCGTGGCACTCCTGGCGACACTCGCCGCCTCCAGCCTCTCGGACCCCCGCCCGCAGGCGCTGCGCCAGCTCGCCAAGACCCTGGAGACCATCCAGGATCAACCATCCTAATCCATTTCAAGAAAGGAATTTCCCATGTTAGACATACTCTTTGCTCTTTCTGTCCTCGCCGCTGTGATCTTCTTCGGCGCCCTGATCTCCGTTGGCAACGAACGCCAGCGCAAGGCGATTGACGGCATCCGCGAGCAGTCCTCGCACTGGGCCGAACAGGACCTGCGCCTGAAGCGCGCCCGCGCCATGCGTGACGTGCGCATCCCTGATACCCGCCAGTGGCTCAGCGGGGTGACCGCCCGGCTGCTGGGCACCTCTCCGCATCTACTTGCCCTGAATCCGTGGGAAGAGAACGGCATGAAAGCCGTCGTCTGCCCCTGTGAGGATGGGCGCAAGCTGGTGATGACCCCCGTCCCGCCCGCCCAGTTCGTGAAGGCCGTGCGGGTGAACGGGCGCAGCCGACTGGCGAAGGCCGAGGTCGGGCTTCTGGGCGACCGCCCACAGCGGGTGACTGTGCACGAGATGAATATCGTCACCTGCGGCTCGTTCTTCGACCTGGAAGCCAAGCTGGCCTGGCAGCAGGTGTGCGGCAGCCCGCTGGACGCCGAACGGCTGTACCTGTTCGAGGTCCCACCCGCTATCAGTAATCAACATCATCGTTCTACATTCTAGTTCTGCATTTGGAGGAAACCATGTTTAACAAATTGTTCAATGCTGTACCAATCCCCATCTTCCGCAAGACTGAGAAGGGGCAGGGGTCTGCAGAGTTTGGCACCATCCTGGCTGGGCTGATCGTCGCCGTGCTGATCGTGATTGCCATCTTCCGGGATGCCCTGATCTCCCTGTTCCAGCGTATTGCCAGCCTGATGGGTGGCGGATAGATGCCGATGCCGGCAGACTGAGGACCGCTGGTAGATTACCAAGGAGATATTTATGTGTAAGAAAAAGGAACACGGCCAAAGCTCCGTGGAGTTCGCCCTGGTTGTGACCATGGCCATCATCATGTTCCTGGGGATGGTGCAGTTCGGGATGTACCTGTACGGGTTGTCCATCGTTGAGAACGCCGCCCGCAACGGGGCTCGTATCGGGGCGACAAGCCAGGGCTGTACCCCCTGTGATGCAACCGCAGCGGCGCGGTCTGGGCTCCAGGGGCAGCCAGTAATCCGGGACGCGGCGGTTTCCGTGCTCGCGCCAGGCGGGGTGGTGGGCTCGACCATACGTATCCGGGTCACCGCACACATCCCGATGATTGTTCCTGGCGGGGGAACCTTCGGCCTCGGACCGCTGACAACGGTATCGGCTGAGGCGACTTTCCGGCAGGAAGGGTGGAGGCCGTGAAGCGGCAAAGTGGACAGACAACTGTTTTTTTCGCCCTCGTCCTGACTGGCCTACTGCTGATGACAGCAGTGGCAGTGGAAATTGGGCGGATTGTCTATGTGCGCGGGGAGGTGGGCAAGGCGGCGGACGCGGCTGCACTCGCAGCTGCCTCAAGGATCAATGTGGCTTTATATCGGGAAACGGGAGAGATCCAGTTTCTACCGGATGCATATGCAACCACGCAGACCTATGCTTCGATGAATTCGACGTTTCTCAGGAGCCGGCATATCGGCGTGGCGGTAACGGGGATCAGCGTGGATGCCGCGACCCAGGTGGTGTCGGTGTCTGTAGGTGCAGATTTGTCATCGCTTATCCCTGGTATCTTACCGTTTGAAGGGGTTTATCAGATCATGGGAACCGCAGAAGCCAGGGTGGAGGGAAGGTAAAATTAGTCGCGTAAGGGTTGAAGGTTAATTGTTACTATTACTTTTTGCTGCATATCATTGGACGCATTGTTGACCAGCTCTATACCAAAGCATATGACTACGAAATAGATGTGGCTGAGTATCTTTCACCAAGCGTAACTTCGATTTGATTATGGGCGGTGTTGTTACTAATAACTATCAAGTCACACTCCATAAGTAGAAAATATCATCTGGGTATTTAAAAAACAAAAACTTATTCTCACTTGCGATTGGGGAATTTCGCCAAGTCGATTTGATTTGGATTTTTAACTCAATGCTATAATAATTGGAATATCTGGGATAAAATCTATTTTATAAGGGCGAGGCGAAAGATGGCTGATATAGAAGAATTTTGGACGGCAGCAGAAGTTGCAGTTTATTTGCGTTTACCGCAATCTACTGTATATAAACTCGCTCAAGACAATATCCTCCCTGGGTTTAAAGTGGGCAAACACTGGCGCTTTCGTCACGAGGCAATTCTCAAATGGATTGATGAAAGAGAAAATAAGCCGTCTTCTTCCACCTTTGATAAATTCAAATAAATGCCGGATTCGATGACAACGAAGACCATGAATCCCATTCCCGAAATAGGACAAATCGTCACAGTTCGCCAAAGGCGATATGTTGTATCTGACATTCAGCAGAGTGCAATTCCGCTTGAGGCTCTTTCGATAAATGGTGATAATTCACAGCATCTGATTTCCTTAAGTTCGATTGAAGATGATGCATTGGGGGAAACACTTCAGGTTATTTGGGAAATTGAACCGGATGCCAGAATCAATGAAAAATCTGGGTTACCAGATCCAACGGGCTTTGATTCCCCTAAAAGGTTCGATTCTTTCCTGAATGCTGTTCGTTGGGGAGCAATCAGTTCTGCAGATATTCGATCCCTCCAGGCACCTTTCCGAAGCGGCATTACGATTGAGGATTACCAGCTCGACCCACTTGTACGCGCAGTACAGATGCCTCGCGCGAATTTACTGGTTGCAGATGATGTAGGTCTTGGTAAAACTATCGAAGCCGGCCTGATCGTGCAGGAATTGCTGCTCCGGAACCGAGCTCGGACAGTGCTGATAGTCTGTCCTTCCTCCCTTCAAATACAATGGCGCGATCAGATGCGAGATAAATTTGGCCTGGAATTTCGTATTGTAGATTCCGAGTTGATGCGAATTTTGCGCCGTACCCGCGGCTTGCACACCAATCCCTGGTCACATTTTCCTCGTCTAATCACGTCAATCGATTTCCTTAAACGCGATCGTCCCATGCGTTTATTCAAAGAATTACTTCCTGCCGATGATGAACCAAAATATCCGCGTAAATTCGACATTCTCATCATTGATGAGGCACACAATATTGCCCCGGTGGGCCGCGGAAAATATGCCACCGATTCAATGAGAACATTGGCCATTCGCACCATTGCGCCTCATTTTGAGCACAAATTATTCCTTACTGCGACCCCCCATAATGGTTATAAAGAATCCTTTACCGCTCTGTTGGAACTTCTAGATAACCAACGCTTTGCCCGCGGCATTGAGCCTGATCGTCAACAGCTTCAACTGGTGATGGTGCGACGGATGAAAAGCGAGTTGCCCCCCCAATTTGACGGCTCGCCGCGTTTTCCAAAGCGCCACATTCAAGCAATTGAAATTGCCTACACTGAAGAAGAAAAAAAGGCGCATGCTTGGCTGCAGGAATATACCGAACTTCGACAGCAGAACCCGAAAGATGCAGTTGAGAGGTATGCCACTGAGTTTATGATGAAGATGCTCAAGAAGCGGTTATTCTCTTCACCAGCCGCATTCTTGCTCACCCTTGAACGCCATCTCAAGACGCTTCAGAAGACCAAAGTTACACCGGAACAGCATAAACCGGCATTTGGCATTTTGCGACAGCAGCTTGAGGCAGCGGAGGAGGATGATCCGCAAGAGATCACAGACGAGTCATCATCTGATGAAGATGCTATTCTGACTGCTACTCGCCTTTTCCGCCCGCTTAACCCCCGTGAGAAGGAATTATTGGACAACCTTCTAGTTTGGGCGAAACGGTCCGCACCTCGGCCGGACAGCAAAATTCAGGAACTACTGAAATGGCTGAAAACCAATATCAAATCTAATGGGGTCTGGTCAAACGAAAGGGTGGTCATTTTCACTGAATATCGGGCCACGCTTAATTCACTACAGGAACTGCTTGCTATGGAAGGTTTCACCGGTGAAAACCGCCTGATGACTCTTTACGGTGGGATGGATGATGAGAAACGCGAAGCAATTAAAGCTGCATTTCAAGCCCAGCCAGAAATCAGCCCGGTGCGAATTTTACTAGCGACCGATGCTGCCTCTGAGGGAATCGATCTTCAAAACCACTGCCACCGCATTATCCATATGGAAATACCATGGAACCCTAATCGGTTGGAACAGCGCAATGGCCGCTTAGATCGTCATGGTCAAACAAAAGATGTGTTGGTTTACCATTTTGTTACCAAAGGTTACGGTGACCAAGAACAGAATGCTTGGGATGTACGCGGCCAGGGATTGGAAGCCGATCTGGAATTCTTGTTCCGGGCAGTCAAAAAGGTTGAGCAGATCCGCGAAGACTTGGGTAAAGTCGGCCCGGTGATTGCCCAGCAGGTGGAAGAAGCCATGCTGGGAAAACGCCGCCGGCTGGATACCGCCCAGGCGGAGCGAGATAATGAGCCGGTTCGACGCATGTTGAAATTCGAACGAGATTTGCGCGCCCAGATTGCCCGCCACATGGAACAGCTTCAGGAAACCCGCCAAACCATGGCTTTCTCTCCTGAGAATACAGAAGTCATTGTGGAGACAGCTCTCGAGCTCGCCGGCCAGCGACCCTTGATCCCCATAAAACTTAATCCTTCGCCGAAAGAACATAGTCACGCAAACGACTATGATGCCTTCACTTTGCCCGCACTGACCGGTAGTTGGGCGGCCTGTGCGGAAGGATTAGCCCACCCGCATAGCGGACAAATCCGTCCGATCGTGTTTGACCATAACGCAATGGACGGGCGAGATGATGTGGTTTTGGCGCACCTCAATCACAGGTTGGTGCAGATGTCCCTGCGCCTCCTGCGAGCCGAAGTCTGGTCGCCGGCTAGTAAGAATGGATTGCACCGTTTGACAGCTTGTTTGGTGGCAGATTCCGCCCTTGCTGATCCAGCAGTGATCGCTTTTGCCCGCCTAGTGGTCATCGGTGGTGACCAGAACCGCCTGCACGAGGAGATCATCGCTGCTGGCGGCATCCTTAAGGAAGGCAAGCTGGTAAGGATGAACGTTGGCCAGGTGAATAACGCGATCACCGCAACGACAGAGCGGGAACCGTCATTGGCACTTCAGCAGCGCTTACTGGATCTCTATCCGCACATTGCCCCATCTATCTCCGCATCGCTAGAGATGCGCTCCAAAGAGCGCATGGAGAGTATCCAGAAATTGTTGGCAGAGCGTTCAGAATTTGAAGCAAAAAGTATCGAAAGTGTCCTCATCGAACTGGCTAACTCCATCCGGCAGGAACTGGATGAACCTGAAGTTCTGCAATTGGAATTGTTCACCAGCGAGGAAAAAGACCAGCTGAATCGCAATATGGATGCCTTGCAGCGCAGACTAGCGGCTATACCAGGCGAGATTGAACAGGAAAAGAAAGTGATTCGGGAGAGATATTCTGGCCCTCAGACACGTATGTTCCCTGTGGCTGTCATGTTCCTTGTGCCGGATAAGTTAAAGTGAAACACAAATTATGGTTAAATGCTACCCTGTTCACAGTAAAGATGTTGTCATAAAGAGATAATCCATGTCCATCGCTCGACACCATAACGAATGGCTTTCCCTTATTGAAATCTCCGGCCCGTTCTTGAGCCTACCGGTGCTGATGCGCATCTTTCCTCAGGGATTGGATGCACTCGATCGCGATGGGCTATCTGAACTGCGCTTGGCTTATGAAGAATGGCTTGATGATCAAAACAGCCTTAGGCCATCCCCTGCCATTCATTCGGTGTGGGTACGCTATATATTTGAACATGTCCTTGGGTTTGAGAAAGCTAATCTATTGGAAGGCTCGGCGATCCCAGTAACCCTGAAGGCATTTGTCGCGGAACAAGGTGAAACCCTATATCCGGAATTGGTCGTGGTCTCGAGCGATTCGTCGGTGCAAAAACCGCGTATGTTGATTCAGGTCTATCCCATCACCCAGGGATTGGAAAAATCGATGCACGACCGACGTTGGAAAGCCTCACCGGCCATGCGCATGCTTGAACTGCTGCGCGCCACCGGTGTGCAGCTAGGCTTGGCGACCAACGGCGAGCAGTGGATGCTGGTCAATGCCCCAAAAGGGGAGACCAGCACGTTCGTCTCCTGGTATGCTGCGCTGTGGCTGGAAGAACCACTTACTCTGCGTGCTTATACTTCACTTCTTGGTGCCTCCCGCTTCTTCTCTGTGGCAGACGAAGACACGCTGGAGGTCATGCTCAAGGACAGTGTAAATGAGCAGCAGGAAGTCACCGATCAGTTAGGCTATCAGGTGCGCCGGGCAGTGGAAGTGTTGATCCGTGCCGTGGATAAAGCCGATCAGGACCGGGGTCGCGCTCTTCTCAAGGATATTCAGGAGTCTGACCTTTACGAAGCCGCTTTAACCGTGATGATGAGATTGGTCTTTCTCTTTTCCGCCGAGGAACGCGGTTTGCTGCTGTTGGGTGACCCGCTTTATGACCAGAATTACGCTGTCTCCACTTTGCGAGCCCAACTGCGTGAAACCGCCGACCAGCAGGGGGAAGATGTTTTGGAACGCCGTTTCGATGCCTGGTACCGCCTGTTGGCGACCTTCCGCGCCGTGCACGACGGCATTCACCACGACCGACTGAACCTACCTGCGTATGGCGGTAGCCTGTTTGACCCCGACCGCTATCCGTTTTTGGAAGGCCGTTCTTATTCTCCTGTTTCGCAAAGGAGCCAGGGAGACATTCTCCCCATCTCCAACCGTACGGTATTGCACCTGCTGGAAGCGCTACAGATCCTGCGCGTCAAGGTACCGGGGGGCGGGCCGACCGAAGCGCGCCGGCTCTCCTTCCGCTCGCTAGATGTGGAACAGATTGGACATGTTTATGAAGGCCTGCTCGACCACATTGCAGTGCGCGCTAAGGAGCCCGTTCTGGGGCTGACTGGGACGCGCGATAAAGAGCTGGAAATTACCCTGTCCACCCTATTAGCTGAAGAAGCCAAAGGCGAAAAGAGCTTTTTTGCTTTCCTGAAGGAGCAAACCGGCCGCTCTGAAAACGCACTGCATAATACCCTACAGGAAAAGCCGGATGTATTCACCAGCCAGCACATGCAAATCGCCTGTAACAACGATGCGAAGATGTACGAACAGGTTGCGAAGTTCGCCGGTCTGGTGCGAGAGGACGATTTTGGCTACCCGGCCGTTTTTTTGCCTGGTAGTGTGTATGTTACCGCCGGCGCTACCCGCCGCGCCACCGGAACGCACTATACCCCACGTAGCCTGACCGAACCGATCGTCCAGCACACACTTGAACCGCTGGTCTATACTGGCCCTGCCGAAGGGCTGCCGAAAGAGCAGTGGAGGCTTAAACCTCCCGCAAAGGTGCTCGACCTAAAAATATGCGACATGACCATGGGGTCAGCTGGATTTTTGGTACAGGTGGTGCGTTATCTCTCCGAACGGTTGGTTGAAGCCTGGGATGCCCTGACACCTATACCAGTTCCTGGATCAGGCGAGGGGTGGCTTCAAATCACTCCTGAAGGTCAATCTGCAACCGGCAAACCCGGCGAACTAATTATTCCGAAAGACGATGAAGAACGCCTGATACTGGCGCGCCGGCTGGTGGCGGACCGTTGCATCTACGGCGTGGACAAAAACCCGTTGGCTGTTGACATTGCCAAGCTCTCCATCTGGCTGACCACCATGGACAAAGTGAACTGCACCCCGAAAGTTGGACACAACCAACTTCGGAGGTGTAGTTTTTTATGACCAAGTTTACACGATCGGACAAGTTAACAGCGGCCCTGGCTGTGGAGGCGGGGGACAGCATAGCCAG
>Ga0182021_10006743_pt1 | contig 13622 bp, 6 predicted proteins | sample 612E3MmetaG_FD_120493 | JGI IMG/M metagenome (GOLD analysis project Ga0182021, IMG submission 120493) | Permafrost microbial communities from Stordalen Mire, Sweden - 612E3M metaG (Illumina Assembly) | ecosystem: Environmental > Terrestrial > Soil > Wetlands > Permafrost | place: Sweden...
CTGGCGTGAAGCTATGAATAAACAGATGGAATCCGAAGTTGCAAAACATTCTGAAATAAAATTACTTATTTCGGATGCGCAACAGAGTAACGCAAAACAGGTCGCCGATGTTGAAAATTTTATTGTTCGAGGTGTTGATTTGCTTATGATTTCACCAAACGAAGCACAACCTCTTACCGGTATTGTTGAAAAAGCCTATGATAAAGGGATTCCTGTTATTGTTATAGATCGCAAAATATTATCGGATAAACATACTTGTTTTATCGGTGCGAACAACGAACTGATAGGCAGAGAAGCAGGAAAGTGTGCCGCCCAACTTCTGAATGGCAAAGGTAAGATTGTAGAAATTTCGGGATTAAAAGGATCAACTCCCGCAATTGAAAGGCATAATGGGTTCATGGATGGAATTAAGGATTATCCTGATATAAAGATTATATACTCTCAGGACGGTGCCTGGCTGAGGGAAAAAGGAAGGTCAATAATGGAAAATGCGTTGCAGCGCTTTGAAAAAATCGATTTAGTATACGGCCATAATGATCCTATGGCTATTGGCGCGTACCTGGCAGCACAATATGCAGGGAGAGCAAAAGATATCTACTTCATCGGTATCGACGGGTTAGCGGGAACGGAAGGGGGAGTGCAGGCGGTGGCGGACAATAAACTTAAAGCGACATTCATCTATCCGACCGGAGGCGGGATAGCTGTTCAGACTGCTTTAAAGATTTTAAAGGGTGAAAAGGTTCCTAAAGACATTACGCTTTCAACGGTTGCAATCACCCCAAAGAATGCGAATGAATATTTAGTTGGCGGCAATAATTAATTCGTATCCTTCATAAATTATTATTATATGCTCCGATTATTGAAGATCAAAAAAAGCTTTTCCGGTGTCGAAGTATTGCATGATATTTCATTTTCTGCGGAAAGAGGATGCGTTACCGCACTGGTAGGTGAAAATGGTGCAGGTAAATCAACGTTAATGAAAATATTGAGCGGAGTCTATTCGGATTATGACGGAGAGGTTTATATAGATGATGAAAAGATTTTTTTTAAGAATCCATGGGAGGCAAAACATCGCGGTATTTCTATTATCCATCAGGAGCTTAGCTGTATTCCCGATCTTACTGTCGCGGAAAATATATTTTTAGGGAAAGAACCGGTCGGAAAATTCAGATTCGTAAACTATCCCAAACTCATTCGAGATGCCGGGGCAATATTGAAAGAATTTGACTTTCCTTATTCTCCTGATACTATACTTAGAAATATAAGCGTCGGGTGGCAGCAAATTGTTGAAATTGCTCAAGCCTTATCAAGTGATGCCGGAATTTTTATTCTGGATGAACCAACTTCTGCTCTTGCCGAAAGTGAAATAAAAATACTTTTTGAAAAAATCCGCCTGCTTAAACAAAGAGGAAAGATCATTATCTTTATTTCACACCGGCTTGAGGAAATTTATGAAATTGCCGATGAAATAGCCGTAATGCGAGATGGCCTGCTTATAGGAAAATATTCCGCGGCGGAAATTACACGCGGCGAACTGATCGGCAAGATGGTCGGCAATAATCTCCGCGAGATTAGACAAACAGAATCATTTTTCGGCGATGAAACGACATTGCAAGTTGAGGACCTTAACGTATTTGATAATTCCGCATCATACCTTTCCGGCATTACATTCACTTTGATGCAAGGAGAAATATTAGGACTTGCCGGCCTTCTCGGTTCAGGTAAATCCGAACTCTTGAAATTTCTTTTCGGTGAACTTAAAGCACGGTATACCGGGAAAATTATGTTCGGAGAAAATATTTACACGCCAACATCTGCCTCCATATCTCTGAAAAAAAATATTATTTATCTGACTAAGGATAGAAAAACTGAAGGGATTTTTGCGGGCCTTGATATGATAGAAAACAGCACCATATCGGTTCTTTCGGATTTTTCGTCGGGCGGATTTATACATAAATCCCAAGAAATGGAAGCAGTATTAATTCAAAGTAAAGAATTAAACGTAAGGTTTAACTCCTTGCATCAAAAGATAGAAACACTGAGCGGCGGAAATCAGCAAAATATTTTGATAGGCAGAGGGCTGCTGAATAATCCCAGATTATTACTGCTTGATGAACCTACACGGGGGATAGATATCGGGGCTAAGGAAGGAATTTATAATCTGATTAACGGATTAAGCTCCAAAGGTATCTCTTTTATAATCAGTTCTTCCCACATGCCGGAACTGTTGAGAATTTGCGACCGGATTTTAGTCCTTTTTAACGGAGTACCGGCAGCATTGCTGACCGCTCGAAAAACCGATACCAAAGAAATATTACATTACGCTTTTAATGAAGGTCAATTATGAGCAAACTGAACAAATTAAAACTGTCAGAAAGGGAGTGGGTTAGACCGGTTTTGGGCGTTATTATAATATTCGTGCTGTGTGTTATCGTCTCTCCTGTCAATAGTAAAGGGAGTTTAATCTTTCTAAAATTTGAAAATTTGACTAACATTTTACGGCAGGTGTCGGAAAACGGTATAATTTCAGTAGGAATGACTTTTGTAATAATTGCTGGCGGAATTGATCTTTCAGTGGGTTAGATTTTAGCCTTGAGCGCAACAATTACCGCTTTTGGTTTAATGGATTGGCAGCTGGGATTTATTCTGACAATGCTGATTGCTTTAACCGTCAGCAGCGCCGCAGGATTTTTGAACGGTGCAATAACTTCCTGGGGGAAAATACAATCTTTTATTGTTACTCTCGCAATGATGACGGCAGCCAGGGGATTCGCTCTCTTTATTGCTAACAATAATTCAAGAGATATAGGATTCGGTCCGGGTGCAGCACCCGATATTTTTAAAATATTTACAACAAGTTATTTAGGGGTACCTTTTCCAGTGTTCATCTTTATAACCGTTACTATCCTCTTTTTAATTATACTAAAAATGACGCGGCTTGGCAGATACGTTTATGCAATCGGCAGCAACGAAAACGCGGCAATTCTTGCAGGGCTAAAAGTAAAACGGATCCGGACTTACACATTTATAATTGCCGGATTTTTCTCGGGCCTAGCGGGAATTATTCATACGGGACAGCTGCTTCAGGGTAATCCGAACGACGGCATTGGTTTTGAACTGGATGCTATTGCAGCCGTGGTTATCGGCGGAACCAGTCTTAACGGCGGAAAAGGTACACTTGAGGGCACATTTGCCGGTGTTCTGATTATCGGATTGCTGAGTAATATACTTGGTCTTCATGGTATTCAGAAGGATTTTCAGCTGATGTTGAAAGGAGCAATTATTGTCGGCGCAGTCTTGATACAAGGAACAGGATTCCGGCTAAACTTCTTGAAATTTATAACTCACTCCCGCCGATGAAGTGTCGCATCTGAGCGCGGTCGTATTTCAATCCGCCGAAGGCGGTTTTAAGGTTGATTCCTCGCCTCTTGAGGCGTATAAAACAAAATTGGTTTTCAGATACCTCTCTGCTTGCGGCGAGGAGATTCATTACCCGATCTTCGTTATGCATCTTTATCTTAGAGCGTAAATAATGGAACAACTTTTCAGATACCCGGGTAACGTTTTTATTTCATGAAAGGCTGTTCAACATTTGATACAAAACATTTTTTTATATCGATACTTCCATATTTAATTTGGATAAACGGCTTGCCGTTTTTAAGCCCCGCATTTCCAAAACCTGTTTCAGTCGAAATAAAAGATATGAAGTTATTACCCACTTTCGAATCAATGTAGAGCGTATGTTCAACGGCATCATAACGAACACCTGTTAATCCCTGCAAAAGGCCGTAGCTTGACATTGCCCTTGCATACCAATGTCCGCACTCGTATTCATCAAACGGATTTCTGATGCGTCCGTCATACCTCTTTCTTATCTCCCGAACGATTTCCAATCCTTTTTCCACTTCACCCATACTCATGAGATGAGAAGCAACCTGGTATTCGATTCCTGTCCATACTTCGTTGCTGTAAACAAAAGGTAATGCAGGCTCTCCGCCTTGCGGCCACGAACAAAGAAGAAGTCCCCCTTCCTTACCAAAGGCATATCCCGCGCGCTGCGGATTTACATGGTCGGATAAATCAAATTTCAAATTATATTTATGCACTGATAAGAGATGACTTTTTATTTTACCCTCATCGATAATATTATCGATACCCGACATTTTTGCAATCCAAAGCCCCAAAACCCCATCGCTTAGACATCCCATTCCATATTGATATTTGGGACCCTCCTTTTTTAGAATTTCCAACGCTTCAGGAGAATAAGTTGTTCCCACGCTCTTTTTGGAAGCTTCTACAGGGTTTGGGGCACTCAGTCCTTCCCATTTTACCCTTTGTATAAAATATTCACCATTGAATAATTCGGATTCCATCAACCTTTTGCCTTTTTCAAGTAATTCTCTATATTGCTCCGAATTATCACCCATTTCATCCGACATTTTGATAAATGCCGTTAAAGCGCCGAGATAAAAACCTGTGCACATCCCCTCGGGTCCCCAAAATTCAATATCGTAGGTATTATGATGAGGTTCTTCCACGACGCCTTTATGACGAGGGTCCCAGCACCCGATACAATAATCCATGCTCCTTTTTACCAGGGGCCAAAGCTTCTTCAACCAATTCTTATCACCTGATATTCTCCATTCACGATACATCTTCATAATCCCGCCTAACTGTCCGTCGGCGGCGGCATGCCAGGTATGCTCAACCGGTCTGATGGGAAGATTTCCCCTGAAATTCTGATGTCCTTCTTCATTTTGATTAATATTAAATTCTGTTTCGCGTAAAGACCTTTCAAGACCCGGGAATAAATGTGATATCGCCTGTGCATAGTTCCAGACATGCGTACAGGAACCGTTACAACATCCCCCCAAATCAAAACATCCTTCCCATCCCCAGAGTTTTCCGTCTTTCTGTCTCAGGACGGTCGGTGATTTAAGAATAGTTAAATTCGCGGCAACAGCCTCTAAGACTTCCGGAGGTAAATCCGAATTATAAAACGCATCTGTAAAAATTCCAGATTTGTTTCTCAATTCCTTGTAATTGCTGAGCCAATATTTACCTACTTCTCTTACGTCTTTAAATTTGCTGTAATACCACGGCTCATAGTAGGCGGATAGAACTTCCGATGAACAGCATGATGATCCCGGGTTACAAATTTCTTTTTTAGATTTTGTGCTATCTTCAGGACCCTTGCCGATTCTAATATCCGAATGCGGTACATGCCAGGCAAGATAGACTCTGACAGTTTTTGTTTCATTAGGCTTCAGCCTTACAGGAATAAATAATGACGCACCGGCCGCCCCCGCTGATACGGGATTTGACGGAGTATTGCAGGTTTCAATATTCTTCCATAAAACTGTTTTACTATCGAACCAGCCTCCCCGAAACCAGCAATAGTCCACTATTGCGCCGGGTTCATCAGTGAAAATCGCAAATTCTCCTTTATAGTGGGGCTTATCGGGGAAACATGACTGTTCAAGAATAAATCCCTTATCCATCTCCATAATGGAATCTTTGCCGACGTAATTGCCGCCCCATTCGCTGGGAGCTTCAATTCGCATAAAATTTTCAGCATTGAATGATAATACGGATTCTAATTCCTTGTCGGAATTATTTTTCAAGGTATATTCTAAACCTCCGACAGGTAAGCTGGAGTTGTCAGCATCAGTCGGTATAAATGGACTCCAACCGGTTACATTTACTTCAACCGGCATTTGGGGATCTGCCAAATGGACTGTGCCGAAGGGAAACCGATCTGAAAAAGAGGCTTTTTCAAATCTCGGGCAACCGAATAACCTCGAACCGTTTCCAGTCCATGGGTCTCCGAATATCTTCCAGTTCTGAACCGGACCTTCAATTATTTTAGCTCCATTTTTAATACCCTTCACCGAAATTGCAGCAAACATAAATGGAGAGTTAAACATATCCGGTTTGTTACGCACCGATACATGCGAAAAAGCGCCGTTGCCGTCAATGCATAACATTCCAGCTCCTATTCCTCCAATAGGAAAGGCTAACCTATTTAAATACTCGCCGGAATAAATACTGTTGAATTTATGCTCATTGGCGCTTTCAGGTTGTGCGCAAACCTGGCGCGTAATAAATGAAGAAAAAATTAGAACTGTTGCTGAATAAATACTTTTTTTTCTAATAGCTAATCGTATCATCGATTTAAACATAGAGCCACCGGCTTTGAACATTCGTTGGAAGGCGGTACAATTCGTCGGACAGTCTCTTATTTTGGTGGCTGCAACCCACTATAAAAATGACAGCTACCGCATAAATTAATTTTTTGATGACAGCCTCTATATGATGTTGCCTTAGTCCCCGATGCAATTTCCAAGACGATACTTAAATATTATATAAATTAAGCGACATTTTTCATTTTGTCAATTCCTTTCGAAAAGAGATTAAAAAGAGATTAAAAATTTGAGAATAATGAGTTTTTACATATTAATTTGCTGAATTGAAAAATAGTGTTTTTACTTCAAAATCATTATTTTGTTGTGGTACTGAGTTTTAGATAAGCACTGGAGAGCAATGAAGTGAGGGGAGTTACATTTTATATTGCTCTGCCGAATATGAATTGAATTTCAAAAGCGAAAAATAGATTGTGAAAAAAAATGATAAAACTAAAGAAGAACTTTCACGAGAACTGAAGGCACTAAAGAAAGAGAATGCTGCCCTTAAGGCCGTTTATAAGAAAGATATCTCCGAGCGCAAACGGGCCGAGGAGGAAATCAGTGATGCGGAAGAAAGATTTAAAATGGTGTTCGAAAATTTTTTCGACGGCATTAGCATTTACAGCGAAGATCCTGATCCCAAAAAGAGAAGACTCATTGAGTGCAATGAACGATACGCTGCGATGTCTGGCCGAAGTCGTGAGGAACTGCTGAAGCTCGGAAATACCGCAGGGCTCCAAATAACGCTTCAAGACAATGCAAATGACAATCGCTTGAAATCCCTGGAAAGGGGAATAGCATATCGGGGTTCTTTCTCATGGATTCGACCGGATGGGAAGGAAAATGTTATAGAGTATGTTGGTATGCAGATCACACAGCGGGGAAAGTCATTTTCGATTGGCCTTGACCGCGATATCACGGAACGTAAAAAAATAGAGGGTGCCATCGAAAAAGAGCGTTCGCTTCTCAGAACACTGATCGACCATTTACCGAGCGCGGTATTCGTAAAAGATGAGAATTATAGAAAAGTACTCGTAAACCCGCTTCATTCCGAAAGTGTGGCCCAGCAGCGGATCTGGTCCGGTATGGAGCCTATGAATGAAATCTTAGGGAAAACAGATTTCGAAGTCTATCCTAAAGAAATGGCCGAATCGTACTTTCAAGACGATCAGAAAGTTATCCGCGACGGAATGACCATTCTGAATAAAGAAGAATTGGGGATCAATCCACGGGGAGAAATTCACTGGACCCTCATAACAAAAATCCCTATGAAAGACAAAGACGGTTCGATCAAGGGGATGGTGGGAATCACGACTGATATTACCAATCAGAAACTAGCTGAGGAAGCTCTTCAAAAATCGCGGGAGTTGCTGGCAAATATAACGAGCTCAATTGACGACGCGATTTACAGTATCGACGGCCCGAGCGGAGAGTTCATCTATATTAGTCCCGCATTTGAAAGAATATTCGGTTATTCACTTTCCGACATCAAAAATATGGGAGGCCGCTGGGCCTTTCTTTCCGAAGTAATTCAGGATCCGGATCGTCCATCGAATGATCCGATTACTTACGATTTGCAAAGAGAGATTGTCAAGAATACCCCGGTTTGGGAACATTGGTGGCGCTGCAAGGACGGTTCGCTTAAATATATCGAAGACAGCTCGGTTCCTACATATATCGGTGAGAAATTAATAAGAATAGACGGGGTTCTTCGCGATATAACGTCAAGAAAAAAGACCGAACTAGACCTTCTTCTTAGCGAGCAGAAATTCCGTTCTGTCTTCGAGAATTCAACCGCGGGTGTATCATTAATGGGACTCGACGGCCGCTATATTATGGTCAACCCGGCTTTTTGCGAAATCTTCGGTTATTCGGCACAAGAACTATTGCGACTCGATTTTTTAGCTATAACCCATCCCGAAGATATTGAGCTCAGCAGAAATTCGATGCGGGAGACACTTGCCAATAAAGGTAAAGTGACAAAATACACGAAACGCTATCTCCACAAGGACGGCCGAACGATTTGGGCTGAAATAAGTTCGGTTCTCATATACGGACACTCGAACGAGCCGCTCTACTTCATTTCTCATATCACCGATATTACGGAAAGAAAGATTGTTGAGGAAGAAAACATTCGCGCGAAGGAACGGGCTGAAGAGATGAACCGTCTGAAATCCAATTTCCTTGCCAATATGAGTCATGAACTCCGGACACCGCTTGTAGGATTGCTCGGATTCTCGGAATTATTGGAGTCGGAATTATCCGGCGATAGTAAGGATTATGCGGAAATGATAAATGCCAGCGGGATGAGACTTCTCAAGACATTAAACGAGATTCTCGACTATTCCGAAATTGAAGCCAAAAAAACAGAAGTATCGATTAACAGTTTATTGATTAACGGCTTACTGAGGGAAGAGATAAAGCTTTATCAGCCTTTAGCCCAGCAGAAAGGATTATATATTGAGGAGGATTTCTGCGAAGATCTTTTTATTCTTACAGATATCAAGCTTCTCCGCAGAATCATGGATAACCTGTTCAATAACGCGGTAAAATTTACGCGTTCGGGGGGGATAACAATATTTCTGAGATACGACGCCAAAAATGCCATAATAAAAGTTTCGGATACGGGAATCGGGATAACAGAAAAAAACATAAATCTTATCTTCGAGGAGTTCCGTCAGGTGAGCGAGGGTTTAAGCCGTAATTTCGACGGAACGGGTCTTGGCCTAACGCTTGTAAGAAGATACGTCGAAATGTTGAACGGTAAGATTAGCGTGAGCAGTGTTCTCGGGAAGGGATCGGAATTCATCATTTCTCTTCCCTTGATAAGACCAATATCCGGCCAAAGCACAATCGAACCCGAAAGCCCAAAACGGGGAGTTCAAGTCCCCGCGCCTCGTACCAAATCATTGGCCCTTCCCGACGTTCTGCTCGTCGAAGATGAGGAACTCAACGCAATGGTAATCCGAAAGATGCTGGAAGGGCAATTTAATATTGTTCACGTGTCCAACGCGAAAGACGCGATTGACGCCGCGAAACAGAATTCATTTCATCTTGTACTGATGGATATAAATCTCAAGCACGGAATGAGCGGTATAGACGCCGTCAAGGAGATTAGAAAATTGGACGGATATTTAACTACTCCTATTGTCGCGATGACAGCCTACGCGATGCAGAAAGATAAAGAAGAATTCTTGAACGCGGGCTGCACCCATTATCTGGCAAAACCGTTCGCGCGCAAGGAACTGATTCAATTATTGACGGAAATTATGTAACTATTATTTAATCAAATTCCAGCCCCTATTCAAAACCTCATCCCGCTCTGATTATGGCCGAATAATTTGAGAAAAGCAGGGCATTGCAAGTATTAGTATGTTCTATTCAAGATTACAAGCTGCATTTTAAAAATACATTTTCAAGCTCTCCTCGGATTCCATTTGCCTCTAGCAACTTGAGGGATGAATGTTTCAAGATCCGGATGAGGAAAGGGAATCGTTTTACACTGTTCCGCACTCATATAGGCCGTCATCAAAAGCTGGGTTACATTAAGACCGTCGCTGAAATTTTCGCTTGGCCTGGTGCCTTCAATAAAAGATTTTACCATGTGCCTATTTTCAAAATCGTACCCGTAAGTATTCTCTTCATTGCTTACTACAGGCATTAAACCGCTCTCCGCATTCTGCTTTTCGACCAAGTCTTCCCCCTCATTTGCCCGGATATTTCTGCTGAGAAAAAGTTTAAGATCCGAATCCAACGTATTCACAGCCAAAGAATATTCAGGTCCAAGTAGTTCCATACTCAGCCGTAAACCCGCGCCGACAAATGCCCACGAAGTTGTGGTCTCGACAATAAGTTTCTGACCGGTTTCATCTTTATATTCAACAACAGATCGCGCATAATCTTCGGCAGGTCGATTTATATAATCCAGTCTGCCGTTGCTGTTCTTTGCAAGGATTTCCGCATACTCGGGCCTTTGCCATTTCAGACATTCGGCATGGGCGGAAACACTAATCGGAGTAATGGAATTTCTTGGCTTACCGGGTTCGGTTAATAAAAACCTCGCGACTTCAACCGAATGACACATCATATCATTCAGAACTCCGCCGCCTTGCAATTCTCCTTCCCAAAACCATGGTTTGTGGGGACCGCTGTGTTCTTCAGCCGCTCTTGCCAAATACGGTCGGCCCGAAAACCGGGCGCCCCTTGCCCAAATGATTTCTTTACCGCGGATAATTGCGGGAGAAAAGAGTTGGTTCTCAAGATATCCGTCCAGTAGTTTCGCTTTTTGAACAAGTTCAAGCATCTTTCGTGCTTCTGCTACATTTCTTCCCAATGGCTTTTCGCAACATACTCCGATAAGTTTACCTTTATTTGTTTCAACCGCATTAGTAATTTCTTCCATTACTTCTATGCGTGTAAAATTTGGTGAACAAATCCACACGGCATCAATAGCGGGATCAGAAACCATTTCCGTAATTGAACGAAAGACTTTAGCTTCACCTACCTGAAGATTATTTACGAGTTCTGCAGCCTTGGTCGCAGTTTCCGCATTCTGATCATATATGCCGAGTATATCCGCATCTCTAACCGATACCCATGATCTTATGTGAAACCTTGCATTGAAGCCGGCACCGATAATTCCAATACCAATTCTTTTTTTACCCATTACTATCTCCATAAAGCATTTTAAACTTTTATTGCGGGTTTATCATCCCTAAAGAAAAACAAAAAGGCCAATGCGCACAGAATGGTTAATGCGCATGGAACAAGAAAAACACCCGTCCAATTAACAACTCCGCCCGAAGTAAAATAATCTTGCACCCATCCTGCAAAAAAAGCACCCACATAATTTCCGATTCCATAAGTCGCAAAAGTGATTAAGCTCTGCGCAGAGTGCCGGATATCGGGCGGTGCGATTGTATCAACATAAATAAATGCAGCCGTAAAAAAGAAGACGAAACAAAGTCCGTGAAGCGCCAGCGAGGCAATTACAAGCCAGCTTGGCGTTCCTATGGCAAAAATAATATACCTGATCGGCCAGGCGAGTACGCCGATAACAAGCACGTTTCTTATTCCGTATTTCTTAATAAAGATCGGCAGCAGAAGTGCCATCACAAAAATTTCTGCAATCTGTGCTATAGTCATCACTGCCGGCACACTTTGAGGAGATAATCCAATACGGGTGGATTCCAAGAACGGAGAAGTAAGCTGATAATAAAACATCAGTTCGGTGGCTACTATAAACGAAATGATTATAAAGACCAGGAAGTTTTTGTCTTTCATCATTTTAAAGGCCTCAACAAAAGCCCACGGACTTGTACTTTCTTTTTTAGGAGGGGTGTGGGGTAATGAGAATGCGGTCAATCCCATGATTACGGAAAAAACTCCGGCGAGGAATATCAGATCTCCGCCAAATCCGGTTGCATTCTGATCTTTGAACAATACTCTCCAGCCGGTTAAAGCCCATCCTGCGGCGATCCATCCAATCGTTCCCCATACCCTGATTACTCCAAAATCTTTTTCGGAATCCTTTAGATTGATAAATGCTATTGAATTTGTCAGAGCCAATGTAGGCGCGTATAGTAAACAATATGCCGCCATTAACCACATCAATGCCGAATAGTTTGTTACCTGTGAAATAAAAAGCAGAAAGACACCGCCGCATAACTGCAGAACACCAATAACTTTTTCGGATGAAAAATATCGATCCGCAATTTGACCGCCGATAAAAGGCGAAATTATTGTAGCAAGCGGGAGTAAACTATAAATAACGCCGACCTGTACACCGTTAAACCCAAGTTCATTCTGCAGATATGCTGCCAGCACCGGTGCCCATGAACCCCATATCGCATATTGAAGGAACATCATAATTCCCAAACGTGTTTTAACGCTCATTAATTACTCCGTATTTATTTATTAAAGAAAATGTAGTGACAGTATTGAGCGAGGAGGGAACCAGTTGATAATTTCTATTTTGGTTTGCCATAAACAGAGATATCCATTTAATAATGGTATTTTATAAAATTATTTTGTTAAAAAACAGTTGTTTTAACATGATGAATTTTTATATGTTAATTGGAATAAATATGACGAGAGAACAAAGATGAATAACAAGGTCAGGACTGTAATTTTAATCTGTTTTATATTAGTCGCCGTGCAGGAAATTAAGGCGCAATTAACCCCTCAAACGGCCGTTAAAGGGATTATGCGCGGAATCAATATCGGCAATACAATGGAATCGCCGGTGGAAGGCACCTGGGGAAACCCTCCCGTGCAGGAATATGCTTTCGACGATTATAAAAATGCCGGCTTCACTTCAGTAAGAATACCGATAACCTGGAATGGTCATACATCCATGACGCCGCCTTATAATATAAAAAAATCGTGGATCGATAGTATAGAACAGGTTGTCGATTGGGGTCTGAAGCGCAATTTATTCATTATAATAAATGCGCATCATGAAAATTGGATCAAGAGTAATTATAATGCGAACAACAAAGCCAGGTTCGACAGTATATGGAGTCAGATTTCAGTAAGGTTTAAAGATAAATCGGATAGCCTTTTGTTCGTGATCATTAACGAGCCTTACCCCATATCGCAGGCGAACATCAACGATTTAAATGCACGGATCTTATCGATTATCCGCAAAACGAATCCTACCAGGATTGTAATATTCTCAGGTAATCAATATTCCAATTCCGATCAATTAGTCGCTGCCAAGATACCGGATCCCAACGATAAATATCTGATCGGATATTATCATTCGTATGATCCTTATCCGTTCGGCCTTGATGGCCCAGGAACTTACGGAAGCACTTCGGATATAAATACCACAAAAGCAAAGTTCGACCAAGTCACGAACTGGTCGACGAAGAATAACATACCGGTCATTTTGAGCGAGTTCGGGGCACAGAAAAAATGTGATTACAATTCGCGGATGACATATTATGCTACTATTGTTGATCAGGCGTTTAAACATGGCGTCGCATTTAACGCCTGGGATGACAACGGGGATTTTCCGATTTATTCACGCACTCCCGGAGTTTGGAACGAAATAAAGGATATTTTGATCTATACGGATGTGACATCTCCAAATCAATTCAAATCTTTTTTTCTGGATACAACTAAAGTTAAACTAAGTTGGATTAACAGAACTTCGGCCAACGACAGTATTATTGTCGACAGGGGAGTCAATTCCGCATCCGGACTCGTCCAATTTGCAAAGATAAGTCCGGCCGCCTCTCAATATATTGATTCAACGGTTTTAAAAGGAAATGTTTACTATTACAGACTCAGGACAAAAATTTCGAATTCAAGCATTTATTCTTATCCGATAAGAACCGACACAATTGGAAGGAAAGGGATAGTGATCACAGAGGTCAAAGACAAACCAACCCAAAAAAGTTCATTTATTCTGTATCAGAATTATCCGAACCC
>Ga0182021_10006744_pt1 | contig 13622 bp, 6 predicted proteins | sample 612E3MmetaG_FD_120493 | JGI IMG/M metagenome (GOLD analysis project Ga0182021, IMG submission 120493) | Permafrost microbial communities from Stordalen Mire, Sweden - 612E3M metaG (Illumina Assembly) | ecosystem: Environmental > Terrestrial > Soil > Wetlands > Permafrost | place: Sweden...
AGTGTGAGGTCTAAACTCGCAACACCTAATGTAACGCCAATAATTGCAATAAACGTAATGAAAGATACAAAACCTTTATTGTGTTTTGATGTAAGGTGGCGAACGGCGATAAAATCCGTCACAGTAAACTTTTTCAATCTTCCATGCACAGGAATTCCATCGGTCGTTACTTTGAAGAATATTCGAGGAGATAACTTTTTATGAATTCATCAATAGCACCGTCCATGACTGCCTGCACATCTCCTTTTTCTGTTCCTGTGCGGTGATCCTTGACAAGTTGGTACGGCTGAAATGTATAGGAACGAATCTGACTTCCCCATTCAATTCTCTTCTTGGTGCTCTCAATTGCGCTCAGGCGAGCCTCTTCTTCTTCCCGTCTCTTTTGGTACAGTCGAGATTTCAGCATCTTCATTGCACGTTCTCGATTTTGGAATTGGGATCTCTCCTGTTGACATGCTACGATTATTCCTGTTGGGACGTGTGTAATACGGACTGCAGTTTCGACTTTGTTTACATTCTGTCCGCCTTTGCCACCGGAGCGGTACGTGTCTATCTTGAGGTCAGCAGGATTTATTTCAATCTCGACATCATCTTCAACTTCCGGATATACATACACCGAGGAAAATGAAGTATGCCTTCGGGCATTTGAATCAAAAGGAGAAATACGAACGAGCCGATGTACTCCGCTTTCCGCTTTTAGATATCCATAAGCATATTTGCCTACAATTTCAATGGTGACACTCTTAATTCCTGCACCTTCGCCTTCAAGCATATCTGCTAAAAATACTTTTAAGCTATGCCGTTCGCACCAGCGTGAATACATCCTTAATAGCATTTCAGCCCAGTCTTGTGCTTCTGTGCCTCCAGCTCCCGAGTGAATCGTTAAAATCGCATTCTTCTCGTCATCCGGACCGCTTAACATGTTTTTCAATTCGAGGTTTTCGATTCCATCGCGAAGTTTTTCAATGTCACGTTCAACTTCTCTTTCGAAACTCAATTCCTGTGCTTCGTCCGCCATCTCGATCAGTGACTTCGTATCACGCGACAACATGTCAAGTGAATTCCATGCATCAATCCAATCTCTTCGTCCATTAATTTGCTGAATGATTTTCTGTGCTGCTATGTTGTCATTCCAAAATCCATCTAAAGTTGTTCGTGCCTGAAGTTCCTTGAGCTCTTTTTCCTTTGTGTCGAGGTCAAAGATACCCCCGAAGTGCGTTGAGGCGTTTTTGCTGATCCTCTAATTGTGTTCGTAAATCAGAAAAACTCAATGATCCTCCTTAGTAATTGTCTTTGCACTGCATATGGGAATACATCTTTCTTTAAAATATTCTATTTAATCTTGATATGTAATTCATCTAACTGCTTTTGGTCTACCGCTGAGGGTGCTTCATCCATTAAAGACATGCCGCTTGCCGTTTTCGGGAAGGCAATTACTTCACGAATAGATTTACTTCCGGTCATCAACATAATAATTCTGTCAAATCCGAATGCAATACCCCCGTGCGGCGGTGCCCCGTATTTAAAAGCATCAAGGAGGAATCCAAATTTTCGCTGTGCCTCTTCGGTGTCAATGCCCATAAGGCCGAACATCTTGCTTTGTACGTCTTGTGTATGGATGCGGATGCTGCCGCCCGCGATTTCGTTTCCGTTCAGAACCAAATCGTATGCTCGTGCTCGTGCCTTACCCGGATCAGTTTCTAGCAGGGGCACATCTTCAGGTTTTGGCGCTGTAAAGGGATGATGAACTGCAACAAACCGCTTTTCTTCTTCACTGAACTCCAACAAAGGAAAATCTGTCACCCAAAGGAAATTCCATTTCCCTTCCGGTATGAGATGAAGACGCTGTGCCATCTCGAGGCGCAACGTCCCGAGAATCGTTAATGCTTTTTGCCAGGTGCCGGAGATCAAGAGAATAAGATCTCCAGGTTTCGCTTCGAATTTTTTGGCAATTGCATTGGATTCATCTTCTGATATAAATTTACTTGCAGAACATTCTATTTTATCAGTATTCACTCGGAGATAGACCAATCCGCCAGCGCCAAGAGACTTCACATAATCCGTTAGGATATCTAATTGGCTTCTTGTATATGAGGCAAGGCCGGGGACATTAATCCCTGCAACAATTCCATTTTTTTTGACCACATCGCTGAAGACTCGAAATCCTGAGTTTTGCGCAATTTCCGAACAGTTTTTGATTTCCAAACCAAAGCGGGCGTCCGGCTTATCACTGCCGAAGCGTTCCATCGCTTCGTTGTATGTTATTCTTGGAAATGGCTGTGGAACATCGGTATTCAAGACCGTTTTGAAAATATCTACGATTGCTCCTTCTGTTATCTGTTGAATATCTTCTTCATCGACGAATGACATTTCAACATCGATTTGTGTAAACTCCGGCTGCCGGTCGGCACGCAGATCTTCATCCCGAAAACATTTTACAATTTGGAAGTAGCGGTCAAATCCAGATACCATAAGGATCTGCTTGTATGTCTGTGGCGATTGCGGCAGTGCATAAAATTTTCCGTGGTGCAATCGGCTTGGAACAAGAAAGTCACGTGCACCTTCCGGCGTGCTCTTCATTAAAATTGGGGTCTCAATTTCTAAAAATCCTTTCTGATCGAAGTATCGTCGTGTCACTTGATAGGCACGATGCCGCACAATGAGATTATTCTGCGCAGACGGGCGGCGTAAATCAAGATAACGATATTTCAAGCGCAGGTCTTCATTGACATCTCCATAGTCATCCATAGGAAATGGCGGAGTTTCCGATTTATTGAGAATTGCCACTTCATGAATATCGACTTCGATTTCTCCTGTTATTACTTCAGGATTTATAGTTTCTTCAGGCCGTGTTCTCACAACGCCTGTAGCAGACAGAACGTATTCTGAACGCAATGACTTTGCAATTTCATATGCACCTTCGTGTCGTTCCGGTGAGAATACAATTTGTGTCTTCCCGTATCGATCGCGCAGATCGACGAAAATCAATCCGCCAAGGTCTCGGCGTTTGTCCACCCATCCGGTAAGGGTAACGGTTGTTCCGACATTATTCTTTCGCAATTCTCCACATGTTGCACTTCTTTTCTTAAATGTACTCAAGCCCATCCTCTTCTTTCACCGATTTATGAAAATAAAAAAGCGAGAATTGTCGCTGATGTGCAACGTTCTCGCTCATATCACTTCTCTTGCTTCAATTAAGATGTTTCGATAATTTTTCTACTAACGTTTTCTTGGGTGCAGCACCAACAATTTGCTCTACGACCTTTCCACCTTTGAATATAAGGAGTGTCGGAATACTACGAATGCCATACTGCATAGCAATCTTCTGATGGTTATCTACATCCACTTTACCAATCTTCAGCTTGCCTGTAAATTCAGTTGCGAGTTCTTCGACAAGTGGTGCTATCATCTTACAAGGGCCGCACCACACTGCCCAAAAATCGACAAGTACAGGTATTGTTGCTTTTAATACCTCTTGTTCAAAAGTCTCCTCTGTCAACTCGACCGGTTTCATATAATTTCTTCCTTTTCATCTCATCCCCTTAATCGCACTGCATATTGTCCCAACAATTGTTTCACATCATTCGTGAATTCTCGGTTGGGATCAACCGTGTATTTTCTTGTTAAATATATCGAATTGTTAGATAATCCGCTACCGGAGAGATTTAAAATACATTGACAATTCCCCTTGTGCCGTTCGATCAATTTGATCAATTCAAATGCGTCCTTCTCGCTTGTGGTGTCAAGATTAAGACTGATAATAACCCCTTTTGAAAACTTCTTCCGTACTTCTTCGATACCGATAATTTCATTTACAATAACTTTGATCGCTTCTTCAGTTCCATCGTTCTTCCCAGTCATCATCACGATAGAACCGACCTGAAGGAGGGCAGTATATTTTTGAAACGCGTCGGCAAAGACAATGCAGTCCGCCTTTCCTGTAAAATCTTCAATTGTAACAAATGCCATCGACTTGCCACGTTTGTCAATTTTCTTTTTGATGTCGGAAATAATGCCGCAGACGCGCACAAGAGAATTCAGTTTGACGAATTGTGCTTCATCTAATTTGGCTGTTGCCAATCCTTCAATTTCATCACGGTACTTGAAAAGTGGATGACCAGAGACGTAAAAACCTAAAACTGATTTTTCTCTTGAAAGCTTCTCTATTTCGATCCAATCAGTCACTGCACGCAGCATAGGTCTGTGAAACATTTTGGCACCGCCGAGATCGAAGAGATTCGATTGCCCCTTCAAGATTTGTTCCTGCATATTCTGGCCGTATGAAATGGCAGCCTCTATATTAGTAAACAACTGTGCCCTATTATTATGAAGAGAATCAAATGCGCCAGCTTGAATAAGGCCCTCGAGAGTCTTCTTATTTGCGATTCGTAAATCTACGCGCACACAGAAATCGAAGATATCTTTGAATTTCCCTTTTTCACTTCGCGCTTTCACAACCTGCTCCACCGCACCGACACCGACATTTTTAATCGCGCTCAACCCAAAACGAATTCCTTTTGCCATAACAACAAAATTCACACCGCTTTCATTCACGTCGGGGGCAAGGACATCAATTCCAAGTTTGCGACATTCATCAATGAGCACGACGATCTTGTCCGTGTTGTCCATTTCGCTCGAAAGTGTTGCCGCCATATATTCCGCAGGAAAATGCGCTTTGAGATATGCTGTCTGATATGCAAGAACCGAATACGCAACGCTGTGCGATTTATTAAAACCATAGGATGCAAATTTCTCAATCAAATCAAATATTTCAGCTGCAACTTTTCGTTCAACTTGTTTTTCAACTGCACTTTCAACAAATTCTTTTTTCTGTCTCGCCATTAATTCTTTGTCTTTTTTTCCCATAGCTCGGCGGAGTAAATCGGCTTGTGCAAGGCTTAATCCACCAATTTCACTTGCGATTTTTATTACTTGTTCCTGATAGACGATGACGCCATATGTTTCTTTCAGGATTGATTCAAGCTTCGGATGCAAATAGACAATTTTCTGTTTTCCGTTTTTCCGGTCAATAAAATCAGGAATATTTTCCATAGGGCCTGGTCGATACAGTGCATTCATTGCAACCAAGTCGTGAATCGAGGTCGGTTTTAGTTTTCGTAAATAATCCTGCATACCTGAACTTTCGAACTGAAATAACGCAACAGTTTGACCGCGTGAAAACAGTTCAAGAGTTTTCGCATCAGCTTCCGGAAGACGATCTAAATCAATTTTAATACCGTGACCTTGCTGTATCATTTCTAAGGCATCATCGATTACTGTCAATGTTCGCAGACCGAGAAAATCCATCTTCAATAAACCGGCATCCTCAAGGTCTTTCATATTGTATTGCGTCATCGAATCTGTCTGTGGTGTTTTATACATCGGGGAATAATCAGTTATGTCTCCTGGTGCAATAACCACGCCTGCTGCATGTGTTGAAACATTCCTATTCATCCCTTCAAGAACTATTGCTGTTTCGACCAAAAGTTTTATTTTTTCATCAGGACTCTCATTGATCCACTTTAAGTCAGCAACCGATTTCAATGCTTCCTCAATTGGAGTAACCCTTCCCTGAACGACCGGAATTTTCTTTGTTATTGAATCGATAACAGAAAGCTGGATACCGAGAACACGTCCAACATCTTTCAATGCAGCACGGGCAGACATTGTTCCAAATGTAACAATCTGTGCGACGGAATTCTCACCATATTTCTTTTTAACATATTCGATCACTTGCTCGCGTTTGTTATCAGCAAAATCAATATCGATATCAGGCATAGAGATTCTATCAGGATTAAGGAACCGCTCAAAAAGTAAATCGTATTGTAATGGATCAACGTTCGTTATCCCCAGTGCATATGATACGATACTTCCAGCAGCACTTCCTCTTCCTGGACCTACCCGTACTCCCATGTCGCGTGCAGCATTGATAAAATCTTGTACAATCAGAAAATACCCTGCATATCCCATTTTCTGAATGACACGAATCTCATGATCAATACGCTTTTTAATTCCCGGCGTGACATTCGAATAGCGCTTACTGATTCCCTCGTGCACTAACTTTTCAAAATATTCATTTGGATCGGATATGCCGGATTCCACCGGAATAGGAAATGCAGGCATATGGTTTTTCTTCAATTCGATTTGAAGGTTGCACTTATCTGCTATTTCCAGTGTTGATGCTATTGCTTCTGGAAAGTTTTTGAAGAGTTCGATCATTTCGCTGGAAGATTTGAAATAAAGTTGATCGGTTTGGTACCTCAACGTTAGATAATCAGGTATATTGGTACTGCTTGCTTCAGGAATGTAGAGCATGATATTATGAGGGATGGCATGCTCCTGCTTGATGTAATGACAATCATTTGTCGCTACCAGTTTAATACCAAGTTCGCGTGCAATCTTTGGAGCACCAGCGAGGATCGCTTCTTCGCTTTGCAAACCATGATTTTGAATCTCGATGTAAAAATCTTCGCCGAACATATCGCGATAGATCGTTGCGTATTCTAAAGCTTCCTGAAATTCACCATCCACAAGCTGTTTGCCAACGATACCCCCCGGGCATGCCGAAGTAGCGATTAGCCCTTCCCGGTACCGCGAAAGAATTTCCACATCGATCCGTGGTTTAAAATAGTAACCTTCCGTATGTCCAAGTGTACAGAGCTTTATAAGATTCTTGTAGCCGATGGAATTTTTTGCAAGAAGAACGATATGGTGGTAAATTCCCCTGCCTTGCCCTTTGCTTATCCGATTTGTATCTACCGATTTCTCAAATCGACTTCCTTTGGTTACAATATATGCCTCGCAGCCGACGATGGGCTTGATGCCGGCTTTCATGGCGCGTTTGTAAAATTCTATTGCTCCGAAGAGTACACCATGATCGGTAATAGCCACTGCGGGCATATTATTTGCAACAGCAGCATTTACAAGACTTTGAACAGTAGCTGCACCATCGAGGAGGCTGTAGTGTGTATGATTATGGAGGTGAACAAACTGCATGGAATTCGATTTCGAACAACAAATTACAAAAAGTTCTCAAAAATTAAGTATTAATGAATAATCAGCTAGTGCAGATTTTTAGATGGAGCTTGTTTGTACTTTGATTCTTGAGGTTTGAATATTTATTTACGATTTATTCTGCTAAAAGCTTTTGTACTTCTGAAACGATATCTTCAAGTTGCACCATAGTACGTTCGCCGGTTCTGCGACGCTTAATTTCGACCTGGCCGTTTTTTAAGCCTTTATCTCCAACAATCACATGAACCGGCATTCCGAGTAAATCTGCATCTTTAAATTTGAAGCCAGGCGACATATTCGCGCGATCATCAAAGAGTACTTCAATTTGAGCATCAATCAAATTTTTATAAATCTGATTTGACACAGTTTCAACATCTTTACTATTCATATTCACTGCAACAAGATGGACTTCGTATGGCGCCAACGCTTTATTCCAGATAATACCATCCTTATCATTATTCTGTTCGATATAACAAGCGACTATCCGCTCTATTCCAATTCCATAGCTCCCCATAATTACCGGTTTCGCCCGGCCATTTTCATCGAGGTAAGTAATATTGAGGGAATCTGAATATTTTGTTCCGAGTTTGAAGATATGGCCGAGTTCAATTGCATTGGAGATTTTGAGCGGAGCTGTACATTTCGGACAGGACTCACCCACTTCAATAGATCGCAAATCAAAATAACCTTCAACCTTCGCATCACGCGCCAGGTCTATATTTGCAATGTGATAGTCATTCCGGTTGGCACCGCTGATGAGTCCATTCGCACCTTCCAATCGGTTGTCAGCAATAATACGAAATCCCTTCAGGTTGACTGGACCGATTGACCCGCCATCTGCACCTGTGAGCGCTAAAAGATCCTCTGCATCGATTGGCGAAAATTCTCCAGCGCCTAATGCAGCAGTCAGTTTTGATTCATTGAGTTGATCATTTCCCATCATCAAAATAAGCAAAGGTTTGCCGCTGTAACGATATACAAGTGACTTTGCAAGACGAGATTGATCTACTTTTAAAAACCCTGCTAAATCAGTGATTGTTTTTATATTAGGAGTGTAAATATCTTTAAGGAATTCACTATTCTCAACGCGTCCGGCTTTTGGTACACTTGAAGTAGCTACTTCTAAATTTGCAGCATATCCGCATGTTGCACATAAAGCCGTCGTATCTTCACCAAACTCAGATTCGATCATAAATTCCTGCGAACCTGTACCTCCCATAGCGCCACTGGAAGCTCCGACAATGAAATAATTTATGCCGCATCGCAGAAATATTTTCTTATACGCTTCCGCCTGCAAATCATAACTTTTATCCAAGTCTTCCCACGAACGATCTAGAGAATATGCGTCCTTCATGATAAACTGACGCCCACGAAGCAGTCCTGATCGTGGTCTCGGTTCATTCCGAAATTTTGTTTGAATCTGATACCATAGCTGAGGCAGGTCTTTGTAAGATTGAATATGCATACTGGCAATGTAGCCGATAACTTCCTCGTGTGTTGGTGCCAGAACTAAATCTCGCTCTTTGATACTCAGAATGAAGTTTGGTATGCTGCGTCTGCCTGATTGCACCCAGAGTGATTCCGGATTTAAAGCCGGTAAAAGTAATTCCTGACCGCCTATGGCATTCATTTCCTCTCGAACGATGTTCATTGCTTTCATCATTGCGCGATAACCAAGCGGCAAGTAGGAATAAACACCAGAGGTTAATTGGCGCATGAAACCTGCACGCAGCATTAACTTGTGACTTGGTATCGTTGCATCGGCTGGAACCTCTTTGAGTGTAGGCACAAATGCTTTACTGAGTCTCATTGTTTTTTCTGAATGTATATGGTTTGAACATCAATCGGTGTTGACTTATGTTGAATCTTTTTATCAGCAATAAGCAACAAGAGAAGAGAAATAGATTCCATTAATTATTTATTTTCCCAATCTTCAATTTCAATCACTCAATTATAATTCAATCAATCGATAATTTCATTCGTACCCCCGAGAGGATTCGAACCTCCGACAAACGGTTTAGGAAACCGCTGCTCTATCCATCTGAGCTACGGGGGCGTTGATTTTATTCTGAATTCGGCAAATTAAATCTCAACTCTTTTCGGATAGTGCCCAGTTGAGTGCCAAATGTATTCTATCCTTTACCTATAAAATATAATTTCACATGAATAATACAAAAGATTAGAGATTGATGCAATTCGACTATCGGGTTGAATATCGTTGATTAGCTATTGCTATTTTTACGAGATGCCGTAGGAATAATAATACTTGTTGAAGACATTAGAAATACAGCAATGCGACAGTAGAGATTCATTAATAGAAGAAGTTTGAGAAAAAGACAAATATATTCGCCTCATTAATTAGTTCCTTCAAAATTAAGAACAGTGCTCTTAGTTCGTTGTTGGAGTTTGAAATGGTGAATTTATGCATTCAGAATATTTCATTTGGAATACAGCCTCACATTCCATGTGACCTTTCCGGCAAACGGATCTGATTCTAATTTAAATCCGCCGTCTCTTCTCACTAAGGGAATATTGTGCAGCACTTTATCCGAGGGCAGGCAAATCAAGCCATTTGCCTGCCCTGAGTCTAATGCATAGACTACAAGATCTATTATTGACCAATCCATCTGCGCTGTGGATTGAGCAAGTTTGATATGTGGTATAACAACTCCATCGCGGACCAACACGACAATCGGAATTTTCCCTGCTTCGATATTATGCCAACCACCGGAATACGCCCTACCTGTTTGATAGTCAATCCACTGACCGGGCGGCAGATACACATTACGCGCTGTTCCATTTTCAAAAAGTGGTGCCACCAGCATATCTGAACCAAACAGATATTCATCATCTATCATCCACGAGCATGGATCGTAAGGGTATTCAATAAAAAGGGCTCGGAGCATCGGGAGACCGCGTTCAGTACAATCTTTCGCCTGAGCGTAAATGTACGGCATAAGTTGATATCTCATTTCATCCGCAAGACGGAATGCATTCATAAAATCTTTTCCATATTCCCACGGTTCTGTTGGCGGAGCACCATGGCTGCGTGTGTGTGAAGTAAGCATACCAAATGGTGTCCAGCGGCGATATATATCTTCAGGTTTTTTATTTACAAAGCCGCCGATATCATGCGACCAGAACGAAAATCCGCAAAGGCCGATAGATAATCCAGCTCTCAATGTAGCTGCCATGGCTGTATTCGTATTCGCAGGGTCACCGCCCCAATGCAACGGAAAACGTTGACTACCGGCCCATGCACTGCGTGCCCAAATTATAGTCTCCCCTGTAATCTGTTTCGTAATTTCCGCCACTGTTTTATTGTATCGGAGCGGATAGAGATTGTGTTCATAAAATCCTGTACGTCCCGAAAAGTACAGACCATCTTTCGGAGCTGCTTCGCCAAAATCCGCTTTGATGACACCAACACCCTGACGCAGGAGATCTGAGATTTTATCCTGATACCATTTGACTGTTGCAGGATTTGAAAAATCGAGAACAGCGTCTTCGTAAGGGAGATTGCCTTTACAATCTTTCACAAAAAGATTTTTTCCGATAATTTCCGAAAATAAAGCGTTTTTAGGTACGAAATAGGGCAGTTGCCACAGACTGGTTTGAAAACCCGATTTTTTGAAATCTGCCATCATTGTAGCGGCATTCTCAAAACGTGATTTGGAGAATTGATAATCGCATCTCCAATCTGTTTCAAACCAACCTGTATCAAAGTGAATCACGTCACTAGGAATTCTGTTTTCTCTAAGGTTTTTTGTAACTTCACGTCCTTCTGTTTCGGAAAAATAGGAGATTCGACTCATCCAGAAGCCAAAAGACCACAGCGGCGGCATTGCTGCTTTTCCGGTCAGATTGGTATACTCATTCAGGATTTCTTTTGGTTCACCGAGAAAAATAAAAATGTCCGCCTCATCATCACCCATCATAAGGGAATAATTACCACTATAGTACTTACCGAAATCGCAGGTAATTGGCGATGATGTATGCATAAAAACACCATACCCGCGACTGCTCATAAAAAATGGGATGGGTTTATACATCGTTTCGTTTTGAACACCATTGGCATCGTCCGTCCATAACACAACTTTTTGGCCTCTTTTATTAAATTCTGTGAATGATTCGCCGCAGCCAAATATTTTTTCACTAGGCGACAAGGAAAATACTGCTGCCATACTTGTGGAATAATCAGACGCGCGGCGGACGAAAGAAAAAGGCAATAACGGCGTGAATGTTTCTGAACCATCTGAGATATGAATGGTGTGTGTAAGCATTTTCCCCTGCGCATCGCGAATCTCAATACGCCACGGAGAGTCGAATATCACCACCGACCCATACGAACTTACATAACGATGGCCGCCGTCTATTTTATTGTATTTCCATGCACTATTATCTTGCGGCGCTTTGCCATTGACCAGCATCAGTGACTCCTGATCAAGCTTCACCTGAAATCGGGAGCTTACCCTAATGCGCATCGTACGCGGTGAAGTGAACTCCATTGAAAATGGTAAGGATGGTGAAGCGGCATATTCCTGCGTCGGAAATTCATTAGGTGCAACAGGCCTTAGCACTGCCAGCATATTATTAAACGCTTGCCGCGTAAAATATTCATATCGCCTGTATGTAATTTGCCCTTTTCCTGTCTTTGGCTCAAATGCGGAAAGACTGTCAGCTACATAGTACGTGTTCGAAAAATTCCGAAAATCGCCGCTGATATCAACAGGTTCATTCAGCAATGCTTGATTTTTATCCGGAGAATGCATTGGAATTTGACCCCACAGAGGAGCGTAGGAAAATGCAATGAAAGCTATTGTCACGATAAGATATCTCAGTGACAGAAATATTTTTTTAGTAATGCTCATGAAACCTCTTTACGATCTAATTTATGGATACAGCTATTGAATATTTATTTATACCGATATAGAGATATTCTCTGGATACTCACATTATTACCAGAAAGCTTGAGACCTGTTCCGGATGACGTGCTCGCATGGGTTTCATCTCCATTCAACCTTCTTTCTGAAACCCATTTCCCGTCTTTAAATGTCCCTTCATCCACTGCACTTACCGCCGCACGCATTGATTCATCTTTCGGAGTGAAGAATACATCAAGCGCCTTGCCTGCAACAATATATTCCTGTGAGCCGATGTTTATGATAAGGCCTCCGGCAATCTCGGTCTTTTCTCTTCCCGTAAGTTTAGCCTCGATCTTGTAATCTCCTAATTCAAATTGTTGAGCAGGTGTTGCTGTATCGACAACAATTCCTCTCATTGTTCCCCTGCCTTGGTGTTCAAGAATCATGGAAGACATGCTTTGCAGTACTGCGTACGCTTTATCCAACGGATCGTTTTCCCCATTCCGAGAGTCATCAATTCCGAATGGCGAAAAACATCCGGCGTTGAATTCTCCCAATGTATAAAATGCTCTTGCAGCACCATAGTTCCCGCCTCGTGTTTCAGGAATGAATAATGGATTACCGCTTCTGGTGTATTCTTGACACGCCCAGTTGAAATCATCCATATAAATATCTGGAGCGATAAAGTCAATGGAAGAAGCCGCAGCTCGCCAAACATCTAATACTTGCGGCAAAGGTCCGCCTGAAGGATATCGTCCGGGCCAATAGCTAAATGGCTGTTTGAGCCACGCATTTACATACATAGGGATAGGATATTCTTTCTTTCCTGCTGCAGCAATATTTTCAGTATATCTGGCGTAATTCCATGTTGAAAAAAGTTCTTCCGTATAATAGGAATAATATTTCCAATCTTTCATGTCGCGCTTGAATTCACTTTTACCGAAAATCTCTTCCCAGGATCCTGTAGCTTTAAAACCATTTGCCTTCCAAACTTTATATAACTCGGGGTATAAATATTCTTTATGCTCTATCAAGTAGTTCATCAGTTCTTTAGGAACGTGACTTTTGTACGCTGCATTTGCCTGATCGCAGAAATCTCTTCTTGCGTTACCCGGATTTTCTGAAATCTCTTTGCCCCAAGGTTCCCTGCCCAGATTATCAAGCACGCCCATTTCATTTTCAACCTGAATCATAACAATTGTTTGTTGCTGAGCATCTACTTCTTTAATATAGTGCATCAGGGCGGTAAAGGCTTTTGCATCTGCTTCACAGGATGCTTTTCCAAATGTCGATAATATTTCCAGCGACTTTCCTTGTTCATCTTTTACACGCGGATATTTTTGATAATCCTTTTTCACCCAGGAAGGGATATAAACAGAGCTTGCATTCTTCCAGCTTGCAAACCAGATCAGTACCAATTTAAGGTGTTCTTCCCTTGCGCCCGCAATAATGCTGTCCACGGATGCAAAATCGAATTTTCCTTCCACCGGTTCAATTAGCTCCCATGAAACAGTAGCAATAACGGAATTAAGATTCTTTTTTGCTAATCGTTTCCATACTGGCCTCATAGAGTCAAATCCGCCGCAAGTAGAATTGTGCAGTTCTCCGGATAAAAGAAAAACAGGTTTGCCCTCAACAACGAGCTGAGTTGCTGTGCCTTGCTTTTCCAGATGCGGAATTTGCTTTAAATTAATTCGTGATCCTAGATTTGAATAATTACTTCCGGTTTGACTGTAACTATAA
>Ga0182021_10006745_pt1 | contig 13621 bp, 13 predicted proteins | sample 612E3MmetaG_FD_120493 | JGI IMG/M metagenome (GOLD analysis project Ga0182021, IMG submission 120493) | Permafrost microbial communities from Stordalen Mire, Sweden - 612E3M metaG (Illumina Assembly) | ecosystem: Environmental > Terrestrial > Soil > Wetlands > Permafrost | place: Sweden...
AATGGGACGGCCCCGCCCGTGCTGACGCGGCCGCCGACCGGGGAGCCGCCGATAATGAGGGCGCCGCCCGAGCCCCCGCGGCCAGCAACCACGAAACCGCCGAATGGGACGGCCCCGCCCGTTCTGCCGCGGCCGCCGACTGGTGTGCCGCCGATAATGAGGGTTCCGCCCGCGCCGCCTGTCGGACTGGCGCCGCCATCGCCCCCTGTCGTGCCTCCCAGAGGAGGACAATATGGCGGACATCCCGTGTCGGGCAAGGGCGCGCCTCCCTGGCCGCTGGCGCCGGCCAGTCCGTCAAACCCGCCGGTGGCAGGACTGCCCCCGAAGCTCGGCATGTTGCCGCCCGCACCGCTGGATTGGATGGTGCCTCCGCCGGCAACCGGGCCGGTCGACTCGTCCGCTCCCCAGTCGTCGAGCGGTGTTCGTGCCCCGCATCCCATCGCGAGCAGGAGCGAGAGAGTCAGCCAAGGCTTCGAGCAATCTATTTTCATCGTCGTACCCCTGCATGCGCGCGTTTGACGCCCGTATGGAAAATGATAGCGGATCTCAGAGTTAGTGCGGGAAGAACTGACGGCGCGTTTGTTTTTCGTTCAGCGCGGACCTGCGATCACTCACGGATGGATAATCTCTCATTACTACGCATGGATAGGTGCCTGCCCCAAATGTATCAGTTGAGCTTCTTCGACCGCCGTGCCCAGCTCCGGCTCCGTGTCCTATCCTCTCACCTCTGTGTGCTCGGCGGCGGGCGGTTGTTGGGCTTAATCAACTCGCCCGCCTGGCGATCCAATAAGTGAGACAGATTCACGTTGCCCAACGCTGCCAGCATGGTCTGGCGCAGGTTGGGATGCTCGGCCTCCAGGCGGGACAGCAGGGACTTCATCTGCTTGCGCTGGGCATCGGGCTGTGAGCCGCATAGGTTGCAGGGCAGGATCGGAAAGCGTTGGCTCTCGGCGAAGCAGGCCAGGGTTTCTTCGGCGCAATAGATGAGCGGTCTAATCACCACGGACTCGCCATCGTCGCTGAGCAAGCGCGCAGGAATCGAGGCCAACTTGCCCGCGAAGAAGACGTTGAGCAGCAAGGTCTCAACCGCGTCGTCGCGGTGATGACCGAGTGCGATCTTCGTGCACTGGAGCTGGCGAGCCAGGCGGTAGAGAATTCCGCGCCGTAGGCGCGCGCACATCGAGCAGTAGGTGCGGCCCTGCGGGATCTTGTCGACAACGATCGAGTAGGTGTCTTCGCGCACGATGCGGTGGTCGAACCCCTGGGTGCGCAGCCAGTCCGCAAGCGGCGCGGGATCGTGGCCCGGCTGGCATTGGTCGAGGTGCACGGCCAGAAGGTCGAAGTGAACCGGCGCCCGCCGACGCAGCGTTTCCAAGAGAACAAGCAGCGAGTAGCTGTCCTTTCCGCCGGAAACCGCTACCAGGATCCGATCGCCTTCTGCGATCAGGTCGAAGTCCGCCACAGCGCGTCCCACGTCGTGCAGAAGGTCGCGCTCGACAGGCCGCGCGGGCCGGACAACAGGCTGGGCGGGCTTTCCAAGTTGCACGGGGCGGCTCATGGTGTGGACGTGCTTACTCTAGAGAAGGAAGTGACGCGGATCTAGTCGCGTACCCTTCGAGAATCCCGTGGTGCGTGAAGCGTCGAGGGTTGGACCTCGAAGAAAAGTCGCTACAATAGTGGGTGCAGGGCGGGTCTTGTGCCATGGCCATTTTCGATTCATCCCAGCGACGGAAGAGTTCCTCGCTCGGCCGATGGGCCGTGCTCGCCGCGCTCATTCACCTGCAACTCCTGCTGGTCGCTGGGGCCGTGCTCCACGTTCTGGCCCCGCGCGATGCCGACATCGTTGCGGCGCAGAAGCGAGCCGCGGCCGAGGGTTCGGCCGAGCCCATCGCGGTAAGCACGGTCGACGATGACACGGCGAGGAAGCTTATCGCCGACATGGAGCGTCTGGAGGAGAAGGCGAAGGAGGAACAGGCGAAGAAGGAGGCGGAGTCGACCAAGGCATCTGGGCAGGTCGTGGATCTGGCCCGGCCGCGTGAGGAGAAGCGGCCTGAGAACGCGCGTTTTGCTGCTGAGTACGATTCCGCGGTCGAGCACGAAACCCGCAAGTACGGCAAGTTCGAGCCCAACGAGCTGCAGCGGTCAAGAGGCGACGGTGATCGCAACCGGGCGGCGGTGCTTGAGCAAGCGGGCTCGGCCAGTGCGCCGGGCTCGCCCGGGGCCTTGGCCATGCGCATGCCGTCCCATCGGAGGTCGAGTGCCTTCTCAACCTCGGGTGATCCCGAGAAGGCTCCCGGCGAGACAGGCGAAGCAAACCCGGGACCTTGGGATCCTGAGGGACTGTTCGCCCCGCCCGGCGGTGGTGGGCCGCGCCGGATTGCGCCGCTGGTACGCGAAGGCGGGCCCTTGCTCGCGCCCGGTCAGGGCGTCGCTTCTCTCCTTCCCTCGGAAGAAGAGGTTGCGCACGCCGTGGGCAGCGGAACCCAGGACTACCTGCGCGACATCGACGAGGGCGAAGAGACGGCGCTCAATGCAAAACGCTGGAAGTTCGCGACTTTCTTCAACCGGGTCAAGGAACAGGTGCGCGACCATTGGAAGCCGGTCGAGGAGTACCGGCGCCGCGACCCAACCGGGGCTATCTACGGCGCGCAGGACCGTCTCACCCAGGTCCACGTCCAACTCCGCCCCGATGGTTCGCTGGCCAAGGTATCGCTGGCCCAGACCTGCGGGGTGGGCTTTCTCGACGACACCGCCATGGAGGCCTTCAAGCAGGCACAGCCGTTCCCGAATCCGCCCCGCCAGTTGGTGCAGGCCTCTGGTCTCATCGACTTCGACTTTGGGTTCTTCCTTGAGATCTCAGGCTCACCGCGTGTGCGGTTCTTGCGCTACAGGATGTAGCCAACCTGGGCGGCTGGTATGGCCTGCGCGACTCGGATATTCTCCGTCCACTCATGAACAATCGACGTGAGGGGCTGCGTACCCTCGGCTTGTTTGTGGTCTGCTCGCTTGCCACGATCGGATCCATTCTGGCGGCGGACCTGCAGGTCGGCGTCGACATGCCCACCCACCTTTCAATGCTGCGGATCCTGCGCCTGGCATTCGAAGATCCGGCGACGTTCCATGCGACTTACGGCACGCGGTTGCTGCAACCCTACTGGGGCTACTACGCGCCGGTGCTGCTGTTCTCGGCAGTGCTTCCTCTCGATCTGGCGGCGAAGCTGGTCACGGGGCTCGCGTTGGTCGGCCTCCCCATCTCGACGGCCCTGCTTGCGCGGCGCGAGGGACTTCGGCCGATCGTGGCCCTTCCAGCCTTCGCGCTTTGTTTCAACTACAGCTATTGGTGGGGGTTCATACCGTTTCTCTGCGGGGTCGTGGCGGCGCTGTTCGGTCTCCTGGTGGTGCTTCGCTATGCGGGAAGTCCGGGACTGCGCAACCTCGGCCTACTCTGCCTGGCCTCGCTGGGGGTGTTCGTTGCCCACGCGCTGGCATGGCTGTTCTTTGCTGTCGCGAGTGCCTGGCTGCTCTTGGCGCGTGTTTCCCGGGCGTCGTGGCGCAGACTCGCTGCAGGCGCCTCGGCTTTCGCCCTGCCCGTGGCGTTGATGGTGGGCTGGAACCATGGACTGGAAAAGATGGTCTTTCACAAGTGGGTTCTGGAGCACCCCGCCCGGGTCCCGCTGGGCGCCAGAGCCTGGGATCTCCCGCACATCGCGTTTCTCTCCCTAGACCGAACCATGGAGTGGGTTCTTCTCGGCCTCTGGGTGCTGCTTGTGTTGTTGGCGATGGTCGGGCCGTCCGATGCCACGCGCAGACGTCAGTGCTTCCGCTGGGGCGGCCTGGCCCTTATCATGTTTGCGGGTTTCTGGCTGCTTCCGCAGGACATCGGTGGACTCAGTTTCGTCTACCAGAGGCCGCTGTTGCTCGCGCTGCTGTTCCCGCTTCTATGCGCCCCCCGCGAGCAGCGCTTCCGTCGCCCATTCGTCTTGGCAGGGTTCACGGTCGTGGCGTTCAATCTCGCCTCCAGCGCGCTCATGATCCACGGTTTCAACCACGAGATGAAAGATGCTCGAGCGTGTCTTTCCCATGCACGTCCGCGTTCGAGCTTGATGGGTCTTATGCTCGATCCGACACCGGTGGCCGTCCGCTACCCGCTGTTCCTGCACGTGGACAACTACCACACCTACTGGAACTTCGGACGCGTGTACACGCATTCGATGGATATGGTTCCGACCACGCCGGTCTACTACAAACAGCGCGACTTCTTCTATGGCCCGGTGCCCGGTTTCGAATGGAGACCCCTGACGTTCCGGGCCGAATATGGGAAGAACATCGACTATTTCCTTGTCCATGCCCCGGCCTATCTCCAGCTTGAGAAGTTTGGTCGAGTACCCACGGATCGCCTTCTACTCAAGGAGGCTCTTGCGGAATCGGAGATTGTTTGCAGCGAAGGCCAATGGCGGCTCTATGCTCACAGACCCGGCGCTCAATCAAGTGACCCGGGACCGCCGGCCTCATCGCGGGTTCTTCCTGTCGACAGTGGCGGCTGAATTCGCCGGTGGACACCAGCGACACCCTCGGCATTTGGGAGCAGACGCTGCGCGCCACCGCGGATTCGTGCCGATCAGAGAACTTGTCCTATAATCCTGCCCGGATGGGTGGCCCGAATGGGCTTCCTACTAACGAGAAGGAGACTACATGAAGATACTTAGCGCTTTGGTCATCGTTGGCCTTTTCGCGGTTGCGCAGGGCTGCGCCCAGAATGGACCAACCACGACAGCCACAGGTGGCAGCAGAGGCGGGACCAGCACGGCCGCGACCGGCGGTAGCAGAGGTGGGACCAGCACGGCCGCGACCGGCGGCAGCAGCGGCGGAACCAGCACGGCCGCAACCGGCGGCAGCAGCGGTGGGACCAGCACGACCGCAACCGGCGGCAGCAAAGGTGGAACCAGCACGACCGCGACCGGCGGCAACGGCAGCGGGACCGGCACGACCTCCTCGGGTGGCAACGGCAGCGGGACCGGCACGACCTCCTCGGGTGGCAACGGCAGCGGGACCGGCACGACCGCGACCGGCGGCAGCGTTGGTGGGACCAGCACAACTCCCTCGGGAGGTTGCGTCTGCGTTGGCGGGACCAGCACGACCTCCTCGAGTGGCAACGGCGGCGGGAGCGGCGCGGGCGGCATGACAGCCACGGGTGGCCGCAGCGGCGGGACCGGCACAGGCAGCCGCGGCGGTGGGACCGGCGGTACAGCCACAGGCAGTCGCGGTGGTGCCGGCGGGATATCCGCGCAAGGAGGTATTGGCGGGACCGTCACCACAGCCATTGGCGGCGCCGGTGGTGGGAGCGGCGGTTCTGCCACGGGAGGCAGCGGCGGCGATACCGGCACGACATCCACTGGAGCTTGCGTTTGCAAGCCCCCCGTGTGTGAGCTGCCGAGCTGTCTGAAGGATCTAGGCACCGACTGCGCCGGGAGTGGAACTTGTGCCACGCAGATGGACTTGGAGACCGGAAGCTGGAACACCTGCTACGACAACGGGGTCAAGGAAGGCGTTGTGCATGACGTGGAAACTGATGACAGGACCCTGACCGTGCGGAAGGACGGCTCAACCTGCTTCTCGACGACGTTCAACGGGAACGACGTGTACAACGGCGCGGGCGCGATCACGGTGATGGGCGCATCCGGCGACACGGTGGCGAGCGTGACGATAGGCTACGAGGACCGCCTCTACCGAGTCACTTGCACGGGCGCTGCGGAGGTGACGCTCGATCCGTCCTGCGAACAAGTCTGGCCGATATCCGCGTTGATGGGCTCACACTGCGACGAGGGAGGCTGCCAGCCCTAGGTCCAACGCTTGACCACCAAGGCGGCGAGGTTGCATCAGCTCCTCGCCGCTTTTTTGTTGTCTCGCATGACCTGCCCAGACGAGCCAACGGCGTCCGCGGCCTGGAGCACGGCGGCGGGGTCGATCCGCCGGCGAAAGCGCACGATGCGTGCCCCGGTCGGAAGATCGCCGTCGGCACAGCCGCGCTCCTCATCGAGACATAGGATCAGATTGTCCAGCTTCGCTGCCCGCAGCAGGTGGAGCTTGCGCTGCAGATACTCGGGCGTCCAAAAGCCGACGACCTCGACGAGAAATTGGCGCGTGGGATCGAATCGGTGGCGCAGCAGAAAGTCTGGGAAAATGATGGTGTACCCGGCGCGCACGGGCTCGGGCTCGCGCACGAGATCCCAGTCAGGCGCAACCTTCTTGAGGTCACGGGCAAAGCGCGCCTCCAGCTTGCTGTCAAAGGGCCTGGGCGGGTTGGCAGGGAAGAGCGGGTCGCCACTCTGCAGGTGCAGCTGGCCCTCCTGGCCGCGGAGCATGCAGGTGGCGTCGAGCTCGAAGCGTGCGCACCACGAGAGAAAGGGCAACAGCTCACCCAGTGCCCGACCGTAGAGCAAGGTGCGGCGAAAGACCGCGTATGGCCCGGACAGATCCAGCACGGGCGGATTCCCGTCCTCGACTGTGCAGATGAGGCCGCGCAGCTTGGCCTGGCGAACCACCGGGCGCAGGGCGCCCTCGGCGCGGATGCGCACGCGACTGGCGCGAAACAGCAGGCTGCGGGCAATGAGCTGATTGACCCGCAGGGCGACTTCGTGTGGTGACACGGAACTGTCGGGACCGGTGAAGACGCGCTCGCCGGGCAGATCGGCGAAGAGCGCCCGCTCCAGTGCTGCCGGTGCCAGACCCAGTGTTGTGGCCGCGGTTGCAAGAACTGCGCTGCGCGGTTTGCCGGTCTGGGCGACCGCCTCCAAGAAAAGCGTCTCACGGGCTTCGGCCGGCGGAATTTCAGATTTCACTTCAGCGTTGCCCAGGCGCAACAGAAGCTGCGCAGCCGCGCGCACCTTGAAGTGAGGAGTCGCGCAAGGCAGGGGCTCGCGCAGGCGCTGCTGCAGTTCGCGCAAGGGCCGGCCGCAGAACCGATTCACCTCGTTGATGAGGACATGCAACCAGGGTTGATCGCGCTCGTCGAGAAAGGAGGGCAGGATGCGGCCGCGGTGAAGGCGCGCGGGGATTAGGGCCTCAGGCAGCAAGGGCATTCCTCCGGCGGCGTGCCTGCTGGACCTCTCCGGTGGCGCGCACCACCAATTCGTACACCAGCGCGCGTTTGCCTGGCCGAGGTCGCAGCACGCGACCGACCCTTTGCACATGTTCCCGCTCGCCCTTGCTGCCCGCGACGACAATCCCAATCTCGGCGTCCGGCACGTCCAGGCCTTCATTGAGCACCTGGGCCGAGACCAAGGCGCGCAGCTTGCCCTCCTTGAAAAGGGTCAGGGCGCGCTCGCGCTCCTTGCGGCCGATGTGGCAGGTCAGAGGCATGATGAGGTGCTCGCGACTTGCGGCGTAGGCGGTGGCGTTGTCAGCGGTGAACACGATCACGCGGGCATCGCTGTGGCGGGCTAGCAAAGTGGCCAGCATATGGCGTTTGGACTGCGGGAAAGCCAACAGGCGGCGCGAGCGATGCCAGGCAGCCAAAGCGCGACGGCCCTCGTCCGTACTCGCTGCAGCTCGGGCGAACTCCTGCCAGTTGGCATCCGGATCAATGGCGCGAAAGCGGCGCAGAACCTCGCGAAAAATCGCCATCATCGCGTCGTAGTCGGCGCGCTCCGCCGGGGTCAAATCCAGGTGCAGCACCACGGTGTCAAAGGGGGAGAGAAACTCACCAGTCAAATCGTCGACGCGCAGCTCATAGACCGTGGGACCAATCAGCTCAGCCAGGCGTGCAGCCGTCTGGCCCGTGGGCGGTGTGGCCGTCAAGCCGAGGCGCATGGGCGCGATGCTCATGTCCAGGGCCTCGTCGCGCATACCAGCGCCGAAATGATGGGCTTCGTCGACAATCAAGATCTGGAAACGGTTGCCAAGCTGGCGCATCTGGCGCCAGCCACTCTCAAAGGTGGCCACCGTGATAGCCTCGACCTGGTGCGCGCCGTCGCCCAGTCGGCCGGGCGCAAACCCAGTGCACTCGTGGATCGCGCGCACCCATTGGTCGAGCAGCACCCGCGTGGGCACCAGACACAAGGCCGGCGCGCGCATGCGGGTGATGGCCGCTATCGCCAGGCGAGTCTTGCCCGAGCCAGTGGGCAACACCGTCACGCCGCGCCGGTCGGCCATCGCCCACGCGGCCAGCGCCGCTTCCTGGTAGGGGCGCAGATCAATCGGCCGGAAAGTCGGCAGATCGTCCGCCGGCCCGGCCACCTCGTCCTCGAACCGGACGCCGCGCTGACGAAGTTCGGCCAGCAGCCGCTGGTGAAACCGCGCCGGGCTACGTAAGGCTTCTACCCGCGGATCCCACAACGCGCCCGGAAGATCAGCAAGCGCCGACGAGGATTCAGGTTCGAGGAGGAGTATGGTTCCCTGGTCAAAGATAAGACGCATGGCTTGCGCTATTGCAGCGGGCGTGCCAGGGGGAGGCTACCTTTTCACCACAGCGGGCACAGAAAACACGGGGGTCGGAAGGGAAGGGGGCTGGGCCGACCGCGCTCGCGTCGGGCATATGCCTTGCATGTACAGATGGGATGGGTAAGATCATATGCATGCGGACGACGCTGAACCTTGATGACGATTTGGTCGCCAGAGCCATGAGCGCGACCCACTCGCCAACGAAAACGGCTGCCATCGAGATGGGCCTGCGAGAACTGCTGGCCAAGGCCGCACGCGAGCGACTGGCCGCGCTCTACGGTTCCGACCCAGGCGCTCAGGCGCCAGTCCGACGCCGGCTGGACCACCGGTCGTGATTCTGGCCGACACGACGGTCTGGATCGATTTTCTAGCCGGGCGGAGTGCTGCCAGAGATCTTCGGTCTTTGCTGGCTGCGAACCGAGTGGTTTGCCACCCCGCCGTTCGGGGCGAGATCGCGCTTGGCAATATCGCGAGGCGGGACGAAGTTCTCCGGCTGCTCTCGCAGGTTCCCTGCGCGCCGGTCATCAGCGATGACGAGGTGTTTGCCCTAATTGAGAGAAGCAAGCTGAGGGCGTCGGGAGTCGGATGGGTCGACGCCCACCTGCTGGCGAGCGCGACCGCCGGCGGACATCTGATTTGGACTGGGGACAAGGGTTTGGCCAAGATCGCGTCGCGCCTGGGAGTTCTCGCGGATCCCGCGGACCTCAAGGCGAAATGATCTGCGACGAGCGAGTCAGGCGCTTCCCAGGTGAGCCGCGCTCAAACTTCATGCAGTCGTGGACGGCGCGTACCGCCTGGGGAAGCAGCACCCGCGTGAACACCAGACACAGCGGAACCCTACCAGGGTTCTGCTGTCTATCGCCGCCTGTGGTCCCCTCGCTGTCCCGGGGTAGGTGCCAGCGTTTTCCAGGAACGACGACGGACGGGGCCCGCGCGGGCGGTGCCTGAGATGTTAGCGGCCGAATTGACGTCGTAGGGATTGGCCGAACTGAGGTCGTATGAAAATGGGGTCGCGGCCGAGCTGACGTCCGAAGAGTTGCTCGGCGAGGTCGTAGGGTTACGACGCCCACGGCCGCGCGTTTGCGGAAATGGTGAATTCCGTCGTCGGCACAGCAAGCCGAGCGGATGACGTCGGTCACGTCACCGCGCAGGCGACCGTGGAGGTCGCTCGGATCTACGTGTGCGGTGTTCGCGATGCGACAGCGGCGGCCGGACGTCGCGGTGGTCACGCTCGTCGGACTGGCGGAGATCCTCAGCCTGCCATCGCCCCTGACACGCCCCGAAGGCGCTTATATGAGCTACGGCCCCTCAAGCCGACCAGCCAGGTCGAGCTGTTCGAGTAGGCCGAAGCGCCCCGCCGCAAGGCCGGGGTCTGCCCACCGAAGGCTCATCGTGGGACCGCTCACAGGTCGAGGGTCGCGAGTTCATCCTCTCGGGTTGCCTTCCCGTCCAGGTTTGGCCGTCGCCTTGGCTCCAGCCTTCCCCTTTTCCGCGCACCAGCCCCCTTGAATCGAGTACGCTCATCTCCAACACATAATGGGGACATGTCACTAGGCGTATTGACCCTGGGGGTTGCGGCGACCCTGGCTGCAGTCGTGTGGGGCCCGGATGCGCCTTCCGCAGGAGGGCTCTCGTTCGATCTGGTCCGTGGACCAGGCGCAGAGTTGTGTCCGGATGAAGAGGCGCTGAGGGTGCGGGCTGCAAGCCGCCTGGCGCATCCGCTCGGCTCGCCACGTGCCCCAGTCGCCGATAGGGTGAGCATCGAGATCGTGCGAACCGAGCGCGGCTACCTGGCTACTGTGTCCGCCTTGGGGTTCGAGGGAGGAACGCGGCGGCTGGTGGACGCAGGTGAGGACTGTGCCGGGCTGGCGGAGGCGCTGACGCTCATGCTTTCCTTGATTGCGGACGGCCGACCGCTTCCGGCAGCGAAACCGCCGACGTTGACCGAGCCTGCCAGACCGAGTCGTTCCTGGGAACTGGGAGCTGGCGCGCTGGGCGCAACCGGGATTCTGGGGGCGCCCTCGTTGGGGAGTACCCTGGACGTGATATGGCACCCCTGGCCACGGATCGCTTCGGGCATCACCGCCCTTTGGATGCCCGACCGGGGTATCCAGCGAGGCCAAGGCCGATCCCAGATTTCGCTCGTGGCCGGCCTGGTTAGTGCGTGCTGGGGGGGGGTGCCGTTTGGCGGGCGCAGCTTCCCAGCCCTGTGTGGTCTGATGGGGGCCGGTGCACTACATGGCGAGGCCACGGGCTACCTCGATGCGCGCTCGCTCTGGCGTCCGTGGCTGACAGCAGGGATCTCAGTATCCCTCGGAATCCGCCTCCATCGCCGTCTAACCTTGGCCGTTCGTGCCGGCCGCCTGTTCTCATTACGCGACGAGCAGTTTACCATCGGTGGACTGGGCCAAGTCTACCAGTCAGGCGATCCAGGCTGGATGGGGACGGCCGAGGTCTTGCTGCGAATTCCGTGAGAATCGCGCTGTTTCAGACCCGCTCATTCCTTTGATGCAGATCCATGGACTTCCGTCTCTTCTATAGTCAGCACGTGGCGCTGGTCTGGCGCACACTCTTCCGGCTTGGCATTGCCAAGCCGGACCTGCCTGATGCCGTTCAGGAGGTCTTCTTGGTCGCCTTTCGCAAGCTTCCCGAATTTCAGGGTCGGTCCAAGCCCAGCACCTGGTTGGTGGGAATTTGCTATCGGGTCGCCAGCGATCGACGCCGGCTCGCGTATGTGCGCAGAGAAATCGGTGACCATCCAGCGGTGCTGGCCCATGGTGACGCGCGGCCGGGGCCGGAGCAGATTGCAGAGCAGCGCGAGAGGATTGAGCTACTGGACGAACTGCTGGCCGAGCTCCGGCCAGAACAGCGGGAGGTGTTCGTGATGTTCGAACTGGAGGAGCTGTCCGGCAAGGAAATCGCCGCTATCGTCAAAGCGCCGATCAAGACCGTGTTCTCGCGCCTGCGCTTGGCCCGCGAGGCATTCATGGTGGCCCTGACGACGCGGCAACGGGCCACCCACCAAACCATGCGTTCGGCACCGGCCCCGACCCTGGCGCCCAGAGGACAAACATCATGAAAGATCCCACACGCTGGCGCGATCCAAGTGCAGGAGTCGACCCCCGGGTGCGCGCGCTTCTGCTCAATGATCGAGGGCCTCTTCCTTCGAGCGCCGAGGTGGATCGCATCTGGTCCGGCCTAGCTGGCGGCCTCAATATTGCTCCTGGCCCGACCGCGGCACCGCAGGCCGGTCAAGTTGCGGTTGCTGCTGCCGCAGGGAAAGGGGCGCTGGGCGCCAAGCTTACGCTGGCCATCGTGCTGGTGGCCGGTGCCGGAGCAGGTATCGGGTTGCACAGCCTGTCTTCACACGACGCTCGGAAAGCGGAGCCCAGAGGGAAAACGACCCAAATGAAGCCGTCCGAGGCTTCGCCACCCGCAGATGGGATGGCGGTGGCGCCATCGCCCAGGCCGGTGGCCCTGCCAGCGGCACCGGCTGCGCAGGAGATCCGACCTGGCCCGGAGAAGGTCGCGCGTGCAAGGTCCCTCGCCCTCGCGTCGCAGCCGGCAGTACCGGCTGTCGCCGTCCCGGCGGCCGAGGAGTTGCCACAGAGCGCGCGAGTGGGGGTGGGCTTTGCCCGACGGCACTTGCCGCGGGAGTTGGAAAGAACCCTGCCAGCGAATCGTGCTCAGGCGACAGCGCACTCCCAGGCGCCTGCGGTGCCAGAGATTCGTCCTCAGGCGACAGCGCATTCGGAGGCGTCTTCGGTTTCGGTCAACGAGCTGCTGGAAGAAAGCCGCCGGCTGGACCGGGTGCGCACGGCCCTGCGTGCTCACCACCCCGATCGCGCCCTGCAATTGCTGAAGCTCGACGCACCAGCAAACAGCCCGCTCGGGCAAGAGAGAGAGGCGCTGACCATTGAAGCACAGGCAGCCAAGCCGAGTCTTCGGCCTGCCGCGACCGATCGCGCCCGCGCCTTCATGCGCGCCCACCCGCAAAGCCCCTATCGCGCGCGCATCAGGGCCATCATTTTCGAGAGTGAGTGAGAATTCATGACCTCTTCCCCCACTAAGCCCAGCATGATGAACACAAGAACATGGTTATTCGGATCTTTCTTGGCGAATTCGTTTGCGCTTTGTCTCACGGCGGGCTGCTCGGGCGGCACCAACCAGCTTGGCCGCGTGCCCGACGACGGCGGTGGCCAGCAGGCACTTGACGCCAACCCAGCCGCCGATTTGCCCAGCGCGCCGGGTGGCACAGGTGGGAGTGGCGGCATAGGCGCCAGTGGCGGCACGACAGGAAGCAGTCCCGCGACGACGGCGGGCGGCGCTACCGGAACCGGGGGATCCACGCCGCTCGGCGGCGCGACCGCATCTGGAGGCAGCACGGGCATCGGCGGATCCACGGGTGCTGGCGGGACCACGCGAATCGGCGGCGCCACGGGAGCCGGCGGCAGCACGGCAGTTGGCGGCGCCACCCGAACAGGCGGCAGCCCATTGTCGGGTGGGAGCACAGCATCTGGCGGCAGCACAGGAGCTGGCGGCACCACTACTGTGGGCACCACGGATGGCGGCGCCACCGCAACCGGTGGAGCATCGGCAACGGGTGGAGCGTCCGCTACCGGAGGCGCATCAGCAACAGCAGGCGCGTCCGCAACGGGCGGCGCGGCTACGGGTGGCGCGGCCACGGGTGGCGCGACGCCCACGGGTGGAGTCACGTTCACCAGCGGCAGTTGGTCCGACTCTGCATGCCCGAATCAAGTCGTAACCAACCCGAGGTACGACGTAGACTGCAGCCAGGTCAACGCCTCTTGTGGGCTAGTCGCGCTTGTGACAGGTATGGGCAGTGTCAACTACGGCTGCACTTGTTTGGGAACTCTCAAATGGGTATGCGGGAGCGGATCGTACCCTGAGTGCCCGGTTGGCGTAATTGCCAGTCCCAGCAGTGTGGTGGACTGTAGGGGCGACGGGACGGCTACAGGCGACGGGGAGTGTCGCGTATCCGTAAACGGCGCTGCAACGTTCGACTGTAGATGCGTGTCAAACAAATGGGCGTGTTCACAAATCTGAGCGTCATTCCGCATTGAAGCGGCCTGACGGTGTCGGTCGGGCGCACACCCTTGGGGTCCGGAAAGTTGTCGCGGAGATTCTGGCACGAATTCGCGGAGACACAGTTTGAAAACGG
>Ga0182021_10006747_pt1 | contig 13616 bp, 15 predicted proteins | sample 612E3MmetaG_FD_120493 | JGI IMG/M metagenome (GOLD analysis project Ga0182021, IMG submission 120493) | Permafrost microbial communities from Stordalen Mire, Sweden - 612E3M metaG (Illumina Assembly) | ecosystem: Environmental > Terrestrial > Soil > Wetlands > Permafrost | place: Sweden...
CGGTGGTTTTGTGGAATGGCCGTCAGGCGCAGACGACCGATCGAGTTTTGCGTATTCCATCGCTCCGGCTGATCATTGGGATCTAGTTGATGTCGTCGCCTTAATCGATGTGGAACACAAATCAGTCGGATCGACCGAAGGGCATGCCGTGGCCGATACCAGTCCGCTGCAAGCCGCCCGCGTGGCTACCGCGCCCGATCGGTTGGCGCAGGCCCGATCGGCTGTACTGGGCCGCGACTTCGCCGCGCTGGCCGATGTCGTCGAACGCGATTCATTGATGATGCACGCGGTAATGATCACATCAATCCCTTCTCTCATGTATTGGCAGCCCGCGACCATCGCCGTGATGCAAGCGGTAGTGCAGTGGCGCGCCAACGGACTGGCGGCTTGCACGACGATCGACGCCGGCCCCAACGTGCACGTGATCTGCTCTGCCGAGGCGGCGGATGAAGTGGCCCTGCGTTTACGCGTCATTCCCGGCGTGCGCCAGGTCATTACCGCCCGCGCGGGCGGTCCGGCGCGCCTGCGCCCCGATCTCTGATTAACCTTTAACCCCGCCTTCATTGCGGCGTCTAAACGGGCAAGGTATAATATTAATCAATCGGATTGGCCACTAGGGCCGAAATCGCCACTGGGAAAGTTGAGGATGCAAAGAAGAATCAATGGGTGAAGTTAATCCCGTATTGCTAGTGATCTCGTTTTTGATCGTGCTGGGACCGCTGATCATGCTGCACGAGTTAGGCCACTTTCTGATGGCTAAACGCGGCGGCATCCGCGCGCTGGAATTTGGCATGGGCTATCCGCCGCGTGCCAGGAAACTGTGGCGCGGCAAGGGCTACGTCGTTATCGATGGGGTGCGCTATGAAACGCCGCGCAATTTCGAACTGCCCTGGGACTGGTTGATCTACCCGAACAAAGCCGTAACCCTCACGTATGATGAACTCAACGGCAAGGCCGTGGCTCGTTCGATTGAATTGGCCCCGGATGTAGAAGCGGCTCTCCTACAACCACCGCCCGCAGAGAATCAACCCGCACTTACCGCTCAAGTCGATCATCAAGCCGTTGCCGTGGCGCCGCCATCTACGCCGCGATCTGCGCCGCCACCTGCACCCAAAAAGCGCAACATTACAATGCAGCGCGGCGCACACGAACTCAGCGGCATCGTCGACGACCTTGATCCGGGCACGGAGTATTCGCTCAACTGGCTGCCCATCGGCGGCTTCGTGCGGATGTGGGGTGAAGAAGGCGCTGTGGGTAAAGGCAGTTTCAACGATGCGCCCAAGCGCTGGCGCGCGGCAACGCTGCTGGCCGGGCCGGGCATGAACCTGCTCATCGCGTTAGTTGTGTTCACGCTAACCTATATGTTGGGGTACCCGTCTATTCCCGCCTTAGTCAGTCAAGTCACACCAAATTCTATAGCTGCAACGGCAGGCTTACAATCGGGTGATGTTATTGTATCCATTGATCGTAAACCACTCCGTTCATCCGATGATGTGGAGTTATACGCCCATGCACATCAAGGACAAGCGATTCCATTGAAGGTCCTACGTAATGGGCAAGCAGTTCAAGTAGAATTACCTGCCGTCGTGATCAACTCGACCGATCACGCGCTCAGCGGGGTGCAATTGGAGTCAAGTATTAACGTCGCCATTCAAGGCGTAGCCAAAAGCTCTCCTGCTGAAATGGCCAAACTACAACCAGACGATTTGATACTGGCAGTGGATGGTCAAACAATTACTCGGCCCAACCAGCTACAAGAATATATCAAAACTCATGTTGGCCAAGCTGTCACGCTGCTAATCCAACGCGGCTCTCAGAAAACCGAGGTGGCGCTTACACCACGCACACCAGATCAAATTCCTCCAGGTCAAGGCGCTATAGGTATTGAACTTAGTTACCTTAACAATTATAAACTCGTCAATTACCCACTCACGCAAGCCGTGGCCAATGCATTGGATGATATCAACGCCACAGTCCAACAGATCGTTACCCTGCCTATGCGCTTACTCGCACGACAAATCGCGCCGAGCGATGCACAAGTGGTTGGACCTGTTGGAATCAGCCAGTATGCAGAAGCTGCTGTGAAGCAAACCGTGCAGACCGGTGAACCCTTCTGGTTCTTGAATCTCTTTGCGGCAATCAGCCTGGCGCTGGCGATCACGAATTTACTACCTCTGCCCGCCCTCGATGGCGGACGATTGATCTTCGTCATCCTGGAAGCCGTTCGCCACAAACGCATCTCGCCGGAACGGGAGGCCGTCGTCCACTTCGTCGGCATGATGGTGCTGCTGGCGTTGATGGTGCTCATCACCATTCAAGACATCAGCCGTTTGGCAAATTAGAGTAAAATAGGGGCGAACAATTCGCCCCTATTTTATTCATCAATACGGTGGGAAGAACAATCTATGAAAACACTGGATGACACTCTAAAGAATCTGGCCGAGCTGGATGAGCCGATTTCGGTGGCCGGATTGTATGCCCTCTCGGGCACGGATAAGGCCCAGATCGAACAGGTCAAGACCGTCTGGAACACGCTACCCGACGATCGGCGCGCCACGATCATGCGCCATCTGGTGGAGATTGGCGAAGAGAGTTTTGAGACTGACTTCAACGCCCTGTTTCGACTGGGCCTGAATGACTCTGATCCCACGGTTCGAGTGGCTGCGGTCAACGGTCTATGGGAAGAAGCAGAAGATCCGGCGTTGATTGCGCCCCTGTTGAATCTGCTGCAAACCGATCAAAACGATCTGGTGCGCGCTGCCGCGGCCAGCGCCCTGGCGCAGTTTGTGTATGCGGGCGAATTGGAAGAGCTGCCCGCCGAGAAAGTAAAGCCCATCATCGCGGCCTTGAAGGCCATCTTCAGGAATGCCCTGGAACCGATCGAGGTACGCCGCCGCGCGCTGGAAGCGCTGGGCTTCCTGGGCGACGACGACACCCATCAGATGATCGCGCAGGCCTATCAGCACAATACTGATCTGATGCGGCAGAGCGCCGTCTTTGCGATGGGACGTTCGCTGGATGCGGAGCGTTGGGGCGCAACGGTCATCGCCGAAATGACCGCGCCTGAACCTGAGATGCGCTACGAAGCCGCGCGCGCGGCCGGCGAAATGGAATATACGCCCGCCGTGCACGCGCTGGGTGATCTGCTGGAGGATGTGGACGAAGACGTGCAACTGATGACCGTCTGGGCGTTGGGCCAGATCGGCGGCGACAAGGCGAAGAAGCTGCTGATCGCGGTGATGGACAGCGAGGCCGAGCACCTGTACGAAGTGGCCGAAGACGCGCTGGCCGAGTTGGAGTTCAAAACCGACAATCTGGACTTCTCGCTGTTTGACTTTGACGACGACGAAGAAGAGTGGGTACTTGACGAAGAGCTGGACGAAGACGACGACGCTTGAGTACCCTGCTCGAAATTCTGGTTCACGACATTCTGCCGATCTTTGTCGTGATCGGCTTGGGCTATGCCTTCGCGCGGCGCACGCAACCTGAACTGCGGACACTGTCGCGCCTGACCTTTTACATTCTCAGTCCGTGTCTCGTCTTCATCTCGCTCGTCGAATCGGACATCGCGGGCGGTGAAGTGGCGCAGATCGTCGTCTTTGTCGTAGCCCTCACGCTGACGATGGGAGTGCTGGCGTTTGTGGCGGCCCGCTTGCTGCGCTTGTCAACGCTACAAACGTCCGCCTTTTTACTGGCGGTCATGTTTGTCAACGCCGGAAATTACGGACTGGGCGTCACGCGCCTGGCGTTTGGCCCGGACGTTCAAGCGCGCGCCGTGCTGTATTTTGTGACCAGCAGCGTCATGGTCTACACGCTCGGCGTACTGATCGCTAAAGGCTTCGCCGGGGGTTGGCGCGGTGCGGTGAAACAATTGCTGGGACTGCCGCACATTTACGCGTTGAGCGCGGCGCTGATCATTCGTGCCCTGCAGTGGCAAGTGCCGCAACCGATCCTGGAAGGTCTGCGCTTTCCAGCCCAGGCCGCGATTCCGCTGATGCTGTTGTTGCTCGGCGCACAGTTGGTCAACGCCGAAGTGGGCCAGTACTGGCGACCGGCGCTGGCGGCTGCCGCACTGAGTCTGATCATGGCGCCACTGGTGGCCTTCGGGTTGGCGAGCCTGTTCGGTCTGGCGACACAAACTCGTCAGGCCGTTGTCCTGGAAGCCAGCATGCCCGCCGCCGTGATTACGACGCTTATTGCAATCGAGTTTCAAGCTGAACCAAAGTTGGTCACCGGCGCCGTGGTCCTATCGACTCTGCTCAGTCCCATCACTTTGAGTATTGTCATTGCCCTGTTGAAATGAAGATGATGCGACGTTATTGGCTGATTTTGATCATCACCTTAGGCCTGCTCCACCCGATCGGCGCAGCTCAGGCCGATGGCCTCACGTTCAACGCGCTGAGTGCTTCCTATCAATTCGCCGATCAGATCACTTTCACGGCGGCTGTCTCCGGCCCGTCGCCCGTCACGCGCGCGACGGTGTTCTTCCAATCAGGCAGTCAACCACCCTACTCGCATCCGGCTGATTCATTCACGCCGGCCACCTCCATCATCCTGACCGCGACGATCGATCTAAAAGAAACCAAATTGATTCCCTTTAGCACGGTAAGTTACTGGTGGGAGGTTGTCGATCGAGCGGGCGGCACTGCGCGCAGCGAAACGAAAACGTTGATCTACGTGGACAACCGTTTTGCGTGGCAAGACCTTACCGCCGGGCCGGTGCGCGTGCATTGGTATCAAGGCGATTCGGGCTTTGGCAGCGCGGCGGCCGGTGCGGCGAGTGAAGCCCTGCCCAGGATTCAACAGCAGATCGGCGTTGAGCCGCCCTCGCCGCTGGATGTGTATGTCTACGCTTCCACGGCTGATCTGCGCAGCGCCGTCGAGTTGGCCGGGCGCGAGTGGTTAGGCGGTCAGGCCCGGCCTGAACTGGGTGTGGTGCTGGTCGCCATTCCGCCGGGTGATAGTGCGCGTCTGCAAATGCGGCGCGACATTCCCCACGAACTGACGCACCTCATGACATTCGTTGCGACCACGCCCAATTACGGCTCCGCGCCGCGTTGGCTGGATGAAGGACTTGCCACCTTAAACGAAGGTGATCCCAATTCGACGCAGGCTATCGCCGTGCAAGATGCCGCTGCCAAGAACAAGCTGCTTCCCATCGAGAATTTGTGCGGCACATTCCCGACGGATGCTTCGGCGGCCTTGTTGGCCTACGGGGAAAGTCGCAGCGTCGTGCAGCAGATCATCAACGAGTATGGCAGCGCGGGCGTGCAAGCCCTGCTCGCCGCGTATCGCGATGGAGCAACGTGCGAAGGCGGAGTGGAACGCGCGCTGAATACATCGCTGACCGGCCTGGAAGTGAAGTGGCGCGCGCAGCTGCAACCGAACGCCTCCAATCCCACGATACCCACAACCTCATCGCCCTCAACCGGCATCCTGCCCTGGCTGTTGTTGATTGCCGTGATCGTCCTGCCGTTAATCGTGATTCTGTTGTGGCGATCTCCGCAAAAGCGTGACAAGATGACACGCTGACAAGATGGCGCGGTGATCATTGGCCTCTTGCATCTTGCTTCCTGCATCCTGATCGACTATCCAACTACAAGACTACGTGACCATATGACTAACTTAATCTTCATGGGCTCTCCTCAATTTGCCGTTCCGACACTCGAAGCGCTGGCGCGCGAGCATTGCATCCTGGCCGTCTTCACGCAGCCCGATAAGCCGGCGGGGCGCGGCCAACAATTGACCGCCGTGCCGGTGAAGCACTGGGCCGTCGCGCACAACGTGCCTGTTCATCAACCTAAATCATTTCGCAAGGAGCCGGCTGCGATCGATGTGTTGCGCGATCTGAAGCCAGAGGTGATCGTCGTCGCGGCGTACGGATTGATTCTGCCGCAAACGGTGCTTGATGTGCCGCCGTTCGGCTGCCTTAACGTGCACGGCTCGATCCTGCCACGTCATCGCGGCGCTGCGCCCATCACCTCCGCGATTCTGGCCGGTGACGCCGAAACGGGCATCACCATCATGAAGATGGATGCCGGACTCGACACCGGGCCGATGTTGAGCGTGGCGCGCGACGTGATTCGATCCGACGATACGACGGCCTCCCTCAGCGAACGCCTCTCACATATCGGCGCACAATTGATGGCCGACACGCTGCCGAAATACCTCAGCGGCGAGATCACGCCGCAGCCGCAGCCGACAGAAGGCGTGACCTACAGCCCCAAGATCGACAAGGCTAATGCGCAGATCGATTGGAGCAAGCCTGCCAGCGAGATCGAGCGGAGGGTGCGCGCTTACACGCCGTGGCCGGGGACGTTCACGTTTTGGAACGGGCAGATGGTGAAGGTACTAAAAGCAGGATGCAGCCCCACAAGAGTGTTTCGCGGGATGCAAGATGCAGGAAGCAAGATAGGTGAAGTAGTGAAGTTCAACGACGAATCGATCGGGGTGATGACAGGCGAAGACATGCTCGTCTTGAAAGAGATTCAGCTGGCCGGGCGCAAAACAATGAAGGCCGAAGACTTCGTGCGCGGGCAGCCGAAGTTCATCGGAGCGGTGTTGGGATAGAGAGACGGAGAGATTGAGCGAAAGAGAACGTGATCACGCACCACAGCCATCATTGCGAGCGCTTTCGCCCGGCGCGCCTCCGCCGCTTTGCGGCGGGTAAGGCGTCAGCGAAGCAATCTCAGTCCCGGTTGGCGGGGATTGCTTCGTCGCACACAACGCTCCTCGCAATGACGTTCTAATCTAACATTGGCGAATCACTCATCACGGAGGCATGCTATGAGACTACAAAACAAGAGAGTTGCATTTCTACTTGACGAAGGTTTTGAAGATTTGGAGTTCTGGGTCACGGTGATGCGCTTGCGCGAAGAAGGCGCGCGGGTGATCATCATGAGCCACGACGGCAAGCAAGAGTATCACGGCAAGAATGCGTTGACCGCTAAATCAGAAGTCAGCGTGAAAGACGTGAAGGCCGCCGACTTCGATGCGGTGGTCGTGCCCGGCGGCTGGGCGCCCGACAAGATGCGGCGTTACGAAGAGATCAAACGCTTCGTCAAAGAGATTTACGACGCGGGCAAGATCGTCGGGCTGATCTGCCACGCGGGTCTCGTCGGCATTTCGGCGGGCATCGTCAAAGGCCACAAAGCCACCGGCAGCCTGGGCATCAAAGATGATCTCGTCAACGCGGGTGCGACCTGGGTGGATGAACCCGCCTTCCGCGATGGCAACCTGGTGTGGGGTCGCGTCGTAGCCGACATTCCCGATTTTTGCCGCGAGTTAGTCGCCGCAATCGAGCGGCCATAATCAGTTGACGGTGTTTCAATTGCTCCAAGCCCGCGTCCCCGCGGGCGTCATGCGCTACACCTGCCGACTGCGACGCCCAGCAAGCCACCGTCGCGTTGCGCCGGGTAGGGCCGGACGCGGGTCGAAGAGCGACGTGAAAACCTGCCCAAGAGTGAAATGCACGCAAGCGACTATAATCAGTTGACGATGTTGCGCGGTGATGCTACGATTTCAATACCAATTGAGATCGCAGGGAGGATATCAGTATGAGTGAGGTAATCACACTCCGCATTCCCGATCGACTGGCGCGCGATGCGCGAGCGGTCGCTTCATATACGCACCGACAGATGGAAGATGTCCTGCTGGAATGGATGGATCGCGCCGCGGCTAATCCACCCATTGAGTCTTTGCCCGACGAGCAAGTTCTGAGCCTGTGCAAATTGCAGTTGAATCCGGCGCAACAAAGCGAATTGAGTGATTTGTTAGCCCGTAACCGGGAAACCAGCTTAACTACCGCTGATCAAATACGCCTTGACGAGCTGTTGAACGAGTATCGGCGTGGCATGGTGCGTAAAGCTCAGGCCATTAAAGTAGCCGTTGAACGTGGCCTGCAGCCGCCGTTGAGTCACGCGGCATGACGCGGCCTTATTTGCCGGAAGAAGTTGAAGCGCGCGTGCGGGCTGCGGCACAACATCGTTGTGGTTATTGCCTCAGCCCGCAGCATTTGGTTATGGCACGCCTGGAGATCGAACACATCTTGCCTCTGGCGCGGGGCGGCAGCAACGACGAGTCCAATCTGTGGCTGGCGTGTCCGTTGTGCAATCGCTACAAAAGCGACAAAACCTCAGCTATCGATCCTGACGCCGGCCTGGAAACTCCGCTGTTCAACCCGCGCATTCAACTATGGAGCGATCACTTTCGCTGGTCGCCGGATGGTCTTCAAATCGTTGGCCGCACTGCGGTGGGGCGCGCGACAGTGTCTGCCTTGCACCTGAGCGACGATCCAACTTCACTGGAAGTTCGCAGCTATTGGGTGGCAGCGGGCTGGCATCCTCCAACTGATTAATTCACCATGAACATCCTCATCATCGGAGCCGGAGCCATTGGTGGATTCATCGGCGGCAAGCTGGCGGCTCACCACAACGTCACGCTGTTCGATCGCGCGCAGCTGGTTGAGGCCGTGCGTGAACGCGGCCTGCGCATCATCGAACCGGAAACCGAAACGACCGTCACAAACCTTAGCGCGTTTACCTCGTTGAAAGAAGCCTTCACGCAGACGCCGCGCTTCGATTTGGCGATCGTGTGTGTCAAGGCCTACGACACCGTAACGGCGATTCAAGCCCTGCGCCCCTACGCCGATCGAATCGATCGCATCCTGACGCCGCAAAACGGCGTCAGCAACGAAGACCTGCTGGGCATGGCGTTTGGCCGGGCGAAGATCATCTCTGGAACGATCCTCAATCCGATCGCAGTGCCAGAGATCGGCGTGGTGCGGCTGGAGAAGACGGGACGCGGCATCGGCCTCGCGCCCGTAGAAGGTTCGATCGATCCGTTCGTCGATGTGCTGCGCGCCACGCAGTTGCCGGTACGCATGTATGACGATTACCGCGCGATGAAGTGGAGCAAGCTGATCTTGAACCTGATCGGCAATGCGACCTCCGCCATTCTGGATATGACGACACGCGAGACGTTTGCCGATCAGCGCGTGTTCGAGATCGAAGTGGCGCTGCTGCGCGAAGCCCTCGCAGTGATGCGGGCGCAATCGATCGGAGCGGTGAATTTGCCCGGCTCGCCCGTGCGACTGCTGGGCCTTGGCATTCGCTTCGCACCGCGTCCCATCCTCCAGCGCATCCTCCAGCCGATGGTGGCCGGCGGACGCGGCGATAAACCGCCCTCACTGTTAGTGGACATGCGCAACGGCCGGGCTCAATCGGAGATCGACGAACTGAATGGCGCGATCGTGCGGGCCGGAAAAACGATCGGAGTGAAGACGCCCGTCAATGCGGCGCTCGTCGGCATCGTACACGATCTACTGGAAGGGAAGGCCGATCGGGCCGTGTGGCGGCGCAACATCGATCAATTGGTTCAATTGACAGGCATGTAAGACGCGGCTATACTCTGCGCGATTTTATTACCAGAGGAACAAGAATGCCCCCGACGATCGATGAAATTATGCAGCGCTTGCCCGTCGTCTTTGATGCCAGCCGGGCGCAAGGTGTGCGGGCCACGGTGCAGTTCGACTTCACCAGCGACGGCGGCAAAAAGTATATAGTGCGTATCGCCGATGGCAAGTGTACGACCGTAGCAGGTGAAGTGGCTAATCCGGATGCGACCCTGATTTCCAGCCAGACCACCTATCAGGCTGTCGCCGATGGGCGTCTGAATGCGGCCACAGCGTTCATGACCGGCAAGCTCAAAGTAAAAGGCAACCTGCAGCTGTTGATGCGGTTCCAACAAATCTTTCACCAGCTGTGATTCAGCACACCGTGAACCACAACGACCCGCCTGATAGCGGGTCGTTGTGGTTCACGAAGGTAAATTTCCCCAGCCGCGGCGTTCAAGCCACTCAAGCGGAGAACCCCGGTTTCTGATTTACGGAAACAACCGCCGTGCTTTGACCTCGGCAATGGCATCCCGCCGAAAACGATACAAGCGCGCGGGACGCCCTTCGCCACTGTGATAGGTATCGGTAGGCTCGATCACTTTGGCCTCGTTGATGCGGCGGCGAAAGTTGCGCTTGTCGAGTGGTTCGCCCAGAATGATCTCGTAGGCCTTTTGCAGCGCGCTCAGGGTGAACTTTTCCGGCATCAAGCGGAAGCCAACGGGTGAGTATTCGATCTTGTAGCGCAGACGGGTGAGGGCGTATTGCAAAATCTGGTTGTGATCAAACGCCAGCGGGGGCAGCTCGCCGATCGGCCACCAGCGCGCCTCACGCGCGTCGCTGCCGGCGGTCACCGCCAACGGCGCAGGCACCAGGGCGATGTACGCCACGCTGATCACACGCCCGCGCGGATCGCGGCCCAGCTCACCAAAGGTATACAGCTGTTCCAGATACACTTCGGACACGCCGGTTTCTTCGCGCAGTTCGCGCCGCGCCGCCGCTTCCAACGCTTCGTCGATGTGCACGAAGCCGCCGGGAACGGCCCACTTCCCGCGATAGGGCGCGAGATCGCGCTTGATAAGCAGCACCTGCAATTCTTTATCCCGCAAAGTGATGATGACCACGTCAACGGTTACAGATGGTTTAGGATAATCTTCCGCAGTCATGAACAAACCTCGCTATTGGTGTTATCTCAACACTAAGATACCGCCAATGGCGAGGCTTGTCAAGCGCAGCTTAGTGCCCTGCCCGCTGCCACGGTCTTGGCAACAAGCGCGGTACTTGCTGTTGGTAGGTGCGATAAGCCTCGCCGAATTCGCGGACGAGCTTACGCTCTTCGAAAATGGATCCGAGGTAGAAATACAGATTGCAGCTCACCGCAAAGGCCAGCCAATTCACCGACATGGGCGAGGTGAGATACAGCACGATCAGACTCAACGTATACAGGGGATGCCGCACGCTGCGATACAGTCCGATGGTGACCAACTGTGCGGTAGAAGTCGAATCGATCGAGGATGGCTCACCCAACTGCCGCAGCCCCAGAAAGAACCAGGCATCCATCTGGTAGACAGCATACACCAGACCCAACACCGCAACTACCTTGATTCCCCAGGCCACGCTATTCAAAGGTTCAGGCAAGCGATAGAGTTCATGATCAGGCAAGCGAAACACCAGATACAGAGCGGGCAGGATCGTGATGAAAGCGGCCACGTTGTACAACAGGCGATAGGTGGCCGTCGCGATGTTGTGTCCGAGTAACCGCTGCACAGCCGCTTTTGCTGCGTGAGAAGCCAGCAGCGAATGGATGAGGCCGAAAGCCATGAGGAGGATGAAGATCAATAAGGCATTGAGCACAACACGATTGTATCATGAAGCAATTGGGATCTATGGCTGGTTTGAATTAGTTGCCCATACCCGCCGTATTACGGCGGCGGGTATGGGCGCAGTCGGATAGGCGGTGGTTGATCAAACCGGCTGAAGCCTCGATTCCGGAACCTGTCAAAGTCCAGTTACTGCGCTACAGCCGGAACGATATCGATCCGCGTGGCCGTAATCGTCGTGCCACTTTGGTCCCCCCTGACCATGATTTGCATATTCGATGTGATGTCGGCGCTCGTGCCAGCCACCTGCCGCACAATCTGCCCGTTCGTAGCAAGACGCACTTGCGCCGTTGAACCAGATGCTGTCTTGATCGTCAGCGCGTCGCTGGATACGGCCGTCACCGTGCCGAAAAGAGGCTGTCCAGTTGGTCGGGTCTGGTCATTCACTGGTGCTTGATTGCCCGCTGGTGGTTGCCCACCTGACAGTGGTTGCCCACCTGACGGTGGTTGCCCGCCTGACGGCGGCTGTCCACCTGATGGCGGCAGTCCACCATTATCGTTGGACTGCCCTGCTCCATCGGGTTGAGGCCCGCCGCCACCTGCATTCGGCGACGCAGCCTCCACGCCGATTCGAATCTGAGCCGCAGTGAAGACATCGCCATTCAAACTACCCATAGCACTCAATGTTTCGCCGACCGAAACATCAGTCATGGTGATGGTCGCCTGTTTGAACACCTGCGTACTGTCGGTTAAAGTGACGGTGATCGTGCTTTGTTGTCGTGAATCTTGCACGGTGAGAGTAGAGCCATCCACCGAAATCACCTTACCCATCACGCCCGGCGCCATTTGCATCTGACCATTCTTTGCCGGAGCCGGGCCTGAAGGTGCTGCTGCGGGAGTTGGGAGTGGTGATGACAATGCCGCTGCGTTGCTCATCGCCGCTGAGTTTTGCGCGACTTTCGGGGGAACTGTCGGAAGAGGCGAAGCCGCCGCAGCCGCTGTATTAGACTGGGAATTGCTCGAAGTGCTTGCGGTCTTGACAATGGGGCGCGCAGTCGGTAGCGCTGCTCCGTTCGATATACTCGCGCTGCATCCGCTAAGTGCGAATAGGATTCCACTGCAAATGATGAGGCTAAATGTGCGTTTCATGTTGCTAATCTCCTTAGATGAATTGGTGTATTAGTTGATCGAAGAGTGGGCGAATTGACCCGCTGTTCGATTTTGATGACCGTTGTAGAGAGTCTGGGTTGAACGCTTAGCTTTCTGGTTGCAAATAGCCTCCACCGTTCAAAGTGTAAGTCGTGCCGCCCAACGCCGAGCACGCGCTCTGGCTGTAATAAACGGTATGACCGTTGCCGGCGATGTTGGTTACTGTGCTGCCCGAAATTCCACCGGCATCGCTCAAGCAGGTCAGGTGCGAATCTGCCGTTACCGTCCAGGTGCTGGATGAATCCAGCGTCAGGTTCACGGTCTTGGCGGTATTATCCGCATCGATCGATCCCGTCAACGTCGAAGTGTTTTTCAACGTGACGGCGATTGAACTGATACTGTCGGCGACCAGATTTCCCGCCAACGATTGGCTGTCGGCGGTGAGGTTCGCCGTGCCGCCATTGGAGCCGCTCGTTCCCCAGTTGCCGGTCGCTGCTTTCACCAATGTCCCCGAAGCGGCGGTGACGTTCACGCCCTTCAACGTGATGATGCCGGTCGAGTTAGTCACATAGAACAACGGACCGGTGGCGGTTGTATCGGCGAGTGAACCGCCCGTCATCGTGAAGACGCCCTGCGCGCCTTGCGCGTCACCGGACATGCTTTGATAGATCATCACGCCCCATTTATCCGCCTTGCTCGTCGTCAACGCCGTGTTCGTCAGGGTGATGAAGTTAGCCCCTTCGATAACGGCCATCTCTGAGCCGGGAGCCGAGCACGTAACATTGGACACCACGATCGACCCGGTCGAGTAGATGCAGGGCGAGTCTTGCCCGGTGGTCAGCAACGTTCCGCCTGAAGCCGTAATCGTGCCGCCGCCGCGATCAGTCGCAATCGGGGCGGAATGCGCGCCAGCCGTGTTGATGTCCACATCGGTCATAGTCAACACTCCGCCGAGCGTCGCCATGACACCGTGGCCGCCGTCGTTCGTCGCGGTGATGGTCACGTTCGACAAGACGACTGACGAGCCACTGCCCGTGGCAAAAGCGCCATTGGCACCGGTGCCACTTGTGGTGATCGTGCTATCAGATAGACTGATGACGCTAGCCGATTCAGCCAAGACCGCTGCGTTAAGGCCGTAAAAGCGCAATGGCGCAAAACTCACTTTGACTTGACAATCGGGGGCATCGTGGCAGACTGACCCATCTTATCTGACCGAGCGGAAAACATGCGAACAGCCAAAGCCCTCTGCCCAACAG
>Ga0182021_10006748_pt1 | contig 13615 bp, 10 predicted proteins | sample 612E3MmetaG_FD_120493 | JGI IMG/M metagenome (GOLD analysis project Ga0182021, IMG submission 120493) | Permafrost microbial communities from Stordalen Mire, Sweden - 612E3M metaG (Illumina Assembly) | ecosystem: Environmental > Terrestrial > Soil > Wetlands > Permafrost | place: Sweden...
ATGTGCAGTCGCTGGTAAATCTGCAGGCCCGCGGCCGTCCGCCGATCCATCCGGCCGCCGTTCGCTTTGCCGGCCAGCAGATCCTCGCAGCGCAGGTGGGCCTGCATCGCGACCACGGCCCGTTTTTCTAGCGCGGTCAAGGGTCGCGGCGAGATTGTCCGCCCGGTCAGAATCATGGGCGTTTCGGCGACCGTCGCGGGGTCGGGGTTCGGGATTTTCTCCGGCTGTTCCGGCGGGATCACGTTCTTGGCTGACAATTCCTCAAGCACCGCGTCTTTCACTTTCTCGTGGCAGGCGTGGCGCTTGCTGTCCGCCAGCCGTCGCCGCAGCAGGTTCAGGCTGGGGGATATCCCGAACGCCTCGAAGAAACGGTCCTCGCGGGGGCGCGCGTAGGCGCTGCCGGGGCGCATCCGCCCGTTGGCCAGGTCGATCAAATAGGGGCGCAGCGGCTGCGGCTTGTCGGGCGCCTCCGACAAGATGTACGGCAGCCAGTCGTCCGACAGATCGACCACGGTCAGGCCATCCCGGCGCGCGTTCTCGGGCGTCGTCTGGCCCACGAAGCGCCCTGCATCGACGACCATCAGCCCGCCGCTGGCCGACGCCGCCTGGGCGGCCGGAGCCGCTTGGGCTGCCGGCGCCGGCTGCGTCGCCTGCGTCGTTTGTCCGCTGCCGGCTAAAAGGCCGGCCAGCGCCAGAGCGATCGCGCTGGCCCCGGGCGCGCGGCCGGTGCGGGAACGTCTTTTGGCCGGGATCCGTGGGTACATCTCAAGCACAAGGCAAGCGTAGAGTCTTGGCCTTCGCGATTCAAGCGGGAGTTTGCTGCCCGAGAAAAATCGGGGATTCGATTGCTGCTCGGCGGTGGCAATGGCATCCGCACCTGCGCTCGTCTCAACGTCCTGTCAGTTGCTCCAGCTTCTCCGGGTAACGCGCCCCTTGCACCTTGATGGTCGAAGCCGCGCTTTCGATTTCGCGGAGGTCTGCGGCGGTTAGCCCAACCGAAGCGGCGCCGATGTTCTCTTCGAGGCGCGCAAGCTTCGTCGTGCCAGGGATAGGAACAATCCACGGCTTTTGAGCCAGCAGCCACGCCAGCGCAATCTGCGCAGGTGTCGCGTTCTTCCCTTGGCCAATCCTCGCCAAGAGCTCGACCAAGGCCTGGTTTGCCTTGCGCGCCTCCGGTGTAAATCGAGGGACTGTGTTGCGGAAGTCGGACTTGTCGAAGGTCGTGTTCTGGTCGATCTTTCCCGTGAGGAAGGCCTTGCCGAGCGGGCTGTAGGGAACGAAGCCGATGCCCAGCTCCTCGAGCGTCGGCAGCACTTCCGCTTCGGGGCCTCGGGTCCACAGCGAGTATTCGCTCTGGACCGCGGCTACCGGCTGGACGGCATGGGCGCGACGAATGGTTTTTGCCGCTGCCTCGGAAAGGCCAAAGTGCTTGACCTTGCCTTCCTGGATCAGATCCTTCACAGCGCCGGCCACGTCCTCGATGGGTACGTCGGAGTCCACACGATGCTGGTAGAACAGATCGATCACGTCGATCTTGAGCCGCTTGAGCGAACCTTCGGCCACCTTCTTGATTTGCTCCGGCCGGCTGTCCAGGCCCGGCGATCCCTGCATTCCCCGCGGGTCATGTTTCGGATCGAGGTTGAAACCAAACTTCGTGGCGATGACGACCTGATCGCGCAGTGGAGACAGTGCCTCACCCAGGAGCTCCTCGTTCGTGTAAGGACCATAGACCTCCGCCGTGTCGAAAAAGGTCACACCTCGTTCAACCGCCGCGCGAAGCAAGGAGATCATCTCCTTCTTGTCCGCCGGCGGACCGTAGGAAAAGCTCATGCCCATGCAGCCGAGTCCTAGGGCCGAAACTTCGAGACCGCTCTTACCCAGTTTTCGCTTTTGCATTGTCGTTTCCCCTTCCATTGGCTCGTTTCACCCTAGCGCCCGTTCTGGGCGAGCGGTATCCTTAATCCCCAATTTGGGTCAAGGCAGGGGATCGTTCCACGTGTAGATGTAGCCGCCTTCGACCACGGCGACCACCTTGGTGCCATCCGCGGACAACGCCACGGCCTTCCAATTCTGCGGGGTACCAGTCTCTGTCCAGGATGCCCCGGAATCCGACGAGAGGTAGATGTGGCCGAGGCTAAGCGTGGGATCGGCGCTGCTCGCAGCGACGAGCTTGGTGCCGTCCGCCGACGACGCCACTGACATCCACCACTGCTGGGCACTGGTCTGCGTCCAGGACGCCCCGGAGTCAGATGACGTGTAGATGTAGCCGTGGGCACCCGAGGAATCGCCGTTGGTCACTGCGACGAGCTTGGTGCCGTCCGCCGACAACGCCACTGATGTCCAGTACTGCGAGGTGCCCCTCGCGGTCCAGGTCACCCCGGAGTCCGCGGACGTGTAGATGTAGCCGGGGTAGGCCACGGTGACGAGCTTGGTGCCGTCCGCCGACGACGCCACTGAAGTCAATTGTTGCGCGGAGCCCCGTTGGGCCCAGGTCACCCCGGAGTCCGTCGACGTGTAAGTGTGGCCGCCATCTGAGCTGCCGTAGTCCACGGCGACGAGCTTGGTGCCGTCCGCCGACGACGCCACTGAACTCCAAGGTTGCGCGATGCCCTGCTGGGTCCAGGTGACCCCGAAGTCCGCAGACGTGTAGACGTAGCCGCCTTTTGTCCTGCCGTCGTACTCCAGGGCGACCAGCTTGGCGCCGTCGGCTGACGAGGCCACTGACCTCCAGGCCTGCGAGGTGCCCCTCTCGGTCCAGGTTGTCCCGGAGTCCACTGATGTGTAGATGTAGCCGTAGAGGGCCAGGGCGACGAGCTTGGTGCCGTCCGCTGATGACGCCACTGACACCCAGCTCTGCTCCGTTCCTCGCTGTGTCCAGACCGCCCCGACGCCCGAGCCGCCGCCGTTGCCACCCGCACCACCCATGCCGCCTGTGCTGCCCGCAGTGCCTGTGCCGCCCACGCCGCCCGTGCCCCCTGCGCCGCCCACGCTGGCTGCCCCGCTATTGCCAGCACCCGCATCTTGCTCCCCGTGCCCGCCGCCGCAGCCAATTGCGCCAATCCCGAGTAGTCCCGCAAGTGCCATCATCAAGCGATTTTCCAGCATGGTCTATTCCTCCGGACGCAAAGGCCACCAGCAGGCCTCAGATTCGTCGCCATCAGCTCAGAATCCAGCGCGCGACGAAGATGATGGTTGCCACACCGCCTGTGGCCAATGAGGCGAGCCAGATCTTGCGGTTCTCCAGCAGGGCTCCGATTGCGGACAATCCGATGGACACCTGCAGCAGAGTCACCGTCAGCGCGAACCACTCGTGCTTGATGAGATCCTCCCGCGATTCAGCCTGCAGGTGGTTGGCCTCGGCGCGAATCTCTTCCTGCTCACGCCCATATTTCTGAATGTCCCGGCGAATGCTATCGAGTCGCTCAGGGACGACGTGAAGCTCGGCAAGAATCTCGAGTTCCGAAGTCTTTGTTGCCGCCTTGTTTCCCTTGGCCTGATAATAGGCCCACTGATCGGTTGCCCGAGATTGCTTGAGTAGGGCCTCGTTCGCGCATCGCCCCGATTGCAATGAAGCCACTGCTGCAATGACAGCCAGGCAGGCGGTCGAGACCGCTAAGCCGCGCAACCAGGGCGCGCGATGTCTCTCTTCCCTGGCCTTCTCGTGCACAGCTTCGGCCTGCTTGTCGACGCTGACCTCTCCGATTTCTGTCTCTTCCATCGTGCTTTCCTTCGCGTGATCGGGCAGCCATCCTAGCTCGGCACGTACCACTTTTCGATCTAGACACGCTGGGCCGCCTGCAGGACAGTCCGCAGCCGTCCTCAGCGAGCCAGATCCGACCGCTGGTAGAGCGTCCTGGAGAGCACGTTCCGAGCATAGCGGAGGCACTCTACCCCATCCGCGCCCCGGTGGTCTTCCACGACCATCGACGTGTTTCGTGCAGCACCATCTTGGCCAGGCTCGTTGTTGGTGCACCGGCAGACGCGATGTCGCAGGAAGAAGTCGGCCTTGCTCCCACCGCCACCGGCGACAGCAACCTACACGCCCATCCCGAAGACTGGTGCTGCCGGGTTCTTGCACCCCGGCACCGGGCATAACTGCTTCGGTGGCTTCTTCCGGGCCGCCACACCCGCCAAAAGTGCCACAGCCTGCTTCGGTGGCCTTCCTGGCCCGCGTTTTTGCGGAACGCCAAAGGCACCGGCGAGAACAACTTGGATTCGTCCCGCCTATGCTAAGGACTTGTGGCGAATGTGCCGATGACTACGACCGATCGATGGTCACAAGACGCCTCATCCACTGGTTGTCCCGTTTCTGTTTGTGGCACGAGAAATTCAAGGGCGGGGTCTTGGGCGCGGATGTACTGCCCGCCTACATGCAGGCGCGAGAGGACCTGTCCCCGATCCTGCTCTTGGCCCAGCGCCTTGAGATCAACAGCTGCGACGGTGCTCGCCAGGCAATTCGGGTGGCGCGCGCTGTGCCCGTGGAATTCGCTCTGCGCAGCGGCAAGGCCTCGTCGATCACCCACGACATCAGCGTGAGCGGCCTGTCAGCGCGGATCGGCGAAGCGCCCGCCCGGGGGACCTTGGCTCATTTTCGGTTGAAGCTCGGCCGCGACGCTCAACCCATTGCGGGCCGTTGCCGGGTGGTCGCCAGCACCCCTTTGCAGGGCAGCGTACGCATGGCTGCCACCTTCGAGGACATCGCCAAGGAGGAACGCTGCCGCATCGAAACCCTAGTCTTCGACGCGATCTGCTCCGAGATTCGGGCGATGCTGCGCAGCGAGCCGTCGCTCAGCTCTCCGACAAGTCCAACGCCACCCCCACGCGGCCTCTAGTGCCGCCGGTCAGAAATTGTGGAGGGGAGGGGCGGTCGAGGTGCCCCGGCCACAAGGCGCGACGAGGGAGCATAGTCGACCTATGTGACCGAGGAGCAACGCAGCGGCAGGGGATGGATCGGCCGTCCATCCCTTGCAGAATTTCTGACCGGCGGCACTAGTTGCCCTTGATGACGGTTCCGTGGCTGATGCTGGTGCCGACCGTGGGTAGCGTCTTGATGGCCGACCAAGTCTGGAACACGTCGGGGCTGTCGCTGTACATCTCGTGACCAGCCGAGCCAGCATCGGTGAAGAATCGCCAAGTCCCATTGGGCAGCTCGATCAAACAGGGCGCTTCTTTGTGATTGCCCCAGCCCGCCCAGTTGTTGGAGCCGATGAAATTCCAGGGACCATCCAGGCTGGTCGAGGTCGCATGTTCGACGTAGGTGACTGATTCGTGCTTCGTGAACGCGTGGTAGGTGGTGCCGATCTTGACGATGAAGGTGTCGATGTAGTCGGGGCCGATCCCGATCCATGTTCCCCCACTCCACTTGGTGAAAGTGGCGTCCGTCGGCTCGTACCGGTAGGTCTTGGCGTCGATGCTCACCAGGACGTGAATGCTCCCATCGGTGTCCTTGAACCATTCAGGTGCCCAGACGTTCTTCACTCCGGCGACGCCGCTCGGCACCTGGGTGATTGTGGTCCACGTCTTCAGATCGGAGCTTGAGGCCACGTTGAAACTCGACTCGGCACCGCAGCAGCCAGTGCCCGCCGGTGGCGTCGTGTGCACGATGTAGAACTTTCCGTCGCTGTGCTTCATGATGCTGGGATCACGCAGATTCCCGGTGGGTCCGCCGTACCCGGTGTTGTAGAGCAGGGTGAAGTTCAAGGCATCGTTGGACGTGTAGATCATCAGAGTGGAAGCCGCAGCGGAATCGTCGAAGCACGCAAAGACGTAGGGATAGCTCGGGCCACCGGTGCTGGTGGCACCGCCTGCTGCACTGGACGCGCCACCGGTGCCGGCCTGGCCCCCACCGCTTCCGCCACCCGTGCCGCCGCTCGCGCCGCCTGTGCCGGAGCGACCCGCTACACCGCCGGTGCTGGTGGCGCCGCCAGAACTGGTCGTGCCGCCCGTCCTCGTCGTACCGCCGGAGCTCGTCGCACCACCCGAATTGGTCGTGCCGCCCGAGCGGGTCGCACCGCCCGAACTGGTCGCACCGCCCGAACTGGTCGCACCGCCCGAACTGGTCGCACCGCCCGAACTGGTCACACCGCCCGAACTGGTCACACCGCCCGAACTGGTCACACCGCCCGAACTGGCCGCGCCGCCCGAACTGGTCACACCGCCCGAACTGGTCGCGCCGCCCGAGCGGGCCGCGCCGCTGGAATTGGTCACCCCACCGGAGCTGGGACTCCCGCCCGATACCGTGGTCCCACCTTGCGCTGGCGTGCTGCCGCCGGTCGCGATCAGGGTTCCTGTCGACGTGGTCCCAGCGAGAGCCGGACTCCCGCCCGAGACGGAGCTCCCACCTGTGACGACATTACCGCCTGTCGCAACACTGCCCCCGGCAGAAACCGTGGCGCTCGACGTGCCGCCGCCAGAGGTGGTGCCGCCGGTCGAGGAGCCTCCGGTCGTACTCGAAGAGCACGAACAGAACAACGAGACGCCAAGCAAGGCCGCCACAAGGGCGGGCAAGCGCAACACCGGCTTGTGTGGGTTGCGTCTTGGATGGCTATTCATGATGAAATCCTCCGGTTGAGATCTCTAACGGACATTATGTTCCGCCGAGGGATACGAGCGGCTCAAAAACCACTGTCTCACTGTGGCAGAAGATGCCTCGACTCTCCTTGGCCCCCTGCGACGGCGCGCAGCTACTGTAGAAAAGGAGGGTTCCGGACGCTATCCCTTTCCTGAGCCGCTTCCCGCGAAAACCGGCACCTTTCTCTCAATAAGACATGCACAGCGAGACGGACACCAAGGCAAGAGAAGGCGCCAAGATCTTGGTGCTGCCAGCCGCGGATCTCTTGAAGATCGATGACGCGGGCCTGGTGCGCGCGATCCTGGATGGGGATCCCCGTGCGCCCCGCGTCCTGTGGGATCGCCATGCGCGTCTGGTCTACCGCATCCTGCGCCGCTCGCTTGGCCAGCAAAATGACGTCGAGGATCTGGCGCAGGAGGTTTTCCTGAACCTGTGGAGAAGGCTGCCGACGTTGCGCGAGCCCAGGACCCTGCCCGCCTTTCTGATCACCATCACGACCCTCACCTTGCGCCACGAGCTGCGTCGCCGGTGGGTGCGACGCTGCATGACCCTCGGCGCAAAGGGAGACATCGACCCCGATTTGCGGGTGGTACATCCCAATCCAGAGGCGCGCCAGGCCGTCTCTCGCCTCTACGCGATTCTGGACCGGCTGGGAAGCGAGGAACGCATCGCTTTCGTCCTGCGCTTCATCGAGGGCTTGCAGTTGACCGAGGTGGCCGCGGCCTTGGGATTGTCTTTGGCCACCGCCAAGCGACGGCTTGCGCACGCCCACGCGCGGGTTCTCCACCACATCGCCAAAGATCCCGGCCTGGCCGCCTACCTCTCGGGAATCGACTAGGAGTCCCCATGAAAACGCCTCCAGAGCCCCAAGACTCCGACCAAGCGCTTCGCCGCCTCTGCGAGCTGGCGCGTGCCACTTTTACCGAAGACCTGTCAGATCGCGAACAGACCGGGCGGAGCCGCCTGCAGGTGAACTTGTCGGAACGCCCACGCCCGCGACACACCCTCGTTGTGGGTCTCGTCCTGACTGCGGCCGCGGCTTCCGTCGTCCTGCTGGCCTCGAAGTGGAATGAGACGCCGGCCAGCCTCGGTTTCCGCGTTGTCGATGAAGCCGGCGTGCCACATCCCGCGCCGGATGTCGCTTCTGCCGGACGCATCGAGTTCTCCGACGGTTCTCGCATGACCGTGGCGGCCGAGGCGCGCGCGAGTGTCACGGCCATCGACGCGCAGGGCGCGCGCGTCCGGCTCGAACACGGCCGCCTGTCCGCACACGTCGTGCATCTTCCCAAGGCGAGCTGGTCCATCGCGGCCGGGCCATACCAGATCCTGGTGACGGGCACGGCGTTCGACGTGAGCTGGACGCCGGAGACCAACGCCTTGGAACTCTGGATTCGCCACGGCAGTGTCCTGGTAAAGGGACCCAACGCCGGCCAGGGACTTGCGGTTTTTGCCGGCCAGCATCTCCTGGCCAGCGCCGAGAGCGGACAAATCGTCCTCGACGCCATGGCACCCACTGCCTCTCCGGCTCGGCCCCTTGCCACCACCGTGCCGACACCCGCTGCCACCCTCGCGCCATCACCTTCGCCTCCCTCTGAGCGGTCCTCGATGTCCCCGCGCGAGTCGCCGCGTGCGCTGCACCCGGCGTTGCGGGCATCAGCCCCCGAGTCGTCGCTGGCCTGGCCCCAATCACTGGCCCGTGGCGACTTCCAACGCATCCTGGACGAGGCCGCGCGCCGAGGAATCGACGAGGTGCTCGCGAACGCGACCAGTGGCGACCTCGCCGCGCTTGCCGACGCCGCCCGCTACCGTCGCAGGAACGATCTGGCGCAGCGGACGCTGCTCGCCCAGCGCCAGCGTTTCCCGCAAACCATGGCTGGGCGAGATGCCGCCTTTTTCCTCGGCATGCTTGACGAATCCCGCGCCGGCCGCGAAGCGCGGGCGAGCGCACTCGAATGGTACGGCCGCTACCTTGCGGAACACCCTGCGGGCCGATACGGCGAGCAAGCCTTGGGTCGCCGATTGGTGCTGTTCGATTCTCTGCACGACCGGAGCGCCGCACGCGAAGCCGCCGCTTCTTACCTGGCCCAGTTCCCGTCCGGCCCCTACGTTGCCAAAGCCAGACGCCTTGTCGAGTCCGATCAGTAGAACACGATGGGAGAGTGCCGGCGAGCCGGCAGGCGCCCCAGAGCAGCTCAACTGACGACGATCCTGTCGAGGGCGCGATCGAGTAGACTTACCCGTATGGCGTCCAAGCCACAGAAACGGCGGCGAGACCCACACGGCGGCATCGTAGTGGTGGTGGCCGTCTTGGGTTTCGCCAATATCGACTTCGCACCCTGAGAATCCGGGCCGTCCATGCTCTCGGTTGCACCCGTCTTGATATCCCTCCTGGCCATCGCCGGGGACGGTACCGATAGCGGCGTGCCTCGATCAAGATCGCTGTCCGGGGCCGAGCCGCCGCGCGGGCTGGTCATCGTCCTGCGGCCCGCCGATGTCGACGAGTTGACCCGCACCGCTTTGGCCCGGGTCACCGGGGAGCTGACCGCGGCCGAATTCCAAACCGAGTTTGTCACCCTCGACCCGCAGCAGGATCCCACGACGCAGGTTGAAACCGTGGACACGGAGTCCCATGCGGTCGCTGCATTTGCCATCGCTCACTTTGGCGATCCCAACGGCCACACGATTGCCATCTGGGTTTCGGATCGGGTGGGACAGCGGACGAGCATTCTGCGGATGACCATGCAGGGTGACGATGTCAGCCAAGACGCCGCGCTGCTGGCTCTCAAGGCGATTGAACTGATTCGCGTCAGCCTCGCCGGCCTGTGGCCCGCTCCACCCCAGGCCCCCGCGCCACCCCCGGACAGCAACCGCCCGCCCGAGCCATCGCAGCGGCCGCAGGTCATGCTTGGCCTTGGAATCGCCGCGCAGCAAGACATCGGGCTTCCGTCGCCGCAATGGATGGGCTCATTGACGGCCATGGTGACGTGGCCGCGTGGACTGGGGATAAGGGCCGCGATCGACGGTCTGGGCCCGGCTCTGACACTGAACGGAGACTATGGAACGGCTAGCGTGCACCGTCAGCTCCTGTTGCTGGGACTGGCCTGGACCTTCCTGCGGCGACCGCGGGTTCAGTCGTTCGTCGTGGTATCGACCGGTGTAGCGCATCTGAGCGGCGAAGGTGCGACCACCGATCCCTCGCGAGCAATTGCGCATTCCGGTGCCGCCTGGTCGGCGCTGGGTGCGGCTGGAATCGCCGCGACCGTTCGCCTCGGCAGCAGGTTCTGGCTCGGCGCCGAGCTGGACGGCATTGCCACCGTCCCGCCCCTGGTCATCCGCGTCGCTGACACCGAAACAAAACCGTTCTCCCGCCCCGGAGTCCTGGCCAATGTTGGGCTACAAGTCACGTTCTAGGCTTCTGGTCCTGATGGGGGCAGTGGCGGCCTGCTCGCCACGAACCCTGGTACTCGTGGATCTCTATTCCGACGGGGGCCCTTTTCCGTCTCCGATCGACGGCAATCCCGGCGACTCCTCCAGTGCCGTCTCTTCGGACGGGCGGCTGACTCCCCCTTCAATCGACGGCAATCTCGGCGACACCTCCAATGACGGCACTCCTGTGGCCGTGTTGCCCGGTCTGGTGGGCCTGTGGCACTTGGACGATGGCGTCGGCAGCGCGCTGGCGCGCGATTCCTCCGGCAACGGCAACCACGGAACGCTGGTGGGACTGGATCCGGCGCAGGCCTGGGTTGCCGGGCGCTGGGCCGGGGCTCTGTCTACCAATGGCATTGGGTACGTCTCGGTGCCGCCGTCCGCCAGCATCTGGGGGATCGCGGCCGGGGCCACGGTTTCCGCCTGGATCTACTTCGACGGCGCCATTTCGGCGACCGATGGGTATGGAACAGCAATATCACGGCAGGTCAGACTGACGGACCTGCAGTACTACCACCTGTCGCTGTTTCAGGGCGGAACCCCCTCACTGATCGTTGGTCTGTCACCCAAGGTGATACCCGTCCACCCAGTCGCCACCAAGCCGGTCGCTCAGAGGACCTGGACCCACCTGGCGGGAACCTACGACGGCAAGCTGGCAGTCTTGTACGTGGACGGCGTCGAGGTCGACTCGCTTCCGCTACCGGGAGCTTTCAACTTCGATCCCGTCACGCCCCTGCTCCTGGGCGCCAACGGCAACATTGCCGGGGTTTCCGAGTACTTTCCCGGCCGTATCGACGAGATCGCCCTGTACAACCGCGCGCTCAGTGCTGACGAGATCCGCGTGCTGGCGACCGCCGTGGTGTTCTAGCCCCGCCCCTTTTTCAGAACGCCGATGCTGCGCTCGTCGAGCCCCATCTGTACCTGAAGCAGACTGGCATAGAGGCCACGCCGGTCAATCAGTTCGTCGTGGGTTCCCGATTCCGCGATGGTTCCCTTGTCGAACACCAGGATGCGGTCCGCCTTGAAGATGGTGCTCAGTCGGTGCGCGATCACGATGGTGGTCTGGCCCCCGAGCAGAGCATCGATTCCCTTCTGCACCTCCCGCTCCGCCTCCGCGTCCAGCGACGAGGTGGCCTCGTCCAGCACCAGGATCGCGGGCCGGCGAAAAATCGTCCGGGCAATGGCGATGCGCTGCCTCTGCCCACCTGACAGCGTGGCCCCGCGCTCCCCGATCACGGTGTCGTACCCGTCGGGCAGCGCCGCGATGAAATCGTGCGCATCGGCTCGCTGGGCCGCCTCCTGCACCGCCTGCTTGTCGTAGTCCTCGCGGCCATGCGCGATGTTCTCGTACACGGTTCCCCGAAACACGATCGGTTCCTGGGTGACCACGCCGACCTGTTTGCGAACATGGCGCATGTCCAGGTCGCGAAGGTCGCGGCCGTCGAGGAGAATGCGGCCTCGCTGCGGCTGCAAGAGGCCCAGGGCCAGATTCACAAAGGTCGTCTTGCCCGAACCGGACGGCCCGACCAGCGCGATGGTGGCGGCCTTCTCCAGCAGGACAGAGAGCCCGGCGAAGACCCGTGGCCCACTGCCGTACGAAAAATCCACCGCCTGGAATTCGATCTGCCCGGCAATGGAGGCGGGCTTGTCCTTCCCCTGGTTGCGCTCCTCTTCCGAAGCGTCGAGCACCTCGTTGATCGAGTAGATTGATTCGGCGAACTCGGTGATGGTGGGGAACTGGTTGATGATGTTGGTGACCGTGTTGGTAAGCTGGGTGATGTAAGTGAGAAACAGCACCAGCGATCCGATGAGCATCTCGCCGCGCATGACCAGGGTCGCGCACACGGCAACAATCAGCATGGTGAACACCTGCGAGAACGTCACCGTGATGATGCCAAACGAGGCGATGGCCTTGCGGATGGATTTCTGTCGCTGGATAATGTCGGCGCTGCGTTCGTCAATGCGTTTGCGTTCGAATTCCTCCTCGCCGTGCAGTTTGCTGAGAAACGAGGTCTGGATGAACTGACTGAAGGAATGGCTCAGGTCCTCGTTGGCCACGCGTGCCGCACGCTGCAGACGGCCGAATCGCACGTTGAAGTAGCGGTAGACCAGCAAGTAGAACGGGATGCACAACAGGTAGAACAACAGCATCTTCCAGTTGTCAGCCGCCAGTACCGCCACCGAAAACACGACGGTGAGCACGGAGGCCAGCAACGTGTTGAAGAGCATCTCGGCAAAGCGCTCGGTTCGTTCCACGTCGACCAGCAGCTTGGAGATGAAGCGCCCACTCTCGTGGCTGGCATGGTACTGCAACGACAGAATCTGGAGTTTCTCCACGATCTGATTGCGCAGGTCGCGCGAGACGCCCTTGGTGATAGTGGTCTCGCACACGGTGTAGGCGCGATGGCAGAAGTAATTGAGCACCCCGAGCAGGGTGACCACCACCAGGGTGCCGAAGATCAAGTCAAGCCGGCGCGCCGGAATGAAGCGGTCGATGATGAGCTTGATGAGGATGGGATAGAAGAGATAGGCGGAGTGCTTGATGGGAAAGAGCACCAGGATCTTGGCCAACGGGCGCCGGTGCACGGCGATGCGCCGCAGGTAGCTGCCCATGGCGCGAGAGATGGACTGCTTGGCGGGCCGCATGACGATGGGGCTATTGTGCACCAGTCTCGCCTCCCCTGCCCGGCTTCGTAGCCAAGGAGTCAGGCTGTCGCGGCAAGAGGTGTGCAGTCGAGAGCGTATCGGTCAGCCCTGCCGCGGCCAACCGATGCCCTCGACTGGGCGCTGGCGACCGGGTGCTAGCGCGATCGGCGTCGGCGCAGGGATCGCAACACCATCAGGCCAAGCAGACCCAGGCTGGCCAGCACGCCTGACTGCGACGGTTGCCCGGCAATGCGGCAACCGCAGCCTCCGCTGCTTCCCGCGATCTTTGCGGTACTTGCTCCCCCTGCTCCACCAATCACCGCGCCCGAAGTACCAGCATTGCCCGGAATCCCTCCGGTATTGACCACGATCGTCCCGCCCACAGGTACGACGCTTGCTGTGGTCCCGCCAGCCGCTGGGGTCGTACTCCCGCCACCGGGCGCAACCGTGCCACCAGGGCTGACCACACTGGTGGTGGTCATCGTCGTGCCGCCCACTGGGACGATCGTGCCGCCGGTAGCCGGCGAGCCCCCGGCAAGGCTCGTGCCGCCCGTCGCGACAACTCCCCCACCGCCTGCAGCCGTCGAGCTGGCCGGGCTCGTCGTGCCACCTACGACCGAAATTCCGCCGGTGCCAACGCTGGTCGTTCCAGCAGCGCCGGTAGTCCCGCCCCTGCCACCCCTGCCACCTGCGCCGGTCGCTCCACCTGCGCCGGTCGCTCCACCAGCGCCCGTCGTTCCGCCAGTGGCGGGCGTTCCGCCGGTAGCAGGCGTTCCCCCAGTGGCGGGCGTTCCACCGGTGCTGGCGGGCGTTCCACCAGTGGGGACAACTCCTCCATCGCCAGCGCTGGGAACCGCCGTGAAGGCCCAGACATCGCTCGAGCCGTACCTCGACCAGTTGTAGTTTTGCCTGGTCTGTTTCATGGGATGGCCTGGGTTCGGTGCCGGCGTGTTGTAGTCAAACTGGGCGATG
>Ga0182021_10006749_pt1 | contig 13615 bp, 12 predicted proteins | sample 612E3MmetaG_FD_120493 | JGI IMG/M metagenome (GOLD analysis project Ga0182021, IMG submission 120493) | Permafrost microbial communities from Stordalen Mire, Sweden - 612E3M metaG (Illumina Assembly) | ecosystem: Environmental > Terrestrial > Soil > Wetlands > Permafrost | place: Sweden...
GCATTGATGCGCCAGGTGGGAGCCCAGCCGACTGGGACCGATCTGATAGCTTTTTACCGGCTTATTGCGCAACCGGCTCCCAAAGCATAAATCTACTCCGCGCGATCCGACTGTCCCCGCGATAGCCTAGCGGACGATGGCCAGCGTGTCTTCCAGGTAGTTGAGAATCAACTTCTCCGGTTTGAATGACATGTTCAATTCAAATGGATTATCCTGGCTTTTGATGGCCATTAACCCAAGACGAGAGACTTTGCCGGCAACCTGGACATACAAAGGCAAGACATCAAGCCAGCCCGAAGGCACGCCGCTCTGAAGAACCTTGCCCCGGACCTTCCAGTGCCCGCCGCCGGCGTCTTCTGCCTGCCATTGGAGCTGATATTCGGGGATGCCCGTGCCGTACACATACTGGCGGAAGAACCAATCCAGGCGCCTGTTGCCCTCCAGGTCGAGCGCAGGAATCATGTGCTTTTCCGCCAGGACCTTGAAATCCTCTGTCGAGGCGGCTTTGTTGTTAAAGGTCTGGGTGTAGTCCTTCATCATCTCGATGAAGCGGTCGTCGGGATTCTTGCTCTGCGTGTTCCACAACAGCCGGCGCAATGCATTCAGCACCAATCCGCCCTTGTTGTAAACGACGTTCTGATAGGCCTCAGGAGCATCCGAAGACGCCAGACGATCTCCCATCCAGATAGGGCCCAGCGATTCATAGACGCGGCCTTTTTTATCTTTGCCGAGCAGCACCTCTCTGTCCGCCTTTATTCTGGTTAGATAGTCCTTTTCACTCTGGCGATATTGCACGTAGAGGTTCCCGGAGAACTGCGCGAAGCCCTCTGACAGCCACTGATCGTGATAACTCTTCCATCCGACCCGGTGCCCCCACCACTGGTGAGAGGTTTCGTGTGCGCGGAAGTAATCGGTGATCTGAATGTTTTTTTCTCCGTGTATTCCAAGGACGTTTCGTTGGGTCGAGTCCAGGAATGATAGCACGGAGAGATAAATCAGGGTTGGCCAGCCCTGCCCATAAGAGTAAGGGATATTTGTGACTGCCAGGCGATTGTACGGGTAAGGACCGAAGTAACTCTCGAACAAACGCAGCATGTTCCCAAGCTCGACCCCCATAGGTTTGATCATCGCGGCAGGGCTTAGAGTTCCTACGGGAGCAGATCCAAGGGCCATACGGAGTTGCTCCATGGTGTCATCCGCATCAGGATTGGCGTAGGCCTCGATGGTAATATTCCCTGACTTCTCCGTATAGAGCTTGTATTGGCCGAAGGCGAAGCCGGCCACGGCGAGCGGAATGCTGCTTTTCCAGTTGGATATTCTCCAATCACCCTCGGTTGTTTCGCTTATTTTGTCTCCAGTTGCCACCAGGATCAAGTTCTTGGGACATCGGAAGGTTAACTCAAAATCAGCGCGCAGCGCGAAAGCCTCACGGAGAGTGGGGTACCAGCCAGAGCTTTGGCAGAAATAGTTCCCGGGCCCGACTTGGCGAATGACACGTTTGCCGTTGTAAGTAAACTCGAAGGTCTGGGCAGTGCCGGACGTCGTGGGGGTGGGCAGCACGACCGCGACATAATCTCCATAGGATTGGGCCCTATCCTTCGGGTCGCGCGGCTGAAAGAACGTGAGCGATTCGCCTTCCTTGTTTTTCACAGATTGCACGCGCAGATTCGAATCGAACTGGAATATCAGGACTCGCTCACCGCTGGTCTTTTCATCTAACGATATTATCGTGACGGCGCTCAATTCCGCGCCGCTGGTGACCTTGGCATCGATTCGATATTTCTTGATGTCGACATCCTGTCGTCCCAGTGGATCGAAATTGATATCGGCGGCGTTTTTGTCCCCCACGGGAAAACTCAGCCAGTTGTCAAACATCGTTATGACTCCATAACTCGCCAAGCGTCCGACCGTGACCTCCTCGCCAACGGGAGAGTACACGCTTACATAGATCCAGCCTTTTTGATCCGTTTTGAGGTCGGCAGCGAACAGAGCAGTTTGCTTCCGATCGCCGGAGAGAATCGATTTGAACAGGCGCGGAGTATCCGGCATGCCGGCATTTCCGCGTTCTTCCAGGCGGCTTACGTACAGCTCTTCAAGGTTGCTGTTCGGGGAATTCCGCCAATGAACCTGTTTTGCGACTTCGTCAAAGAATCCGTCCGAAAAGGTAAAGGTGGCGTCGGTGAAGTCCATCGCGAGACTATCCTGACCCGTGAACAGGTGCAACTGGTGCGCCTCAATGGCATTCGGAGGTTTTATTTCGACCCGGCCCTTACCCTGGAATGCAGCTCCGAAGACGAAATCCTGCGCAGGCTTGACGAACTGAATTCTTCCGCTAATCAGCGTGATTGTGATGCGATCGCGCACGATTGCGATGTTTTCAGCCGACGCTGATTTCTCGAAATCAAACGGAGGCTTGGCGAGCTGCTGCCACAGACTTGCGGCATCTTGAGCCACAGCGGCAGCCACTCCGCATGCAAGATAAAAGATGATGAATGCGAATCGCGATATAACTGCCTTCCCACGAATTGTCATGGTCAGCCTCTTCGAATGGATTACGTCAGAACCGCATCGCCGGCCAGTCGATCTTGGACCAAAGGACACAGACTGCGTTGGATCGTTCGATCAGGCAGGAATCCGGCCGTGCCGAACTACCAACCGCAACACAATTGGGGGGAGTTAGTTGCGTTTCGGCTCTTTCAATCATGAGCCGACTCCAATATTGTCCAGGTTGTGGCAAACCCGCAATAGTTTTTTTTGCAAAGAAAATTCGGCGGCATGAGGTGTCGCATCTTCAAAATTCAATTCTTTTTGGCTAAAAATTGAATTTTGAAGATGCGACACCCTCCACTTTTAACTTGTGCCTCCGGCGCCTCGCGGATAAGAATGCTTCCACATTTAAACCTATTTTGTGCTGCTAAGCCGAGGAGTGATCGCGATGCGAATGACGGCGAGACTGATCCCCGCTATGATAGTCCTTAGCCAGGCATTGTTGCTCTCAGGTGCGGGCAACGTGCCGGCGCCCGAATCCGTATTCGGATTCAAGCCGGGCGCCGACTACAAGCTGGCGACATATGAACAATCTATCGAATACTTCAAGAAGCTCGCCGCGGCGAGCAAGTATATAACGCTCATGGAGGCCGGCAGAACGACACAGGGCCATCCGTTTTACTTTGCTCTCATCTCAAATCCCAAGAACCTGGCCAGGATCGATCACTATCGCGAGATCGCTCAACGGTTGGCGCATCCAACCGGCCTTACGGATGCCGAGGCCCACAAACTCGCGAGCGAAGGCAAAGCCATAATTGACCTCGACGGCGGCCTGCACGCGACGGAGGTTGCGGGAATGCAGCAGACGCCGAAGCTCGCCTACGACCTGATCAACGGCGCGGATGATCCGAAGATCAAAGAGATTCTCGACAACGTCATCGTCATGTTGTGGCCCACCAGCAACCCGGATGGGCAGCAGATGGTGGCGGAATGGTATATGAAAAACGTGGGCACTCCCTATGAACTGTCTGGCTTGCCGCGTCTCTTTCAAGACTACGTCGGCCATGACAATAACCGCGACGCATATATGTTGAACATGATCGAGTCGCGCGTGTTGCAACATGCCCTGCTCCAGTGGGAGCCGCAAGTCATCTACGTGCAGCATCAGACGGCCCCTTTCCCGACCCGCATCTGGGCGCCGCCGTTCTCCGAACCCGTCGGACTGGAAGCGCCGTACGTGATTTCGCGTGAAACCAACATGATCGGAATGGCGATAGCACAGGGTCTTGATGCGAAAGGGCTGACTGGCGCCACCCACTTGGGAACGTTTACCGATGCCTGGTATGCCGGCTACGGTGACTACACGCCTACATTCAAGAACGTGGCCACGTTCTGGACGGAGACCGCGCTCTACAATTTGGCGACTCCTCACGAGTACACAATTAACGATCTCCCGCAGAATTTCCGCGACCTTCGGCCGCAGAGCCTGTACTCCAGTCCTTGGAAGCCCGGCTGGTGGCGCCTCGGCGACGCTGTCGAATACATGGAAACGGCCTCAATCGCCACGCTCGAGTACGCGTCCAAGTACAAGGAATCGCTTCTCTACAATCGCTATCAGGCGGGCAGAGATCAGATTGCCAGAGGCAAAAAGGACGCGCCATTTGCTTATTTCTTCCCTCAGGACCAGCGTGATCCGGTCGCGCCCGTCGAGCTACTTCGCCGCCTGGCGTTCGGCGGCTTGCGAGTGTATCAACTCGCAGCGCCGGTCACCGTGGAAAATGCGACGTATCCAGAGGGCACGTGGGTGGTCCCCACGGATCAGGAGTTCGCCGCGATGGCTCGAGAAGTACTGGACATCCAGAAATATCCTGATATGCGCCAGTACCCGGGTGGCCCGCCTGCACGGCCCTATGATGCCCCCGGCTGGACCTTGCCGCTTCAAATGGGCGTAAAGATGGGAACGGCATTGAAGCCCCTTGCCGACGACGTGCGCGCGAAAATGAAACTGCTGGGTTCAATGCCGGATTCGAAGGTCAAGCCCACGACATACAACAAGCCCTCGGACGTCGATGCAGCTCCGTTCGACAGTTTGCCCGGCATCGGTTTTGATTCCGAGCCTGCGGCGGCGGCAATTGTTCCGCTCCCAGGAAAGATCAGCGGCAGCGGTCCGTCCCTTGCTGTCGACCCGGCGCAGAACAATGCATTCCGCGCGATCAACCGGGCGTGGAAGCAGGGTGCGAGCGTGCAGTTTGTGGCTGGAACGGCAAATGCCGGCGCCCGTTATCTGATCGCCGGTCTTTCAGAGTCAGCACAGACCGAAATGGTCAAGTCGCTGGCCCTGGCCGCCGAGCGCACGTCCGCGAGCGGAACCCCGCTGAAGAAGCCTCGCATCGGGCTCTTTGAGCCATGGGGCTCCAGTATCGATGAAGGCTGGACGCGATGGCTGCTCGAGCAGTATGGGTTCGACCTTGTGATCATGCACCCTGAAGATTTTCACGGCCAGCTCCGCGACAAGGTTGATGTCATCATCTTAGCCAGCGATGCGAGACTTCCGGTGCCCGGTGGCGGTGGCGGCGGGCGTGGTGGCGAAACCCCTGTGCAAGCCCCTGCAGCCGCTCAGGCAGCAGCCGCGGCGCGCGGCGGTGGCGCAGGGCGCGCGGCTGGCGCGGGTCAAGCAGCGGCGGCGGCGCCTGCAGCTGGAGGCCGTGGCGGCGGCCGCGGCTCAGTACGCCCGGAGTACGCATACACTCTCACTCCGGATGATCTTACTGGAATGGAGACATTCATCCGCGGTGGCGGCACTCTCGTCTGCTTTAACGCCGCGTACCGCTTTGCGATTCAGCAATTCAAGCTGCCGGTTAAAAATGTTGTCGATGGCGTACGGCCGGACGATTTCTTCCTGCACGGTTCGCTCGTCGAAGTGACGACGAATCCAACCCATCCCGTAATGGCGGGAATGCCCGACAAAGCAGCTGTCTTTGCAGACGGCAACCCGATATTCGAAACTACCGAGGGCTTCAAGGGAACGGTCCTGGCAAAATATCAGGAGACCGGCTCGCCACTTCTGTCTGGATTCATGATCGGTGAGAAATATCTTCAAGGAAAGGCTGCCGCACTCGACGTCGAGCTGGACAAGGGACACGTCATACTCCTCGGCTTTAGTCCCCAGTGGCGCGGGCAGTCGTTCGGCACTTTCCGGGTCGTTTTCAATTCGGCACTCTATTTAAGGTGAGAGTGGGATCGGGTGACAGGCTACGCAACCTCCGAATTGGTGAATTTCAGTTCAGGGGTTAAGCAGACTTTCGCCCCTGTCTTTTGCCTGCAGGAGGTAAGAGTTGGCCTGGAAAAGGGCCGCGATCATTGCCATCCTTGCGTCGGCATTAGATTGCACGGGTACGCTGCGCAGCTACGTCGTGACGCCGGCCTCGCCGCGTTACTACGCCTACGCGCTGGCGCGGCTGCCGCAACCGGTCACATTTCTCGACTTCACCGCAGCGCAACGCGATCCGGTGGTAGCCGCTTGGCTGATGGCGCCGCACCTTTCGCACCAGATGGATGAGCTCTACAACGTGCGCCGTCTGCGAGAAGCGTGGATCACGCGCGGCGAATCGTGGCCCTCGCTGTACGACGCCATTGTATTCGTGCGCCACACGACCGCTGCCAGCGGCAAGAAACTGATGTCGACCCGGTGAACGTCAAGCCCGCGACAGGCTACGTCTGGTGAGATAGTCCAAATCCACTTCGAGGTCTAAGCGTGACAGTGAGCGTATCTTGGCGCTTAATGAAATCGACTTCCGGATTGATTACTCACTCATAACCCGGCGTTCACTCCTATAATTTACTTTTAGGTAAACGTCCGGGTTTGCCGGAGGGCTTAGAGAATTTGATTGTAGTGGCGCCACCTGTGGGCGCCCATTGCGATATCCTTTGTCATGAATTCGAAAGGAGGGCGATACGAAATGGACTATAAACATTGGATGGGACGGCGAAACATGCTGAAAGCTGGAGTGGCCTCACTCGCAGGCCTGCCTGCGCTCGCATACGCTGCGCCACAGGCGAAGAACCCCGATAAGATCGATCCCGATGCCGGGGTGACTGCTCCGGAAGACTTGATGAAGGAACACGGCGTGCTCAACCGTTGTCTTCTCATTTATGAGGAGGCAATGCGCAGGCTTCGAAACAAAGAGGACGTTTCGCCGGAAGTCTTCAACCACACGGCTGAGCTGATCCGGAGTTTTGTTGAGGAATACCATGAAAAGAACGAAGAGAAATACATCTTCCCTGTCTTCGAGGCGCACAAGACACTCGTCGATCTCGTACAAACGCTTCTGGCTCAACATAAGGCTGGTCGCGAAGTGACGGCGCGTATTCTCCGTCTGTCGATACCCGATCAATTCCGTTCTCAGGACAACCGCACCCAGCTGATGGCCTACTGTCAGAGCTTCATTCGGATGTATCGCCCCCACGAGAGCAGGGAAGACACGGTTCTGTTTCCGGCACTCCGAACCCTTCTGACGCCCGGACAAGTATCAGCGCTTGGAGACAAGATGGAAGAAGACGAACACAAGGTACTGGGCGACGAGGGCTTTGAAAAGAGCGTAGATAAGGTCGCGAATATCGAAAAGGCACTTGGCATATACGACCTTGCGCAGTTCACTCCGAAAGCGTGAACAATGCAGGGGATCGTTATCGGAAGATGGTCTGGCCTGTTTGATCAGCTGCGCAGTTTGCGGGCATTCCATTCGTCGGCAGTAATTTCCCAGATCTCGCCGGGCAGGCGGCCGGAGACATATTCGCGCTCAGACGTCGTTATGATGCGCATTCCGCTCTTTGCGGAAATACGGCGCGAGGCGGTATTCGCAATCGCCTTCGCGACACGCATCACCGGGAAGTTCAGCGTGTTGAACCAGTATTCGGTCACTGCTTCACACGCTTCGCTCATCAATCCTTGTCCCTGCCACGGCACGCCGAGCCAGAAGCCCCGGTTTTCGTTTTCGCCACGAATGAGACTTATGGCGCCGATCATTCGCTCGGGAGAGCTCTTCAGCCGCAACGTCCAGTGCCAGGCATCCCCGCGGACCATTGCAGGCAGAGCCTTTTCGCGGTAATAGGTCTGCACGCCGTCAGGCGAATATGGCCAGGGCACTTCACTCGTCAGGTATCTGACGATTTCCCAATGCGGAAAGAGAACCTGGGCCGCGTCCGCGTCGGCAAGCTCCAGCGGACGAAGCAGAAGCCGAAGCGTCTCGATTGTGGGCATCATGGCCGGATTATAACGCCGTGTTTCCATTCGGCAGATATCCCATCTGCGCCGGAGCAATGTTTTTCGAGCTGGACTTTGATGCGGAATATAGTTTCTGATCCGGGACAATCGGGAGGATAATGTCATCAGGGTCATCGCCCATATCCTTGATCTTGCCCGTAACCTAGCCGCTCCTGCGAGTGGACATCGTTTTGCAAAGTGTGGCGTGCGGCCGATTGAGCTTTTCAGCGCCAGACTGGAAAGGACCCGTGGGCATGGATAAACCAAAGAACGAAAACGGCGGATATCATCAGGGGATCACGATGCACAAGATCCCGGCGGAAGGCATCGCTGGATTCATCTTCGCGTTTGCCACGGTCTTCATTTTCGTGGTCGGAATTCCCGAGATGCGCGGGCTTGCGCTCGTGGCTGGAATCGTCGGAATTCTCGGATCCGGATTCCTGTACTATTGGCGCTCTCACAATAAAAAGAAGTTCCAGTCACTTCACCTCGATTCATAGGAGCGGTTGATTTGGCCGCAGCCGTGGTGGGATGTGCGCTTCGTTGAATGCGACCTCACTGAATTCAACACAAGGACCAGCCTCCCGCCAAGAAGAAGGTGTCGATACAAGCATCGTGATCGTGGTCGTAATCGTAGTCGGTAGTTTAAGCGGATAAAAAGAGCCGATCACGACTACGATCACGCTCACGGCCACGAGCCGTGACAGAATGGGCGCAGAGGCAAACTGCCATCTTCATGTGTCAATGCGTGCGCCTTGGCATATGCGCCGTGGATTCCTACCAGGAAGTTGAATTCCGAACGGATTCAGATCTTTTATTTTTGACTCGCGATATGTGCCTCATTAATATGTGGGTATGCAATCTATCAATTCGACCATATTCGACCGCGAGCTGAAAAAAGGCAGTGCCGAGCTTATGATCCTTTCCTTGATCGAGGATCGGCCTCGCCACGGTTACGAAATCAGTAAACTCATCGAACAACGTTCAGGGGGCACCGTGCACTTCTACGTTGCGTCGCTTTATCCGCTGCTCTACCGATTGGAAAAGCGTGGTTGGATCAAGGGACGCTGGGTGGAAAAGGCCGGGCAGCGGCGGCGGCGCTATTATCGGTTGACTGCGCCGGGGCGCGTGGTGCTTGCAGCGCAAAGACGAGGGTGGCAGTCATTTGTGGAGGCGATCAATCGCATCACTGGAGCCGAGCATGCCTGACTGGAAGAAAGAAATCGGTGAGCGCCTCGCAGGCTTGAAACTCGAGGCGGCGCGCGAGGCGGAGATTCTCGATGAATTGTCGCAACACCTGGAGGACCGGTACCAGGAATTGACGTGTGCCGGCGCCAGCCGCGAGGAAGCGTATCAGGCAACTCAGGCCGAGTTGGGCAACCGCGAGAAGCTGCTGGCCGAACTTCGGCCAGTTGAGTCGATCGTCAGGCGCGAACAGGTGGCTTGGGGTGCCCAAAGAGGAGGAAATGTGATCACCGAGCTCATGTACGATGTTCGAAACACTTTTCGATCTCTGTTGCGCGCGCGGTGGTTTGCTGTCGGCGCGGCCCTGACATTTGCGCTTGGCATCGGTGTCAACGTGGCCGTGTTTTCATCGGTAGATCGGACGCTCTTCCGTGCATTGCCCTACGACCACCCGGAGGAGATCTTTCAGATGGGTGAGTACCAGTCGGGTGCGGGAGCATTCGGCACAATGCCGGCTTCGTATGTAATCGAAGCGCGTCATCTGTCTGGGGTAGTCGATGGTTGCGTTGCCGCTTTCACCACTTCCTACTCGACATCGCGTGAACCTGGCGACGAACCCAGTATTAGGTTGACATCCGTGTCGTTCAATACCCTCACCGTGTTCGGTATCCGGCCGTTCATGGGACGCGACTTTACCAAAGAGGATGCAAAGGCAAGTCGCGGAGAAGCCCTCATCAGCTACGACCTGTGGCGAGAGAGGTTCAACGGCGCACCGGATATCATCGGACGCCTATTGTGGGTGGAGGACAAATCCGTTGAGATTATCGGGGTTCTACCAGCGGGCTTCATTCCGGCGTCGGGCTTCCTCGATCCGACATCGAGTGGGCTGGGTCTCGGAGGCGACACGCTCGAATCGGCCGCTCATGGGGCGCGATTGCCACGACCCTACTTGCGCCTCAAATCCGGCGCATCATCAGCTGCCGCGGAGGCAGAGATCAACAGCCGTGTCGAGTATTTGAAGGAGACGGAAACGGTCCGGCCAGGAGCGCCGAAAATGGTGCTACGGCTCGTTCCGCTCAGGACGGCTTTGTTTGGTTTCTATAAATCGTACTTGTGGCTTATCGTTGCCGCGGCCGCGCTTGTGCTTGTTGTGGCCTGCGCAAATCTGGCGAGTCTCCTGCTCGTGCGCGCGAGATCGCGCGAGCATCAGGCCGCGGTACGTGTGGCGCTCGGGGCTTCAACGTCCCGCCTCATGCGGACAGCGGTTGTCGAAAGCCTGATGCTGTCCTTCGTCGGCACCATAATGGGCCTTCTTGCTCTCGTTTGGGCCAGCAAAGGGCTTGCGGCGCTTATTCCTCCGGTGTTCAGCCGGTACGCTGCTCCAGTCTACGACGCCCGCGTGATTGGCTTCTCCATTCTTGCCGCAACACTCTCCGCGTTGCTCGCAGGTATCTTGCCGTGTCTGCGTCTGGCGAAAGTGAACGTGTCGTCCGCTCTGCAGCATGCAGCGGGCCGCGGCCGTGGCAGCCGGCTGCGAAGTGGCCGCAGTCTGCTCGCTGTGGAATTGGCGGTGAGCGTTGTGCTAGTGGCCGGGGCTATGATGACCGCAGGGAGCCTGATAGAACTCGTAAATACGGATGTCGGATTCAAGCCGGAGGCCCTTTACTCTGTGAGAGTCGGGCTCCCTCCTGCGCAGGACGCGCAAACGAGCTATCAGCAGTACATGCAAGTGCTGGGGGTGATACGGGATCTCCATGGTGTAAACCAGGCCAGTGCCGCTGACGTATTGCCCATCAGCGGCTTCAATGGAATGGCTCGGCTGGGTGCCGGCTTCGACAGCGGATTTCGATGGCAGGTGACCAACGGTTTTTTCGAGACGATGGGCATGCGTGTTATTGCGGGGCGCACCTTTTCTTCCGCTGATCTCATTCAACCGGGTAACGTTGGGGTACTGAGTCAGATGGGTCTTCACCTCGTATGGCCTGGCATTCAGCCGGCAGAAGCCATCGGTCGGATGCTTGCATTCCCGGGTGAGGCACCCAGACAGGTTATCGGCGTGGTTTCGGATGTGCGCTCCAGCTATGCCCGAGATCCCTCGCCCTCCCTTTACCTGCCGGTCAGTCCTGAGCGGTTTCGCCTTTTGATGTATGGGGCAAGGGCTCAAAACGGAGCTGCGCTGTCGTTGTCTGAGCTTCGCAACAGGGTGCGAGAACGCATTGCTACACCGATTTTTATCTCGATCGTGTATTTGCCGGATCAGTTCAGTAGCGGTCTCCTCGATCAGAAGTTCCGCACCATGTTGTTCTCGACGTTTGGCGTTGCGGCCCTGCTCCTTGCCGCAGTCGGTCTCTACGCTGTCGGGTCATACGATGTTGCGACACGCCGCTTCGAAATGGGCCTGCGCATCTCTCTTGGGGCGACACCTGGCAAACTTCAGTTGTTAGTGATCCGCGAGGCGCTTACTCCTGTGATTGTGGGGATCTTGGCCGGTCTCATCGTTACGTATTGGGGCGCAAAGTTCCTGCAGTCGTTCCTGTACCAGGTGGACGCGCGGAATCCCTTGACATATGTTCTCGTAGCCCTGGTGCTGATCGCGACCGCCATTATGGCGGCATGGTTACCGGCGCGCCGTGCCGCGCGCACCGATCCGGCAACCGTACTGAGAGCGGAGTAGTCACATCTCAAGCTATTTGGACATCGCTGATCTTACGCACATCGACGGCAATCCTTCTGTCGCGGGAATGGAGAAAGATGTCCGCGAACTTCACGTGCCACAGTACGTCCGTATGCTTGTACGAGGTGCGCGCGTGGACCGCCTGCAAGAACGTCTCATCGACTGCAGTCAGCAAAATTAGGATTTCCGCATCCGACGCCTCGAACTGCTCCTTGGTAACGCCGGACAGCGGACTCGCGTCGTCGATCGGGTGGACGACGACCCAATGGAGCGGAAAGAAGACGACCATTTTGCGCTCGAGCGCCAGCTCATAAAATTTCCGATAAGGTTTTCCCGTGATCATTTCCAATCGGCTCATCGATACCGTGGCTTCGACATTGATCAATTGGCTGGTGCGAGCGTTCGCGATCCGGAACTCGAGTGCCGCAATGTCTCGATACGGGCAACGATAGCGTTCCGGCTGAACAGGATTTTGGCGTCAGGCCGAGAGAATCTCGCAAAGAGCAGTCCGGTCGCGAGCGCAAATCCCAGTAATCCGACGAGCACTTCGAAAGTGACGATGATGTTTGCAGCAAGACCGTGCGGCGTCACGCCGCCATAGCCGATGGTTGCCACCGTCTGCACACTAAAGAAGAACGCCTCGAGGAAACGGCTGTTCATTACTGGGTCTCCGGTACCCTGAAGCGCCCCGGGTCCGCAGAGCAGGAACGCAAACGCAAACAGGACATTGGCAAGCAGGTACGAAAGTGCGATGAGAAGGAAAAACGCTGTCCACGGAGTGGTGATGAGCCAGTGGTACAGGTTGAGAGAGCGCAAAAACGACAGGCCGCGGCGATCGACGTTGAAACTGCCGTTGCGGTTGAGGAACCGCTGCCGGCTCTCCTGCGTGACACGAGATCCGAGGCCGAGATCACGATTGATTTCATCGTTGGGCTGTTGTGCCGCCATGAGTGCTCCAATTTTGCTGATTCGAATCCAAGTAATGAATGGTGGCAGAAAAAAATGAATTCATCAAATCGTCGCATCTCGAAGGCCGATGAGACTGGAGTTTCTGCATTACTGAGAAGTTTGAGAGTCACCCTGAAGTTGAGCCATTTTGCGTCCCGTTGGGACGCGGTGAAAATAGCCCGGCACTTCAGTGCCGGGATCGGGCATCAGAATAAGAACGAGTCCCGTAGGGACGGATGACAGGGCGAACTGAGATGGCGAACTTATAATCCAATATCGCAAGAGGCACGTCTGGGAATGACTCAGCCGTCCCTACGGGACTCGCCACAGAGGAATCCGTCAGCCCCCGGCACTAAAGTGCCGGGCTATTTTCGATGCGTCCCTAGCGGGACGCACGCCGAGGTATGCGATTATACATATCTCGCGGGACGCAGGCGGAGGTCTGCGATTATGCATATCTCGTGGGATGCGCGCGCGGGTACGCGATTTAGTGTCCCGTAGAGAGGTGGTGAGAATAGCCCCGCGCGGCGGCGCGGGGTTTGAACAATATCAGCAACGAGGCCCGAAGGGCGGACACATTTTGTGCCACTTCATCGTTATGTGCCCAAGGGAATGCGTGCAAGGAGCAGCTATTCTGAAGAACCTGTATCTTTGTCCTGATCGGTTTCTTCCAACATATAATCGGGTGCCGCGGAAATATCGGGCTCCGTTCCTCTGGTATCCTTGCGCCCTCTCCGCGCCTCGCGTTTTTCCTGGGCTCGCGCGGTACGCTTGAGTTCTTTCTGACGCTTGAGGAAAGATGGTCTCTTGGTTGCCATGTTGTGTTCCTCTCATTCCTTAGAATCTGGCGGCACGGCGTCTGCCTGCGGCGCTGGGCCGAAATCGCCGGTGGTTTCCTTGTGCCAGGGGCGGATACGCGTGAAGTGAACCACCCTCTCCTGGCCGGCGAGCCGATGCGAACTTGCCGGATTCGAAGCCGGGCAGCTGTCGCCGTTCGATGCGTGCGCCCAGCACCTTTTCAATCTCACGCACCATGGCTTCATCAGTCTGCGCGGCGA
>Ga0182021_10006750_pt1 | contig 13615 bp, 6 predicted proteins | sample 612E3MmetaG_FD_120493 | JGI IMG/M metagenome (GOLD analysis project Ga0182021, IMG submission 120493) | Permafrost microbial communities from Stordalen Mire, Sweden - 612E3M metaG (Illumina Assembly) | ecosystem: Environmental > Terrestrial > Soil > Wetlands > Permafrost | place: Sweden...
ATCCCTGCTGCTGGGTCGATACCATTTACAGCACGGGAAGTATTTATTAGTGCATTAGCCAGGTCAGCTGGTGCAGTATAATTTATTGTATTCGTAAAACGTCCCCGCAGTGTGACAGCACCACCGGTCTGATTGTATGAGATAAAGCCAATTGCAGCTCCTTCAGGATTATGAAATTGTTTTGCATCAAGCTTGCCTCCATTTATTATAATCTGACCCGGAGCATAGCTCCAATAGAGTAAACCGGAAGATTCACGGGTTGATAAATAACCACTGTTTAACTGTAGTTTACCCAATACAGAAAGACCGCTATTACCTCCTGCCGTATTAATTCCGTAGGCTGCATTTGATCCTCCTGCAATTCCATATGCAGCATTAATCTCACTGAAATCATCAGCGGTTGAAAGCACAATAACTCCAGCTCCGTCAAGTATTAAGGCCCCATTTGCAGGAATAAAATAATCACTTGGATAAGCACCTGCAGTAGCTCCTTCCGAAAGTGATGGTATTACCACCAAACCCTGAAGAACCAATGTTCCGTCTTTAATCCATAAAGCCTTCTTAAGATTAGGATTCCCGGCAGTAGTGCCAGGAAGTGTTATACTTCCATCCGATGTATTTGCTCCGAATAATCTGAAATTATTATAAGCAGATGAACTGACTGTCAACTTAAAAGTCTGGTCAGTCCCTTTGTCAACAACAAGATTGTAAAAATCAGTCTGCCCGTTACAGCTCAAAGCGTTATCACTTAATCCCTGAAAATAAACAGTAGCAAAACCATTGTTAGGAAATGCATTATAAACAGGGTTGGTCAGATTCGAAAATCTTGCGGAACCGTTATTTGTAAAATTGCCATATATCTGGATCCTATGGGAGTTAAGTTCATAATAATTCAGGAATAAACCAGTATTTCCTGTTATTGATGGCATTGGGGAAGCATTTGTTCTTGTATTGCCAGGACCAATAGCAATTGCACCAGTATTATCAACGGTAACATCTCCATTTATAATTAGCTGCAATCTTCTCGCTGTAGCATCATTAATCTGGAAAGTTCCCAGTTTAACATTCAGATTCCCGTTAAGGGTAATATTATTAACCTGGGTTACTGTTCCGGCACTCCTGATTACAAGATGATAGTATGCTCCCTGTGTTGCTGACATGGTCCCGCTGTTATTATATTCAGTGGTACCTCCATCTGTAGAAACAAATGTATTCAAGACAGTTGACGGGAAATTGGCAGAGGCAAGTTTCAGGGTTCCATTCCCTCTTAAGGCTGCTAAATTGTTTGTAAATCTGAAGGTGGTCTGATCTAAAAAACCTCCGGCATTGATTGTAACATCAAGATTCTGATCAGTAACATCGGCAGAAAGGCTGACTGTTCTCCCAGGAAGGATAACAACCTTGTCATTTATTCCCGGTACTGTTGTTCCCGGACCTGTTGTTCCACCTGGGTCAGTTGTCCATGTACTTGCCTGATTCCAGTTTCCGGACTGGTATGAAAAGAAGGTACCGCTGGCTCCGACTGTCCAGAATCCTGTTATAGTAGCACTCCCTGTAGAAGTTGCAGGATTTACACCAGGACCAGATGGTCCGGTTGCGATTGTCCAGCTTCCTGATGTATTTGTATAGGGTATTAAGACCAGCGGATTGCCAACAACTTCACCGGCATTATAGCCGAAGGAAAGAATAGTCCCTGCGTTTGGGGTAATATTGGTAGTATTTAAATCCCAGTATTTATTTATACTATTGGCAGTTACACCCAGATTTGTCGGAACTGCACCAACAGATATTGTTCTGACGGCAGCTGCAATATTGGGTAACCCGCTAATTATTAAAGGATTATAAAAACCACCGCTTCCAACAGGATATGTAAGATTGAATCCATCATTTATAGCATTAGCCGAACGGATTAAACGTCCTGTACCATTAGTTTCGATCATTTTTGTAACACTGAACGGAGCTCCTGCAATAGCAAGAGTATTAGCAAGTGTTAAATTATTTATACCGAGAGTTAATACACCGGTAGTGAGTGTAAGCGTCCCGTTTACAGTATTGGCACCGGATAAAGCTACTCCTGCAGTACGGTTAACGGTAAAATTTCTAAAACCGTTTAATACACTCGGGAAATTTATAGCAGCTGCTGCCGGGTTTCCTATCACTACATCAGAAGTTCCGCCCCCTGTCAATGATCCGCTTCCAACAGACAGCGATCCGTTAAGGGTCAGAACAGCTCCGTTAATTATCAGGGCACCGCTGGTTAAAGTCGTCAAGGTTGATATCGCCACAGATTGAGACAATGAAACTCCAAGGGAATTATTTATTGCTAAATTATCAACTGCAGCGGGAAAGTTTGTGCCTGATACCTGAGCCGCCAAACCGTTAAATACAAATGTGGTCCCTGCTCCATTGGCATTTAATGTCTGGTTTCCAACTGGAAGAGTAAGGTTTCCATTAATACCATTTACATGCCCGATGCCCAATATCCCACCTGCAGAAAGGATAAATGATCCAGTTCCAGCAGCGGCAATTGACTGAGTCCCGCAATTTAAGGTAACTGAGGGATTTACTGTAAGAGATTGTCCATTACCCAGAGTTATTGTACTGGCATTAAATCCGTTCAGATTTACGGTTTTCCCGACTGGAACATTCTGAATAACATAATTAATATTAGTGTTAGTGTAAGTCCCTGAACCGCCCCATGTTACGGAATTGCCTGCCAGAGCTCCGGCAAAACCTAAATTTACAGTACAGTTATTGCCTGAAGAGTTCCTAAAAACAGCATTTGCCAGAACATTAAGATTGCCCGCAATGTTTATTGTAGTACTTTGATTACCACCTGATTTAAGATCAAATATTGATGTATTGACTCCATCACCTATGGTCAGGTTACCATTAACCTGAAGAGTCTTATTTGAATTACTGTTTGTGAACCGCAATACTCCGGTATTAGTTCTCAGAACATCCATATTCCCGCTAACAGTAACTGTAATTGCACTGTTACCAACCAGTTCCTGATTAACTGTCTGGCCCGGGCAATTCCATATAAAATTCCCGAATTGAGGATCAGCTGAAAAATTTGTTATGGCTCCGGCAGTGATTCCTGTTACATTACATGTTGAGGTGGGTGCCCAAGTAACTCCGGCTGGAATAGTTCCACCGTCACGATTATGAATATAAAATGAACCTGGATTAAAAGTTAAAGTAGCACCTGCGCCTTTCCCCAGACCTCCATTTGTGTTAACCTGAACTGTTCCAATTATAACAAAAGCACTGTTTACATTGCTATTCTGTAAAATGTTCATATTATTTCCTGCAGCAGCCACACCTATGTTAAGAGTTGCCCCGCTCTCAACTACTAAATCAGCATTTGCCACACTTGCTCCGGCAATGCTATTGGCATTAATATCTCCCACAGTCAGTGTCCTGACCGCTCCGATTGCACTTAAAGACACATTGCAGTTCCCGGTAACCCATAACTGGGCAAGGTTGGCTGGAGCTGCAGGAAAAGTAACTGTTGGAGAACCTGAATTTGCGTCAAAAACAGCCAGATCTGCAGCTATCGGAGCAGTTGCTCCGGAAACTCCACCTGATGCAGCAGACCAGTTTGTTGTACTGGACCACTGACCGTTACCTCCCGTAACCCAATATCGGGTAAGAGCATATGAGTTGAGGGCAAATGCATTTAAAACTACAAACAACAGTATGTATTTTAAAATACCACTCAATCTGTATTTTGGAATTGTTTTCTTCCTTTCAGAAACATTGTCTTTTTCTTCAATTGAGATAAAAGGATTACAATGTGGCCTTGATTCCATTCCAAAAAAGGGATTTCTAATTTCCATATTGATCAGGTTCAGTTTTGTCAGTCTAATTGTATTCTTCTATGTATCAAACAAATACGCCTAAAAAGGATAGAGGTTTCCTATTTTAGCCAAAGGTCTAGTAACTCAACTACTTACGTTAGCGAATGTAATCATTTTTTAATCATTTATATATACCGTCAACAATGTGTTTTCAACATATTAACAAGATATTAACAATACATATTATCATTACTTTCCGTAGTTTAAAAATCTCAGTAAGATGACTATGAATAACTGTTCTTTGGTTGCTTGATAAGGTACTACCAGGAGCCACTGGACCATCTTTTTTGACCAAATCGTATTTTAGTTACACAAACATGGCAAATAATTTGACAAAACCCATATATACAACCTCCTGACACTTTTAAATTCTAAAAAACCAGCAGAACCGAAATTAGCTTCCTAATATTTATTTCAATAAACTTTTGCAGAAATGAAAATTGAACCTATATTTGCACTCTCTTCAAAAATAAAAATGGAGAACACGGGGGTTTAGCTCAGCTGGTTCAGAGCATCTGCCTTACAAGCAGAGGGTCGGCGGTTCGAACCCGTCAACCCCCACTTAAATTAAGCCCCGTTTTATGCGGGGTTTTCGATTATGCACTCTGTCTATATAATCCCGCTAAAGCGGGATTAACCCCCACTCACAATAAACCCCACAAAACAAAAACCGTTCACCTGGGTGATCGGTTTTTGTTTTTAATGTTGTAGCGGATCAGGTTGTAGATGAATATACTACAAAAACAAAAGCCAGGCATTTACCTGGCTTTCTTCCAATAAATAATAATATTAAGTTATCTTCTAATTACTTCCAAATGGAAATGACATCCAGATATTTTATTTGGCTTTCTTGTACCACATGAACCAACTTAGATTATAAATCCCTTCTGATGCAAGCTCTTCCTGAGTAGCTCCAATTTTAGGAATTGTCGGGATCAGTACATCATCTCCTGCCTTCCAGTTTGCAGGCGTCATTACTTTTTCAGAACTTGTTTTTTCCAGCGCTGTTACCATTCTTAAGAGTTCATCAGTATTTCTGCCTACCTCTTTCGGATAGAAATAAATTGCCCTTATTGTGTTTTTGGGATCAATAATAAATACGCCTCTTACATCTTGGGTTGTATTGGATTCCGGATGAATCATGCCGTATTTTTTAGAAACGGAAAGATCTACATCCGCAACAAGCGGGAAACTAATATTTATTGTCTTCTGATCCTTATATAAAAGACCCTCCATAGCTTTTTTCCACTGTTCATGCGTGTCCAAACGATCAGTAGAAATGGCAATAAGTTTTACATTCATTTTATCAAATTCGCTCTGCAGATTAGCGAGCTCAATCAATTCTGTAGAGCACACAGGCGTAAAGTCCTGCGGGTGACTGAACAGAATTTTCCAGCTGTCTCCAAAATCTGATGGAAACTTTATTTTACCGTTTGTCGATTCAGCAGTAAATGAAGGTGCTGTCTCTCCTATCAAAGGAATCTTAAAGTTCCTGTTTTCTACTGGCTTTGGCTCGTCAAACAGAAGAAAAGAAAACGGATCCTGTGACCATATTTTTGTCACAGAAAAAACGAAAAATATAACAATTATTAACTTTTTCATGACTTTAAATTAAAGTTTCTACTAAAAACATCCTTTATTTAGACTAATTAAACATAACATAGAATATAATGTTCATTTTAGGATTCTTTTTAATAAAACTTTAATAATGATTCTAGGTGTTTAATGTAACACACTAATTTATAATGATATAAATATGAGGAGAGATCATTTGAATGTTTATAAGGGAGCGAGATACTAAAAGCCGATTTCTCCATACTCAAAACCAGGCACAAAAAAAGCGTTCATGGAAACTTCTGAACGCCTTTTATATCATTAATATGTCAGATTAATTTCCAGACTGAGACATGTTATCACCTGCCGTGTTGGCTTTCTTGAACCATAAGTACCAAACAGGACTATAATAACCGTCAGGAACTGAAACTTTCCCGCTGGCATCAGCTGCCGGTGGTGTCGGAACAAGAAGGTCATTGCCAGCCTTCCAGTTAACAGGTGTTAAAACATGACTTTTTTCTGTGGTTTGAAGGGCGGTAACCATCCTGATCAATTCATCAGTGTTTCTGCCAACACTCTTCGGGTAAAAATAAATGGCCTGAATTATGTTGTCAGGATCAATAATGAATACGCCTCTTACCGATTTTGTTGTATTTGAGGCAGGATGTATCATACCATACAATTTTGATACTACAAGGTTATAATCATCAACCAATGGAAATTTTATTTTTACATTCCCATTTCCGTTCAGGTCGAGTGATTCCATCGATTTCTTCCATTGAACATGAGTATCAAGTGCATCAGCAGAGACAGCGACTAGTTTGACTCCAAGTTTATCGAATTGGTCCTGCAGTTTTGCGAGTTCCATGATCTCAGTTGTACACACAGGAGTGAAATCCTGGGGATGGCTAAACAATATTTTCCATTTACGCCCAAAGTCATCAGGAAAATTTATAGTTCCATTAGTTGATTCAGCAGTAAATGATGGAGCGACTTCTCCGATTAAGGGGATCCGGAAGTTCCTGTCTTCTTTCGATGTTGGTTGTGTAGGAGACATTGTAACATCTTGTGACCTAAGCTGTGACACAACTGTAACAGCAATAATTAATAACAGAATCTTTTTCATAAGCAAAATGGATTTTATATATTTATTTATACTTAGACTAAATAAACATACCAAAATTGTTTATGTTCAGCAAAAAGCATTATTTAACAATTTTTTTAAGAAATAATAATTGAAATGGTGCAATATTCAGATATATAAATAGTTAGCACCTCCAATTAAAAAATGACTAAGACTTAATATAGGGTATTGTAAATACAAACATAGTCCCCTGCCCCGATTCTGACTCGACGTTAATGGTTCCCCCCAGCAATTCAACATACCCTTTGCAAATAGAAAGGCCTAATCCTGTACCGCTGTATTGTCGCGAAACTGCACTATCAACCTGATAAAACCTATCGAAGATTCTGGCGTGATACTCTGCCGGTATTCCTATTCCGCTGTCTTTTACATGAAATTCAAGAAACTTGTCTTTCAGAACATATCCAAAGTCAATATTACCATCATTAGTAAACTTAATAGCATTATTTATTAAGTTGGAAAGTATTTGAACAAGCTTGGTGTTGTCGGAGAAAATTTTTGAGTCTTCATCCGAAAGAGTTGTTTTAAGATTTATGGAAACATTTTTTTGCTTCCCCATAATGCTGAACTGCTCATTAAGACTTTTCAGTGCCGCATTAAGATTAAATTCTGTCAGATTTATTTTAGCCTGACCGCTTTCCACATTTGCAATATCTACAATATCATTTATTATTGAAAGAAGCTGCCCCCCGCTTTGAAAAATAATATCAATATACTGATTCCGCTCTTCTGCTGTTGTATCGGGTTCATTAAGCAGAGTTGAAAAGCCGATTATGGCATTCATAGGTGTGCGGATCTCATGTGAGACATTGTGCAAAAATGCGGTCTTAAGCCTGTCACTTTCCTCTGCACCCTCTTTTGCGGCTATAAGATCAGCCTCTGCCCGTTTCTGCCTTGTTATATCACGGAAGCTCCAGACACGTCCAACACTTATTCCATTAATCTTCTGAGGCTGTGAATATCGTTCAAAAATTCTTCCGTCAATAAAATCGAGTTGATCAGAGCTTTTCGCTTCAGTATCTGAATAAAGTTTCCTTATAGCTTCAACAAATTTTTCGGGTTCAGTCAGCTGGTCCCTTACGAAATTAAGAATTGTTTCATCTTCTCCTGATAGCATGATCTCCTGCGGAATGTGCCACATATCAACAAACTTCTGGTTGTACTGAACAATCTTTCCTGTGGAACCAACAGCCAGAAGTCCGTCCTCAGTAGATTCGAGAGTTGCCCGCAGTAATGAAACAGAATTATCGAGTTCATCAGTTACTTTCTTCCGGGATGTTATATCCTCTATCATCACCAGGAAGAATTGTGCCTCGTCATTCTTGTTACGGATTATACTAACATTAGTTGAACCCCAAATTATTACACCATCTTTGCGTATATATCTCTTTTCGGTGTGATATACCGGAATCTCACCCGCAATCAGTTTTAGGAGGGAAATCTCATCACCGGCTAGATAATCGGGGTGAGTGAAATTTCTGAAGGTGAATAGCTTCAGTTCTTCTTCCCCATAACCTATCAGATTACAGAATGATAAATTCGCCCTTATTATACCAAAATCTTTACCGGTCATAAGTATTGAAAAAGGACTTTCTTCAAATATTTTTCTGAATTTTTCTTCGCTCTCTATCAGTGTGTTCTCAACCCTTTTTCGCTCTGTTATATCACGTCCTATAGTCTGATAAAATTTAGAACCTTCAATCATCACAATCCTTGAGCTGATTTCAACCGGAAAGGTTGTCTGATCTTTGCGTTTATGAATCGTTTCAAATGTCGCATATTCATTGTCATTAACAATATTTACGTTTCCGGTGAGCATCGATAACGTTTCGGGGGCTCTTATTTTTGCAACATTCATCCCAATAAACTCTTCACGCGTATACTGATAGTACTCCAGAGCGCGATCGTTAGCCTCAATGATATTCAAATCATTGTCTATTAATAATATAAGATCATTGGCATACTTCAGGATATAATCAAAATGTTTAACGAGTGCAAGATGTGCAACTTCCGCTTCATACTTCTCGCGATAATATTCAACTCTCTGGTTTCTGATTATGACTCCCAGGATAGAACCCGAAGTAAAGATAATCAGAATGAGGATAATAACTATCATACGCGTCTGTAATGTCATAGCTGCCAGAACCTCTTCACGATCCATCTTGGTCAGCAGATACCATGGAGTCCCGGGAACTTTATTCATCGCAGCAACTACCCTGACATTCCGGTAGTCAATTCCGTCAATTGTTCCTGTTATACCCTGTAGTGCCATTGCCGCAGGCAAATTCGCGGATGAAACAGGTCTCTTAAATGTCAGTATATCATTCTTAATATGCCTGAGTTCATTCAAATAAACTATTTCATCACCCTCTTGTCTGAATAAAATGGTTTCAGCACTTTTACTGGAAGTGGGCCACGATCTCAAAAGCGGATAAAGAATTTCCTGAGGATCGATGCGGAGTGTAAGCAATCCTACCACGCTTGTATCACTCTGATTACGTTCGATCAAAGGCACTACCATATCGAGATGGACAAAACTTACCTGAGTGGCTTTGTGCAGATCAGTAAGTACAATTTTTCGTTCTTTAATAATTTCAGACAGCAAAGGTCTGAGATGGTCACCGATCAGAGTATCTTGCGCCGGATAAGATATTCTGACATTTCCGTTATTTTCAATAAGAAGAGCGTTCTTGTAATCAAAGTTGTCTACCAGAGACTTCAAGGTTTGAAGTATCTCCTTATGCAATTGATAATCAGCCGGATTTTTAAGATATTCTGAAAACTTCATTACCAACAGATCATTCTCACCAAGGAACCGACCGTTATTGACCCGTTCGAGTCTCCATTGGGAAATCTGCTTTATTTTAAGGTAAGATATTGATGAAAGCTCAAGTTGCTGTTCAGTCAGAAGGCGATTTTTCTGGTAGTTATAATATATAATACCGGCAACAACTGAACTTATCGCAATGAAAATAAAAAGGACCAGTAAAGGCCAGTATAAAGGTGCTTTCTGTTTTTTGGCTATCATTCTTCACTCTTTTTTATTAAGACAGAAGCAAGGATTGATACCAGAAGAATGGAGATAATTATTCCCAGGGAAAGTAGAATAGGTATCTCAATATTGAAATATGAGGACAGCATTTTAAGGCCTACAAAAGTTAAGACAAACGCAAGACCAACTTTCAGGAAACGGAAAAAACCAATTATCCCGGCGATTGCGAAATAAAGTGAGCGTAATCCGAGTATTGCAAATATATTGGAAGTGTAAACAATAAATGTGTGTTTACTGATCGCCAGCACTGCAGGGATGCTGTCAACTGCAAATATAAGGTCAGATGATTCTATGATAAGCAGAACCAGGAATAAAGGCGTGGCATATAGTTTCCTGTTCTCTCTGATAATCAACTTGTCTCCGTGTAATGTTTTTGTGACTGGGAGAAATCTTCTGAAAAACTTAACCACAATGTTTTTTTCCGGATCGACCTCAGCCTCTTTGTGGAATAACATCCTTATTCCTGTAAAAACAAGAAATCCTCCGAAAATAATAACTATCCATTGAAACCTGTTAATAAGAGCAACTCCTGCAAAAATAAACAGACCTCTCATTATCAACGCTCCAAGTATTCCCCAGAATAAAATTTTATGCTGATATTGCTGATTTACTGCAAAATAAGAAAATATAAGAATAAAGATGAAAATATTGTCAACACTTAGCGAGTACTCGATTACATAGCCTGTCAGGAATTCAAGAGCCTTAACGCGGCCAAAGTCTTTATCCAGATAGATAAATAAAGCAAATAATGAGGCCAGAAATATCCATATGCAGCTCCAGATTATTGCTTCTTTGACAGGTATTTTATGAGTATGCTTATGAAAGACACCCAGATCGAGTGCAAGCATTATAAAAACAAAAACATGGAATCCAATCCAGAAATAAATGCTTGTTCCCATTAATTTAGCATTAGCCTGCAAACTTAGGAAAATATTTCCTTAATTCGGTGTTGTTAAATTATACAGCGAATGGTGAAAAAGCAAATAAGCCGCAAAGAATTCTTTTCCAAAGCATTATCCGGAATTGCAGGATTAAGCCTGGTTGCGAATAAGATGAACAGCCTGTTTCTTTCAGATTATGATTTGAGATCAATGGGTAAAACAAGTATAAGGGTTAGCCCGATAGCTTTCGGAGCACCCAGGACAAATGAAGAATCAGTGATAAAATATGCACTCAGCAAGGGAATTAATTTTATCGATACGGGGCATTCTTACGGTAATGGGAATAATGAGAAACTAGTTGGAAAAGCCATTGCAGGAGTAAGAAATCAAATCATAATTCAAACCAAGATAAGGCTCGAAATGAATGAGTTGCCTTCCAAAGGGAAAGGAAAGAAAGGATCTGCAGAAATACATGATGCTTTATCATTAAAACTTGAAGCAAGTCTCAAGGCTCTGAATACGGATTATATAGACATTCTTTTATATCATGACGCCATTGATGAGAATCTCCTTTTTCACCAGGAAACACTGAAGTTTTTTGATGAAAAAAAAAGATCCGGGATAATTAAAGCACACGGTTTTTCATCCCATAATGACTATATGAACCTTCCCGGCAGAAACAATTCAGAGGGATTCTATGATGTGGTTATGGTTCCTTTTAATCATAAAGGTTCTTTTGTGCACTCAGTTACAGGGAATTATTCTGAGTGGGATCAGTCAAAACTTGTATCAATTCTCACTGAAGCCGGAAATAAAGGTGTAGGAGTAATTGCTATGAAAACCTGTTCCGGCGGCAAATATTCACCGTCCCCAGATATCGAACCAAGTTACAAAGAAGCGGTCTTATGGGTTCTCCGGCATAAATTTATCAGTTCTGCTTCAATAGCCATGGTTAACTTTGAACAGATTGATGAACACACTTCCTGGCTTAAAGATCAAAATCTTTGAGTTCCTGTTAAAGACTCATCAGTTTTTTACATTGGAAAAACATCTTACAGGTGATGCTTATTCCCCTTTAATATCAGGGATTCCAATGACATCTTGTGATTTCAGAAACTTAAACAACTTCAGCTACAACAAACGTACTGCCTCCAATAAAAATAAAATCTTCTGGTTTTGCTTTCATTTTTGCACTATCAAATGCCTCTTTAACACTTGAATAACTATCTCCTTTAAGTCCATATTTAGCTGCTTCGTTTTTAAGGATTAGCTCATTGAGTGCTCTTGGAACAGAGGCTTTTGTAAAATAGTAAATTGCGTCGTCAGGAAATAGAGGTAACACTAATTCCAGGTCTTTATCATTAACAAATCCCAAAATAATATGGAGATCAGATTTTTCAATAAGACTGATCTGATTCATTACATACTCCAAACCCTCCCTATTGTGACCTGTGTCACATATGGTTAACGGGGAGGTTCCCAAAATTTGCCATCGGCCGCAGAGCCCTGTATTTATGACAACTTTTCGGACACCCTCAATAATATCTTTGTCTGAAACCATAAAAGAATGTTTTAACAAATAAAATGAAGCATAAACAGCCTTCAGGTTTTTTGACTGATAATCACCACCCAGAGGTGTTTCGCCTCTGATAAAATCATTATGCAACAATCCGGTTAACAGATATTCTCTTTTACCGGTTTGGTTGTCATTTGTTCCGAGTTCACACGAGAACATCTCATCCGCAAAAAAGAACTGACATTCATTTTCATTGGCTTTCCTGATAAAAACATCTTTGACAAGGGGTTGTGTTTCACTTATTAACACCGGGACTCCCTTTTTAATAATTCCCGCCTTTTCCAGAGCCACCTTTTCGAAAGTGTTTCCAAGAAGATCCATATGATCATTACCAATATTTGTAATTACGGACAGGACGGGATTAATTATATTGGTCGAATCAAGTCGTCCTCCAAGACCAACTTCAATAACAGCAACATCAACATTGCATTCTGCAAAGAAGTTAAAAGCCATTGCAACTGTCATTTCGAAAAAAGAAGGTTTTACAGACCCGATTATACTCTTATGTCTTGTCACAAAATCTATAACTTCACTTTCAGGAATCATCTCTCCATTAACTTTTATCCTTTCCCTGAAATCCTTTAGATGAGGGGAAGTATAGAGCCCGGTTTTGTATCCTGCTTCCTGCAAAACAGAAGCAATCATATGTGACACAGATCCCTTGCCATTAGTACCAGCGACATGTATTGACGGGTATTTAAGATGAGGATTGCCAAAATAATTATCAAGAACAATGGTATTTGCCAAATCGTTCCTGTAGGCTGCTTTACCAATCCTGTGATAAGCCGGAAGCTGACTGAACAGAAAATCAAGAGCATCAGAATATGTCATTATTTTGAGCATTTAGAGTTTAGCGTTTTTTGTTTAGTGTTTTTATAACTTTAAGTACTTTTGACGTTCCAAATTTCAGGCACTTAACTATACAAAATAACATACTTTAAGTTATCATAACAATAAATACCAGATTTTTGGTTATTTTGCAAGTCTTAAATGTGATGATCAGCTCAATGTACTGTTTTGATTTTAAACCACTTGGAAATGAAAAGAAAACACAACAAGAAACTTTTTATTATTGATACCAACGTTTTGCTTCATGATTATAAGTGCATATATAATTTTGAAGAAAATGATGTGATTATTCCTATTGTAGTTCTGGAGGAGCTTGACAAATTCAAAAGAGGAAATGATCTCATCAACTTTCATGCACGCGAATTTACAAGGGAACTGGATAAACTTTCAGGAGACATGCTTCTGACTGCCAATATTCCCCTGGGTGATAATCTTGGAAATCTGCATATTGAAACTGGCAAGGACTTTTCAGATAAGGTAAGTCAATCTTTCCCGGAAAGAACCGCTGATCACAGGATTCTTGCAATTGCCGAGTATGTCTGCAATGCAAATAAAGATAAGACAGTTGTTCTGATTACAAAAGATATAAATCTCAGGATGAAGGCCAAATCACTGGGCATCATCGCCCAGGATTATGAAAACGACAAGGTTGCAAATATTGATGACCTCTATAAGGGAATAAGGATTCTTGAAGGG
>Ga0182021_10006751_pt1 | contig 13615 bp, 9 predicted proteins | sample 612E3MmetaG_FD_120493 | JGI IMG/M metagenome (GOLD analysis project Ga0182021, IMG submission 120493) | Permafrost microbial communities from Stordalen Mire, Sweden - 612E3M metaG (Illumina Assembly) | ecosystem: Environmental > Terrestrial > Soil > Wetlands > Permafrost | place: Sweden...
CAGCCAGACGTCGCCCGGCAGCCGTGTCTTCGCCTCGGTGTCGTATACGTCGGACGGAGGAACCACGCTTTCGCTCTTCTGGGATTCCTACACATACGGCAACGGGAGCTACACGGTCTCCGGCGATATGAACGGAGACGGCAACTCCAGCAACGACCTGATCTACATCCCGCGCAACCAGGATGAGATGAACTTCGTTCAGAATACGCAGTCCGGAGTCACCGTCACTCCCGCCCAGCAGAAGGCTGCATGGGATGCATACATCAACCAGGATCCCTACCTGAGCAAACACCGCGGCTCATACGCCGAACGGAATGCGGCGTTCCTGCCGATGGTGTCGCGCCTCGACATGAGCATCATACAGGCGATCAGGTGGGTCTCCCTGGAGAAGCCCCAGACGATCGAACTGAGGCTCGACATACTGAACGTCGGCAACCTCTTTGACAGGAAGATCGGGCAGGCGAGCCACTTCGTGAACCTGCAGCCGCTAATCGTTCCGACGACAGCAGAAGGCGGCGTCGTCAACGCGGCCGGCCAGCCCCAGTACAAGATGCGCGTCGTCAATGGAAGCCTCATGAGCCACTCGTTCGAATACAACGCGAACCTGGCTGACGTCTACAGCCTCCAGTTCGGCATCAAGTACTACTTCTAGATTCGTGTTTCAGATGTGTGTTTATCGAAGTCCCGCTGCTTTTTGGCGGGACTTCGGTATTTGAGGGGGGGGTGCGATTAATTTTCCTGCGGTGACTCGCGGGGGACGGGGGGCTTCGGCGTGGTGGAGCGGATCCGCGAGCGGAGTATCACCTGCTGGCTGTCCGGCCTGTCCGGGACGGCCGCCTCTGCGCGCACGTAGGCGCCGTCCGGGCCCAGCACCCGGGCGCGGCTCCTGTCCGCGAGCGCCGTGACGAGAACTTCCTTCATTATCGTCGACGTCAGCGCCTTGTCCTCGACGGGGAAGACGAGCTCGACCCGGTGATCGAGGTTCCGCCCCATGAGGTCCGCGCTCCCGAGGTAGACCTCGGGGACCCCTCCGTTGGCGAAATAGAAGACGCGGCTGTGCTCCAGGAAACGTCCGACGATGCTGATGACCCGGATGTTCTCGCTTACACCCTTTTTCCCCGGCTTCAGGCAGCAGATCCCCCGCACGATGAGGTCGATGCTCACTCCCGCCCGGGAGGCCTCGTACAGTTTCTCGATCATCGCCGTGTCGGTCAGCGAATTCATCTTGAAGACGAGCTGAGCCTGCTCGCCCGCCTTTGCGTGGGAGATCTCCCTGTCGATGAGCGCGGTGAGCCGTTCCCGGAGGTTGACGGGTGCGACCGCCAGCTTCTTGTATGTGTCCCTGTTGGAATACCCGGTGAGGAAGTTGAACACCTCCACTGCGTCCGCGGTGATGTCTTCCCGGCATGTGAACAGGCTCATGTCCGTGTAGATCTTCGCCGTGACGGGATTGTAGTTCCCCGTCCCGAGATGGACGTACCTGCGGATCGCATCCTGCTCCCGTCTGACGACGAGCGCCATTTTCGCGTGCGTCTTCAGCCCGACAAGCCCATAGACGACGTGTATCCCGGCCCGCTCGAGCTGCTTCGCCCACCCGATGTTGTTCTCCTCGTCGAATCGCGCTTTCAGCTCCACGAGGACCGCCACCTGTTTCCCGTTCTCGGCCGCCTCGATGAACAGGGGGACGAGGGGGGATTCCTTCCCGATCCTGTACAGCGTCTGCTTTATCGCGAGAACGTTCGGGTCCCGCGCCGCGGAACGGATGAACTGGACGACGGGGGCGAACGAGTCGTAGGGGTGATGAAGGATGATGTCCCCTTTCCGTATCGCGGCGAACATGTCGTCGGCCTCCTCGTCGCCGAACGGGGACGCCGCGTGAAACGGGAGATCTTTCAGGTCAGGGCGGGGAACCTTCATCAGCGCCGCGAGGTGGCTGAGCCCGAGCGGGGGATGGAGCCTATAGACTTCGTGGGGGGTCACCTCGAGGTTCTCGACGAGTATGTCCTTGATCCGGTCCGGCATGGTGTCCTCTACCCCCACGCGCACGACCGACCCGAACCTCCGGAGGCGTATCGATTCCTCGATCGAACGGATGAGGTCTTCCGCTTCGTCTTCCTGGATCTCGATGTCCGCGTTCCGCGTCACGCGGAAGGCGTACGATTCGATGACCTCCATGCCGGGGAAGAGCATCCCCAGGTTTGCCGAGATAAGGTCTTCAAGCCAGACGAAACGGAATGAGGTGCCGACTCCGCCGGGAATCTGGACGAGCCGGGAGAGGACGTCGGGGACCTTGACGCGCGCGAAGCGCTCGACCCCCTCCGGGGTGCGGACGACGACGGCCAGGCTCAGGCTCAGATTGGAGATGTACGGGAAGGGATGCCCGGGATCGAATGCCAGGGGCGTCAGGACGGGGTAGATCTCCCGTGAGAACAGATCGGTCAGCAACGACCGCTCCTCCGCCGTCAGCGCGGACGTCTTCAGGAGCGTGATCCCCGCAGCCCCGAGCGCCGGGAGAATGTCGTCCCGGAAGCAGGCCGCCATGTCCCTTATCATCCGCTCGACCCGGTCGTGGATCGCCTGGAGCTGCTGCAGGGGAGTCCTTCCGTCCGGCGTCGTCTCGGCGACGCCGGCGAGCACCTGCTCCCGTATCGCGGCGACGCGGATCATGAAGAACTCGTCGAGGTTGGAGCTGACGATGGAGAGGAATTTGACGCGTTCAAGGAGAGGGTGCCTCCTGTCGCGCGACTCCTCGAGAACGCGTTGGTTGAATTCGAGCCAGCTCAGTTCGCGGTTGATGAACAGGGAGGGATCGAGCCCTCTGGGATCCTTCCTTGCTCCGATGTCCGCCGGCGTCCCCGCGCCGTTCTTGCGCCTGAGGCGGTTTGCCCGCGGGCGCCTCGTCCCCCCCTCCGTCCGTCCTGCCGGGGGGGCCTGCGCCTCGTCGACGCTCTCTTTCTTCCCCCCCCCGCGGGGTCCGGGTATGTCGTTCGCGTCAGGAACCATCATTCCACAGTATAAAAAACTTCACCCTCAATAGGAAAGATCCCCCTGAAATTCAAGTTACGAAATTGTGAACCCTGCCGATTCTTGACAATAGCGGGGATTCCTTGTACTTTGCGGCAGAATCTACAGACAAGGAGCTGCCATGGGGATCAAAACAAGTTCACTCGACAACGGGATAGGTCTCATCGAGGCGAAGGGGTCCCTTGTGGGAGGCGACGAGACGCTGGAACTGCGGCAGGCGGTCGCGGGGTACCTGGACCGGGAATACAGCAAGCTCGTGATCGACCTGGGAGGCGTCACGTACATCAACAGCACCGCGATCGGCGTCCTCGTCGCTGCGCACGCCAGCTATGCAAAGAAGGGATGGCACATCAAGCTGTCCGGCATGAACAAGAACATCACGAATATCTTCGTCATTACAAAGCTGACGCTCGTCTTCGACGTGTATGACACGAAGGACGAGGCGATCAAGAGCTTCGCATAACCCCGCGTCTCTCCGCATGCATGTGCGCGTCCGGACCCCTCCCGCTCCCCGGCGGGGAGCCCTCGATGCTTGCTTCTCACCCCCACGGACGATATATTGTGACCGTTGAAGTGTACACCGACTGCCGCAACCCCCCGGATGGCGAATTGGTGCGGCGCCGGGGCTGTCGGACCGGGAGGCAGCAGTGACAGCCCGCTCTATACTATGAGATTCGCATGAATTGCCGAGTGTGTTCAGCCGAGGTGCCCGAGGGCTCGCGATACTGTCTGAATTGCGGGGCCACGCTCTCGGATGCCGCCGCGCCGCGTCCTACCGTGGACGGTTTTGCCCTCATCAAGAACTACATCCCTCCCGAGCTCGCAAGAAAAATCCTCAACGCCGGCAAGCAGATTGAAAGCGAGCGGCGTCACGTCACGGTCCTGTTCGCCGATGTCGTCGGCTTCACCCCCCTCTCCGAGAAGATGGACGTGGAGCTCGTCTCGACGATTCTCAACGACTGTTTCCGCGGGTTGATCTCCATCATCCTCAAGTACGAGGGGACGATCGACAAGTTCATCGGCGACGGCATCATGGCGATCTTTGGGGCTCCCCTGGCCCACGAGAACGACCCGGAGCGGGCGGCACGGTGCGCGCTCGACATGCTTGCGGATATCGAGAGGTTCAACAACCAGACCGCGATCCAGCTCCCGACGCGGCTCGGTCTCCACGTCGGCCTTCACTCCGGGATGGTGATCGCCGGAAACGTGGGGAGCGACCTCCGGATGAACTATTCGGTGATCGGCGATACTGTCAACATGGCCGCGCGCCTTGTCGAGCTCGCCCCCAGCGGGGAAGTTTATCTGACCGCGGAGACGCAGAAGCTTATCGCGAACCTGGCGACGTCCGAAGGCCCCTTCAGGATGACGCTCAAGGGGAAGGCGTCCCCCGTCCCCGTATACAAGCTCAGGTCGCTCAAGGCGGAGGGGGAGGGGAAAGACGGGTCGATCGGCAGGAACGAGTTTGTCGGGCGCGAGAAGGAGATCGCGACGATCAAACGGGCGCTGGAGTCCGTCCTCGACAAGAATCAGGTCACCCTCTGCATCCAGGGTGAAGCGGGGGTCGGCAAGTCCCGCCTGAAAGCGGAGCTCATCAAGCTTGCCTACAAATCGGGCATCGCGGCGTACGAAGGCTCGTGTTCGAGCTTCGAGGTGAACACCCCCTACTACCTCTGGACGACGCTGATGAAGAGCCTGCTCAAGGTCGGCCCGGAGGTTCCCGAAGCCGACGTCCGCAAGCGGCTCCGCCAGATCACGCACACGCTCGCCCTTGACGAGCACGAACCGTACCTGGGGACGCTCCTCTCCCTCCGTTACGAGGAGATTCTCCTCGTCGACGAGACGCTCCGGAAGCAGAGGGTGTTCCAGGCGACGCGCGCGCTCCTGTGCGCGATTGCGGCCCGGAGGCCGATTGCGTTCATCCTCGAGGATCTCCACTGGATCGACAGGTTCTCCCAGGAGCTCCTGGAGTACATCTTCTCGCGGACGACGAACGTCGTGCTCTCCCTCTTTGTCCTGATCTACAGGGATGAATACGCCCACGCGAAGAGGATTGCAGAAGGGGCGGAGGTCATGGACCTGAACCGGCTCACCCGGTCCGAGGCCCTCAAGCTCATGAAGCTCCGGATGGATGTGGATACGGTTCCGCAGGCCCTGGAGGATCTGATCCTGAGCCGGTCCGAGGGGAACCCCTTCTTCATTCAGGAAATCGTCAAGACGATGATCGACAAGAGGATCATCGCCATCCGCCGCAGGAAGCTGGAAATACTCACGGACAACATCGAGGCCGGCGTCCCCGAGACGATCCAGGGGATTATCATGGCCCGGATCGACAGGATCCAGGACAGCATCAAGGACGTCCTCTTCAGCGCCTCCGTGATCGGGAGGGAGTTCTCCCAGACCCTCCTCGAGCAGGTGATGGACAGGAAGAACGACGTCACGACGAACCTGACCGAGCTGAAGGCGCTGGAGCTCGTTCTCGAGAAGGACGAGGCCCACGAGGCGGAGTACCTTTTCAAGCATTATCTCATTCAGGAGGTGGCATACAACACGATCCTCCTGAACAAGAGGAAGGAGCTGCACGGCGCGATCGCGCGGGCGATCGAGGAGCTCTTTGCGGACCGTCTTGTGGAGTTTTACGAGCTCCTGGCGTTCCACTACGAGAAAGCGGAGCAGTGGGACAAAGCCGCGGAGTATCTGAGCCGGTCCGGCCACAAGGTCCGCCAGATGTATTCGCAGGAGGAGTCGAAGGACTTCTTCGAGCGGAAGAATGTCGCCGTAAAGAAGCTGTACCAGTCGGCGAGCGCGAAGGGGAGCGTTGCGGCGACGCTGAAGGCAATCACTCCCCCGCTCATCGCGATGCTGATTCCGATCCTGCCGATCTTCGCGTACATACGGATCCTGGGGCGGTCGCACAACGTCGACATCGCCGAGCAGCTCGTCGTCGGCATCATCGCGAGTTCGCTCTGCGTCTGGTACGCGATTGCGCTCTGGTATCTCGGCGTCGTTCCCTTCCTCCGCGGGCGCCCGAAGCTCTATGACCTCATCGAAGACCAGGTGCGCATCATCTACAGGGAAGGGACGACGCTTTCCATCCACTTCTCCGAGATCGATCAACTCTCGTTCCTCAACAACCGCCTGAGGGCAATGCGCCCTCTCCGGTACAAGATCATCGATCCCTTCGGGAGGATCACCGACCCGGGGGCGATGACGTTCAAAATCTGGCTGAAGGAGGTGGCGCTGAACATCCTTCCGCCGTATTCGTTCGGCTTCGGCGCCGCGCAGGGAGAGATCCTGATACGCCTGGTGGAGGGGTACCGGCTCATGCGCATGCTGATCCCGTGGTGGAACACCCCCCTGAGGAGCCGCGACCTGAGCATCTCGCCGTTCGATGCCCGCGAGTTTTACGCCCAGCTCGACGTGGCGTACAAAAAATGGCTCCGGCAGCAGATGCTCGAGAGAGAAGCCGCGAAGTAGGAGCGCTCCCGCTTGCGCAACCCGTTGATTCACGCACAGCACCTGCCGGTCACAGTGCGTTCCTGCGCTCTCCTCTGCGCCGTTGTCGCGGCGTCCCCCCTTGCGGCGCAGCCCGGCGAAACCGGCGCGTTCCGTGCGCCGGATCTTGTTGAGATCGTCCGCCTCGACTCCTCGGTGCACCTCGACATCCGCTATGCCACCGCGGACAATTTCATGAAACGCCCGATGTACCCCGGGCCGCGCGCGTTCCTCCAGCGCCCGGCCGCGGAGGCGCTCCTGCGGGTTCACCGCGCGCTCCGCGCCCGCGGGCTCGGCATCCTCGTCAAAGATGCCTACCGCCCGTGGTCCGTGACGAAACAATTCTGGGATGAGACCCCGCGGGCGCTCCGCCGGTTCGTGGCGGATCCCGCGAAAGGCTCGCGGCACAACAGGGGGTGTGCGGTTGACTGCACGCTCTACCGGCTGAAGGGGGGAGAAGAGGTTCCCATGCCGAGCGTCTATGATGAGTTCTCCGCGCGCGCCTCTCCGCGCTACGCGGGAGGCACTCCCGAAGAGCGCAGGATGAGAGATCTCCTCCGCGCCTCGATGCGGGCGGAGGGATTCACCGTCGACCCGGGGGAGTGGTGGCACTTCGACTACCGCGACTGGAGGAGCTACCGCGTGCTTGATGTTCCCTTCAGCGACGTTCGCTGAACGATCCCCTCCTCCCTCCGGGCGTCCGCAGGGGTGAAGAGCACCATAATCTCCGTTTCGTCCGTCCCCGGGAACATGTCGAAGGGGACGGCGCGGACGGGGACGTACCCCGCCTTTCTCCACCGGAAGATTTCCCCCTCCACGACATCGATGTTGCAGAACATATGGACGACCCGTCCCGGTCTCCAGGCCGCTGCGATTTCGATGACCCCCTGTGCCGTCCCGCCGCGGGGAGGATCGAGAAGGAGCGCGTCCGTGGGCCTCATCCGGGAAAGGAGGCGTAGGAGCGTCTCCCCGGTGATGTCGGACCTGATGAACCGGGCATTCGGGGACCCGAGCCTCCGCGCATTCGCTTCCGCGGCCTCGATCGCTTCGGGTGTCCGTTCGAACCCCGCGGCGCGGCGGGCGGGCGCGCCGATTGTGAGCGTGAAGAGGCCGTACCCGCAGTAGAGATCGTACAGGTCGCTCTCCCGTGAGAGACCGAGCATGCGTCCCGCCTCGGCGATGAGGCCGTCGACGAGCGACGCGTTCACCTGCGAGAATGCGAGGGGGGGGAACAGAAATCCTTTCCCCGCAAACTTCTGGTACACCGACGTGTCGCCGTAAATCTTCCTGACGTTCCCCCGCCCCCCGGGACTCCGCGTGCCCATGTAGTACCGCCCGTCGGACCGGTCTTCGTACAGCATGACCCCGCGGACGTCCGGGCACGACTTCGTCAGCGACCGGGAGACCGAGTTTGCCGCGGAGACGACTCCCGTGTCGATGCGCGTTACGGAGAGTATCACAACGAGTTCGCTGTAGTTCCCCTTGACGATGACGTACCGTAGCACGGGGAGAAGGGGCCGCACGGGGCTCGACAGTATGGAATTCCGCATCCGGGTGTAGACCGCCGCATGCGAGGGGGGTTCCACGCGGCATGCCGCCACGTCCAGCGGGCGGTGCCCCTCCTCCCCTCCGGCGTCGATGAGCCCGAGCCGGGTCTCCCCCTTGACGGGGAAGGCCTTCCGTTTGCTCACCGTGCGGTACCCGCGCCCAAGGGGGGAACGGACGAGCGGGGCGATCGGGGTTCCCGGGAAGAGTGGTTTCCAGAAATCCCGGAGCGCTCTGTCGCGCGCGTCCGCCTCGGCCGGATAGTCCACGCTCGAAGCGTGGCAGAGCCGGCAGATTCTGGAGGAGGAGGTGATGCACGCGCCCTCCGGGACGGCGGCGCCGGCGGGACCCGTTCCGCTGAGATGTTTTTCGAATATCTCTTTGAACATGGAAGAATATACTCAATCCTCCCGAAAGAACGGCAGGACGGGGTCTCTTTTGGAAATCGGCCTCAAAATCTGTATTTTGCCGGTCACGAGAGGAGTATGGGGAGCGCGCAGAGTCTTGCCAATATATTTATCGACATCATTCCCGACATGTGCTTCGTCGTGTCGGGAGAGCTGGATGTCCTTGTCTACAACAGGAAAGCCCGTGAGCTCCTCGGCCTCCCGCAGGAGCCCTCCGGCCCCATATCGTTTTACTCGCTCCTGACGGAGGATTCCCCCCGTCCTCTTCTCCCCGTTCTGAGAACGACCGGCCGCTCTCCGGAGGCGGAAGCACGATTCAGGACCGCGGACGGCGGGGCGATCGACGCGCTGCTGTTCATACGGAAGATCGAAGGGGTCGGGGCCGATTTCCTCTACGTCATCGCGCGGGATGTTTCCGAGGTCAAGAAAAAGGAGCTCGACCTCCTCCGGTTTTCGAACGTCGTCCATTACACGGTCAACCCCATCCAGATCACCGACGCGCGGGGAAGGATGGTGTACGTGAACCCTGCCTTCGAGAGGGCGACCGGGTTCACGAAAGACGAGCTCATCGGCACCAACCCGAACAAGCTCTCGAGCGGGAAATACCCGAAGGAGTTCTGGAAAAGGGCCTGGGATCAGATCAACGCGGGGAAGGTCTGGACGGGGGAGATTGAGAACCGGAGGAAGAACGGCGAGGCCCTCTTCACGCAGCTTCTGATCTCCCCCATCGTCGACGGAGAGGGGGCGGTTGTCGGGTTCCTGGGAACGCACAGGGACATCACCGAGCAGCGCCAGCTCGAGCAGCAGCTCATGCATTCGCAGAAGATGGAAAGCATCGGCACGCTCGCCGCCGGGATCGCGCATGAAGTCGGCAACCCCCTGGCCTCCATCTCCTCCATCGTCCAGGTCCTCCTGAGGACGCTCTCCGACGACTTTGCGAAAGAGAAGCTCGGTCTCGTCCAGTCGCAGGTGCACAGGATCACGAAGATCATCCGGGATCTTGTGGACTTTTCGAGGCCGTCCAACTACCAGGTGCAGCCGACCGATCTCGTCAGGACGCTTACCGACGCCGTCGAGATCGTGAAGATGGGAAAGAAAGCAAAGGAAGTCACGTTCGTCACGCACGTCCGGCGCCAGATACCGTTGCTCCCTCTCGTGCCGGACCAGATTTCCCAGGTGTTCATCAACATCCTCCTGAACGCCGTTGACGCCCTGCAGGGACGGCACGGCGTGATAACGGCGGAGGTGGAAGGCGAGAGCGGGTACATCCGCGTCACGATTACCGATAACGGCGCGGGCATCAGGCCGGAACACCTCCCCAAGATCTTCGAGCCCTTCTTCACGACGAAACAGGTCGGCGAGGGGACCGGGCTCGGTCTCTGGGTGAGCTACGGGATCGTCAGGAGTTTCGGCGGCGACCTGGCGGTGCACAGCATATGGGGAAAGGGCACATCCTTCACAATGACGCTCCCTCTGAACGGAAAGGACAAACGGGATGGCTGAATCGATACTCATTGTCGACGACGAGGATATCATCCGCGAGTCGCTCTCGTTCGTGCTTGCGAAGGAGGGGTACAACGTGCGCGACGCGGCGAACGGCGCGATCGCCGCGGAGATGATGAAGACCGAATCGTTCGATCTTGTCCTCACCGATCTCGAGATGCCGGAGATGAAGGGGATCGAGCTTCTCGAGCACATAACGAACTTCTCCCCCGAGACCCTCGTCGTCATCATCACCGCGTACGGGTCGGTGGACTCCGCGATCGCCGCCCTCCGGAAGGGGGCGATGGACTACATCCTCAAGCCCGTGGAATTTGACGAGCTTCTTTTCAAGGTCCGGCGGCTCCTTGCCGGAAGGCAGCTCTCAATCGAGAACAAGCTCCTCAGGAACGAGCTTCACCGCCAGTATGACTTTTCAAGCATCGTCGGACAGAGCCCGGCGATGGCGCGTGTGTTCGACACGATCAAGAAGGTGGCCTCGACGGACGGCACGGTGCTCATCTACGGCAAGAGCGGGACGGGGAAGGAACTCGTCGCGCGCGCCATCCACTTCAACAGCAAGAGGAGCGCGAGGCCGTTCATCCCCGTCAACTGCGGGGCGATCGTCGAGAACCTGTTCGAAAGCGAGCTCTTCGGGCACAAGAGGGGATCCTTCACGGGTGCGACGACCGACAGGGACGGGTATTTCAAGGCGGCGGACGGAGGATCCATATTCCTCGACGAGGTGAGCGAGATCCCCCTGCATCTCCAGGTGAAGCTTCTCCGCGCGATCGAGCTGAAGGAAATCACGCCGGTGGGGACCTCCATATCCCAGACGATCGACGTGCGCATCATCGCCTCGACGAACAAGAACCTGGAAAAGGAAGTCGAGGCGGGACGGTACCGTGAGGACCTCTTCTACCGTCTCAACATCGTCGAAATCAATCTCCCCCCCCTGGCGGAACGGGGGGACGACATCCCCCTCCTTGTGCAGCACTTCGTCATGAAGTATGCGCGCGAGATGAACAAGGATGTCCGGGGGGTGGACAACGAGGTGATGAAGTGTCTTCTGGCGCACTCGTGGAAGGGGGAGATCAGGGAGCTGGAAAACATCATCGAGCGCGCGGTCATATTCGCCGAGGGGAATCTCGTGACGAAAAGTGAGCTTCCGGGGTTCTTTGAACAGCGGCAGGATGCGCTGTATCCCTTTGACGCCCGGCGCTCGATGAAGGAAGCGGTGGACGAGTTCGAGCGCCAGTATATCACGCACGTCCTCCGCACGAACGCATTCAATAAAGAGGCGACTGCGAAAGCTCTGAAGATCAGCCTCTCGTCCCTCTACAGAAAAATCGAGGAGCTCGCCATCCCTTCGCAGGCGTAGGAATTCCCTCCTGACGATTCTCACTATTTGGAATGCGGGATGTTGAGATTTTCCACTCCCGCCTCCTCCCGTGCGTTTTTTCCCCCGCTTCTTCCCCCCCCGTTCGCGCACCCGTTGGCACATATCTTGACATCAACGGTAGCGGAAGGGAGCGCCTGTTGTGATCTATCTGAAGAAAATACTCGTTACGACTGACCTCTCGCAATACTCTCTTGCCGCCCTGGAGTATGCCCAGTCGTTCGGACTGCTGTACGCCTCCCGGATATTCCTGCTGTTTGTCGACGACCATGCTCACCATAAAACCGACACGCAGGGGGTTGCCGCCCTGGCGGAATTTGTTTCCCGGAACGTCGATCCCGACATAAAGATCGTGCAGGCGGTCCGCACGGGGCACGCCGCAGCGGAGATCACGAAGTTTTCCCGTGAGGAGAGCGTCGACCTCATTATCATGGCAACGCACGGGCGCACGGGCGTGAGGCATGCCCTGCTGGGGAGCGTTGCGGAGAAGGTCGTCCGCATCTCCGCTGTTCCCGTTCTTACAGTCAAACCCCTCCCGGTCCGCGAAAGCATGCTGAGGGACGAGGACATCGAGAGCGAACTGCATTTGCGCTGAAGGGGTCAATTGAAAGATAAAAGCACACATACGCCCGCGGGCGGTCCCGGAGTAGTGCCGCAGGCGGCGGGGGACAGGGAGAGGAAATCCATACTGATATTCAGTCCCGACCTCAACCTCTGCTTCAGCCTCTCCATACTCTTCCAGGATCGGTATCATGTCGTCACGACGACGAACATCGCAACGTTTGAGAGGCTTGCGACCTGTTTCGGGGCCGACCTGGCGATTGTCGATGAGGTTCCCTCCGACTGCCTTCTCAAGAGGCTCGAAGTCCTCGGCGCAGGGCGCCCGAAAATCCCCGTGATTATGCTGTACGTCTACAACAGCCGGGACGTGGTTCTCGACCGCGCAATACGGAGCCGCGTCGATTCAGTGTTCTACAAGCCGGTGGAGGTGTCCGTTGTTTCAAAAAGGATCGATGAAATCCTGACCGTCTGACCCTCCTGCTGGCGCTGCCTTCAATCCCGCTGCACTCCTCTTATTCCCACCATTGAAAACCGCTCGGAAGAAGAATTGCAGAAATAGGAATATTTTGGCAGTTAGCATCGCAATTGTGGTAGAATTCAACAATATTGATTGACCCCTCATTGGCATGCCGATTGACATTTCTTCAATGCCTATTGTTGCAATTTTCCACACTCCGGAGCGATGAATACGCGTGCGCGCAGAACGAGTTCCGTTGCGGCGATAATGAGAGCCATCCTGCTTCTGGCCGGTGTCCTCTCTCTATCCCGCACCGCAACCGCAGGAGGCAACTCCGATTGTCTGGCATGTCACGCGGACAAAGGGGCGTCTATGTCCCGGAAGGGAAAGACGGTCTCACTGTACGTTGATGCCGCAGCTCTGGAGGCGTCGGCGCATGCGGGACTCGAGTGCGTATCCTGCCATGTCGGCTTCAGCGCGTCCGATCTCCCCCACGCAAAGAACATCAAGCCGGTCAACTGCCTCGCCTGCCACGACGGGGAGCAGTTTGCCCGTTTCAGCCGGAGCGTTCACGGCATGGTCAGGGGGGGAGTCCCTGTCGCCGGATGCAGTGACTGCCATGGCACGCACGCGGTTGTCCGCGTCACCGCGGAGCCCGCCGACGCAAGGAAACGGTTTGCGCTTGCAACCTGCTCGAAATGCCATGCCGGGGAGCAGGAGATGTTCATGGCCTCCGATCACGGCCTCGCGCTCGCCGCGGGTGTGAAGGGTGCGCCCACGTGCATCAACTGTCATGACGAGCACAATGTCAGAGCGGTGTCGGATTCGAGCGCTGAGACGAGCCGGTCGAAGGTCGCCGCGATGTGCCTCCGGTGTCATCTCGACAACCCGGATGTGCGGGCGAATGTCGGCCCCTCCGCGGGTTTTATCTCGAGCTACGAAAACAGCGTCCATGCGCGCGCAGTGAGGAACGGGAACGAAGCCGCGGCGACGTGCATCGACTGCCACGGTGCCCATGAGATGAAAAAGGGGGCGCGCCCCGATTCGAAGGTCGCCCGTGCGAACATTGCCGCCACGTGCGGAAAGTGCCATGGCGACATCCTTGAGCAGTACAGGGGGAGCATACACGGGACGTCATTCGCTTCCGGCGTCACGGCATCCGCGACCTGCACGGACTGCCACGGCGAACACAACATCCTCTCCCCGAAAGACGCGGCCTCCCCTGTCGCGGCGGGGAACGTTTCGGCGCAG
>Ga0182021_10006752_pt1 | contig 13614 bp, 13 predicted proteins | sample 612E3MmetaG_FD_120493 | JGI IMG/M metagenome (GOLD analysis project Ga0182021, IMG submission 120493) | Permafrost microbial communities from Stordalen Mire, Sweden - 612E3M metaG (Illumina Assembly) | ecosystem: Environmental > Terrestrial > Soil > Wetlands > Permafrost | place: Sweden...
AACCTCATGGCGATGTCCGAATGGATTCGGCGCGTCGCTACCGAGCAAAAAGTCGATCTCATTGTTTTTCCCGAACTGTGTACCACCGGTTATGAATGTGGCGTGCGTTTCGTCGATTTCGCGCAGCGCGTGCCCGGCCCGTCGTCGAACTTGATCGCGCAGCGCGCCAGCGACTTCGGCGTGCATGTGGCGTTCGGTATTGCCGCGAAAGAAAAAGTGGAGAGTGTGTTGTACAATGCTGCCGTGATAGTAGGGCCGGACGGCGACATGGTGGGCGACTATCGCAAAGTCCACTTGAAAGGTGAGGAGCGTTTGGCTTTTCGCGCCGGTTTCAAATTCCCGTTGTTGGAAACCGATTTCGGCAACGTGGGCTTGATGTTGGGTTGGGACATTGCGTTCCCCGAAGTGGCGCGCACCTACGCACTCGATGGCGCGGATTTGCTTATCGTGTGCGCGAACTGGGAGAAGTCGAACGATCAAGAGTGGCGCACGTATTTGATGGCGCGCGCGTTTGAGAACACGTGCTTTGTCGTCGCGGCCAATCGCATCGGCACGGATGCGACGTTGACCTTCGGCGGCCAATCGATGATCATCGGCCCGCGCGGCAAAGTGTATGCGGAAGTCGAGAACGTAAGGGTGGAGATTCCGCCGGAGGCGAACACGGCGGCGCCCGTCAGCGCGATCGTCGAACAGGAAGTGGAAGGCTACGCCGTGGCGCGCATCGATCTGGATGAGGTGCGGCGTTATCGTGAGGAGCTGCAAGTCTTGCAAGCGCGGCAGCCCAGCGCGTATCGATCGATTGTGAAGCAGTATTAGCCCTCACCCCCAACCCCTCTCCCGTCGGCAAACTGCACCGACAGGCGAGGGGAGCAGGAGTCACACATGCTCAACGGTTATATTGATTTGCGCTCCGATACGGTGACACAGCCCACGCCCGAAATGCGCGAGGCGATGGCGCAGGCCGAACTCGGCGACGATGTGTTTGGCGATGATCCGACCATCAATCGTTTGGAGGAAATGGCCGCCGCGAAAATGGGCAAGGCCGCGGCCGTGTTTGTCGCCAGCGGCACGATGGGCAATCTCGTTTCTTTGTTGACGCATTGCAATCGGGGCGAGGAAGTCATCGTGGGCAGTGAGGCGCACATCTTTCGCTACGAGGCCGGTGGATCATCCGCGTTGGGCGGGATCGCGCAATTTCAGATCCCAAACAATCCCGATGGGACTTTGCCGCTCGATCGAGTGGAGGCCGCCATCCGTGGCAGCGATCAGCACGAGGCGCGCACGAAGTTGATCGCCCTGGAAAACACGCAGAACCGCTGCGGCGGTACGGTGCTGCCCGTAGACTACATGAAGCAAGTTCGCGCGTTAGCCGACAAGCACAGCCTGAATGTTCACCTCGACGGGGCGCGGGTGTTCAATGCGGCGGTGGCGCTGGGTGTCGATGTCAAAGAGATCACGCAGTACGTCGATTCGGTGACGTTTTGTTTGTCCAAGGGACTTAGTGCGCCGGTCGGATCGGTGATCTGCGGCTCGCCGGAGTTCATCGCGAAGGCACGGCGCTATCGTAAGATGTTAGGCGGTGGGATGCGGCAGGCCGGCGTATTGGCGGCGGCGGGCATCGTCGCGTTGGAGAAGATGATCGATCGGTTGGCCGACGATCATGCCAATGCGCGGCGGCTAGCCGAAGGATTGGCCGATACCCCCGGTTTCGTCGTCGATCTCGATCGGGTGCAGACTAACATCGTGTTCTTTGAACTTGATGCAAACGCCAAAGTGACCGCCGATGTTGTTACCCAGCGGATGTTGGAGCACAAGGTGAAGCTCATCAGCCCCGGCGTACACTTCCGGCGCTTTCGGGCCGTGACGCATGCGTGGGTCGATCGGGCTGACATCGATCGCACCTTGTTGGCGTTCAAAGCGGCCGTGACGTAACGCCGACCACATCTGGCGCAGTTCAAAACCCTTGTCAGACGGCGAGGGCCATGTTACAATCTGGCCGCGTTTGGGGAGTGGCCAAGTTGGTAAGGCAACGGACTTTGGATCCGTCATTCGAAGGTTCGAGTCCTTCCTCCCCAGCCAAAAACAGCGCCGCCGATCGAATTTCGATCGGCGGCGTTTACTTTCACCTGCAGAAACGCGACACGCCTCATAGATCATCAGTAGTCATCATGAACGGCGTTCACCACCGCCCATGAAAACGCTCCGCTCCCCGTCCCCGGGGAGCGCCCTCGCGGACGTGGGCTGCGAGCATTTTCAGATACAGCCGGTCATCTTTCACAATGGCCTGGCCTCCGCCAGCACTCGATCGCGAATGTACCAGTGCAACGCCTTCTCCGTGACGACATCCACCTTTCGGCCCAGCAGACTTTGCAGATCGAGCAATAAGCCGCCCACGTCGAACAGGCTGCGGTCGTTGTCCATGTCCACCAGGAAATCTACATCGCTATCGACGCTATCTTCACCGCGCGCCACTGAGCCAAAGACGCGCACGTTGAAGGCCCCGTAGCGGGCCGCAATCCTCAAAATGTCGGCACGCCGTTCTTGCAGAATTCGGGTTGTGCTGGTTGTTGTCATCTTACTTTTTTAGATCGAGACGCAATAGTTGATTAGCGCGAGATGATCACTGATCAATAATGAAACCGGCACGAATAGACGACGATTTCTTCTTCCGTCACTTTGTAAACAAGGCGATGTTCATCCGTAATCCGTCTTGACCACAGCCCTTTGAGTTCATGTTTGAGCGGCTCCGGTTTGCCAATGCCGGTGAAGGGAGTGCGCAGTAGTTAGCCGGATCTTCAGCATCTTTCAAGGCTTGCTCAAGATGCTGGCGATTCGCTTCGCTGGAGAGTAAATATTCCGTCGTGTCCGAATCTTCCGGCTCGACCAGCACAATCACCTCAACCCGGGCCCTGATGGGCAGTTCTGGTGAACGAATTTCAACCCATCCACCTTCACGCACAATTGTCTTTTGGCGAATACTACCGATCATGATGGGCCTGCTTTCCGGTTCTCTGTATGTCGTCATGGTTCCACGCGCTAATCAAATTCTACCACTTCGCTGTTCATCCGCCCCGCATAATGCGAATCTGCTCGGCCGCGTCTTTCACCGCTTCGACTTTGCTCCGCGCTGCATCCAGCAGAATTTCCTCGCGCGCCTCGGACATGAGGTTGAAGGCGATCTTGACCATGCCGCCTTTGGCCTCGCCGTCCGGTTCAGTCTTGTAGGCGTACTTGAGAATCTGCGGCGCGCGCGGATGGCGAATCCAGGCCAACGGCCAGATGGCGGCCAGGCGCGCCGCCGGCAGCGGATCGAGCAGGGCATTTTCCAACGCATCCAGCACGATGTCCGCCGAGGAGGTCTGGGCCACGTCGAGCGCCAGATAGTTGGTGGCGTGAAAGAAGCCGCGCAGAATTTGCTGTCGGGTAGTCCCTTCGGTGCGTTCAATCAACTCGGCGACTTCCGGAAAACTGGTATCGCTTTGCAACTCGATCAAGCTCAGCGTGGCCGCATACTTCACTTCGAGCTCGGGATCGTGGATGGCTTCGCGCACGACGGGCAGGGCCTCCGGCGTGTCATTCGCGCCCAACGCCTCGAGCACCTTGACGCGCACATCGGGATCGTGGGCGGTGAGTGCGGCTTTCAAGACGGGCACGGCTTCCGGATCCTGGCAGTTGTGCAAGCCCCAGGCCGCCGCGGCTTTCACGTTATCCGGTTCGTGGGGCAGCACGTCCGCCATCAACTGGTAGCCGTGTAGTTCGCGCAGATCGCTCAGGGCGTACATGGCGCATTCGTGCACGCGCACATCCTCGTCGTTCAACGCGCGCCGCAGCAGCGGCTCGGCCGAGTACCACGAGAAGCCATACAACTCACGAGCCACACTGGCGCGCGTGGGCACGTCGCCATTGATCAACGCGTCTTCCATGATCTGGCGCGCAGCGCGATCGCCGCGCCGGCGCAACAGCCGCGCCGCGTTATAGCGCACGTAGAAATCTTTGTTGCGCAGTGCCGCCGCCGCCGCATCGAGCGAGATGGCCTCGGGCGGCAGCACGTTCAACATCGTGCCCAGGCCGCGCAGCGACAAGCGATAGTGACCCTTCTTGTGAGTCAGGCGCGGTTCGCGGCCGGTGAGGGCCGTAGGGGCGGACGGAGTGGAAGTAGTCGTCGACGAGTCTTGAAGTTCCATCGGATGTTAGTCCTGGTGCGGCAGGGCGGCTAGCGCAGGGTGAAGACCGCGTGATCGCGCAGCAATTCTGCTTTTGTTTTCAGGTCGACGATGCTGAGCAGCAGCTGCCGCCGATCGTCAATCTGGAACAGCGCCTTGATGCGTTCTTCGCCGATCTGGCCGGGTGGTTGCAGCGGCACGATGATGGCTTCATTCAGCGGCTCAATGTGCTGCGTGGCGTGATCGGCTTTGGCGACAAACACTTCTTCGCCATTTTCGTACTTCACCTCGATTTGCGAGACGGCCTCGGTATCGATCTCGCCGAGGATGAATTCCATCTCGGTTTGCTGTTCGTGCGCGGCGCTCAACACCACCTCGATCGGCTTGTCCAGCGGATAGCGGCTGCCCATCGGGACGATTTCATCGTAGTGGTGCGCGTTGGTCTCCGGGTCGAGATGGCGCAAGCCGTAGCTGTGCACCAGGTAATCGTCCAGACCCGATCCGACGGCTACTTGCAAAGCGCCTTCCGCCACGGCCGTGAACGGTTTATCACCCAGAAAGGCCACGTCGTCGAAATAACGCTTCAGCAAATTTTGCACGGACGGCATCAGCGACATGCCGCCCACCAGCAGCACATGCTTGATGTCTTCTTTGAAGATGCTCTGCTGCCGCGCGGCGTACATCACTTTGTCGATGGCGTGTCGAATGGCGGTGTAGAAACCGTTGACTTCCAGCATCTGCTCAAATTCGGCGCGTGTGAAAAAGATCGGATGAGTGCGACCGGCGGCCTCGAACATGAAGGTGGTGGAGGCCTTCGTGGAGAGATCGATCTTGGCCTGCTCGCAGTGGGTGAGCAGCGCCGCGTAGTCGTGGCTGAGTTGATCGATCGTGAGGCGGGTTTGCCGCAGCACTTCGGTCAACAGCCACTGATCGACATCGCTGCCGCCGATGATCCGGCCCGCTTTAGCCATCACGCGTGAGGCATGGCGTGAACTGGGCGCGCGCCGGAACATGCTGAGAAAGCCGCCGGTGTGCTCGCGATTTTCCGGCAGTTGGACCAGCGACAGATCGAGCGTGCCACCGCCGAAGTCGAAGACCAGCACCAGCGTGCCAGGCTCGGTGATGGCATACCCCAGCGCCGCCGCCGTCGATTCATCGACTACCCGAATTTTGTCGGCCGCGTCACCGACCAGGCCATTCAGCCAGTCCACGTAGCCGCGGAACGAGGCGACGGGCACCGTCATCACCAGCTGTTCGATCTCGTTTCGATCGGGCAACACTTCCAACAACTGCCGCATGAAATGTTCACCCGCGTCTCGATCGCCCCACATCTCTCCATCGATGAGTCGGGGCTCGGGCGCTGACGTGGCGACGACGCCGCGCTTGAAATTGCGGAACAGCCGATTGGTCTTCTGGAGATCAAGTTCTTGATCGCGCACCGCCTGCCCGATGGTGATGTGCCCGGTCTGCGCGTCATGGATATAGACTAACGACGGGACGATCGGCGGGACGCCCTCCAGGTTGAGGACGCTGAGACCGGGGAGGGCAACAACTTCTGTGGCGTGTTTGTCTTCGTTCCAGCGCGCCACCACGCTGTTGGTGGTGCCAAAATCGATCGCGAGTTTATGCCCCATAATACCTCGTTGAGTTCAACGCAATGATGAACGTAGGGATTATAAGGCATTGTAGAGTAATGTTCAAATGGGCGGTGCGAGAGACAAGCGAAGAAACCGGGGTTCTGAATAGGCGGCGTTACGCCTGCACAATGGCCTGCCGGACTTTTCCGGCCAGCTCGGCGAAGTGTTCTTCTTGCAGCAAAGTCAAATCGCGTGGCCGAGACAGTTTGATAGCAATGTCGGCGGCAATGCGCCCAGGCCGATCGGTCATGACCAAAACCCGATCGCTCAGGAAGACGGCCTCCTGGATGCTGTGCGTCACCATCACGACCGTGGTCGTGCGGGTAGACCAGATGCGCGTCAGTTCCAGCGACATGCGTTCGCGCGTCAGCGCATCGAGCGAGCCGAGGGGCTCATCCAAAAGTAAAACCGAAGGGTTGTGAATCAACGCTCGGGCGATGGCCACCCGCTGTTCCATGCCCCCCGACAAGCCGTGCGGGTACGAGGCTTCAAAGCCGGTCAGTCCCACCAGATCGATCAGCGCTTGGGCGCGCTCGCTAATCTCAACGACTGGCACATGCTCCATCTCCAATGGCAAGCCCACGTTGTCGCGCACCGTGCGCCACGGCATGAGGTTGGCCTTCTGGAAGACGATGCCGATCGAAGGGCGGGGGGCCGTAACGAGTTGGCCGTCCAGCCAGACGCGACCTTGCTGCGGCTGAATCAATCCGGCCAGAATGCGCAGCAGCGTCGATTTGCCGCTGCCCGATGGCCCGACGATGCAGACAAATTCGCCGGGTTTGATCTCGAACGTGATATTGTCCAGCGCGTCGACTTGGCCGTGTTGATCGTCATACACGTGGCCGACGTGATCGGCGCGCAAAGCGGCTTGAGTCATAACCGGGACAAGACCTCGGAGGTTTTTACATTCCAGAGAGCGGAGCATGATTTCAGCATGGGTTGATGACCACGTCGGGCCTGACTGTCAGGCGAAAACCTCCGAGGTCTGCTGCCGTAAATTACTTCACCTCATCCACAAACTGATTGGTAAACAGTTTCGCGTTGTCGATTTTCTCTTTCAGCAGACCCATGTTGCCGAGCACGCGCTGCGTTTCATCCCACGCCGCCGGATCGGTGTGGCCCAGCACCGGCGCTTGCCACAGCTTGAGCGATTCGGCCAGGACCTTCCGCTGAATGTCGTCCTTTTGAGGATCGCTGCCCAGCCCTTCCACAAACTTCTTGGAGGTGTTGAAGGCTAACTCGGGATCGGCGAGGGCATCTTTCAAGCCGCGCAGCACCGCGCGCACAAAGCTGCGCACCAGCTGCGGATTTTCTGTGATGGTCTTCTCATTGGTGACGATGCCATTGGCCACCAGCGCCAGATAATCGCTGACCGGAATCACATTCACGTCCAGCCCGGCCGCGCGGAGTTGAACCGGCTCGTTGTTGATGTAGACGACGGCGGCGTCGACTTTGCCCTGTTGCAATGCAGCCACCTGCGTAAAGCCGATATCTTGCGTCTTCACATCCGATTCTTTCAAGCCGGCTTTGTCGAGCAGGCCGCGCCAGCCGACGTAACTCGCTCCAAAGAAACCGGGCAGCCCGACCGATTTTCCCGCCAAATCGGCCGGAGTCTTGATGTTCTTGTCCGCCAGTGACACGACGGCGACGGAAAACTTCTGCCACCACTGCAGCACATACACCACGGGCAAGCCTTGTTGACGTGCCAGCGGCACTTGCTCGCCGCTGACCAAGGCAAAGGGCAATTCGCCGGCGCCGACCAGCTTCATCCCATCGGTCTCGGAGCGATAGTCGAATTCGATGTCGAGACCTTCGGCGGCAAAGTAGCCCTTATCCAGGGCGATGTAGAACGGCGCGTACTGCACGTTGGCGATGTAGCCCATCGGCAGACGAATGTGCGTGAGGGCCGGGCCGACATCGCCACGCGGAGTGGCAGGAGCCGTTGCGTTACTGCAGGCAGCCAGGATAAGGACGACGATGGTGAGAAATAAGAAAGTTTTTTTCATAGTGATCACGATGAGAGATCCGATTGTTTTTACAGATCGACGGACACCCGCTCGGCGCACGACCTGCCCGCCGTTGTGTGGCGGGGGCGCGCTCGGCGCGAGTGCCCGTCGATCCGCATTACGGTGAAACGTTGAACGTCGTTACGGCAGGACGGCGTATTCGAGTCGACCGGCGGGATGCGTGATGGTCAACTGCTGGGCAGTCTGTTCAAAGCTAGTCGCGCTCTGCAACGCGATCATATACGTCGCTTCCTGCTGCATGATTTCTGGCGAGCAAGCCATTTCGGTAGCGATCAATGGGCCGAAGGTGAGTTGATTCCCGTTGACCTGATACGTGCCGCTATATTGATTGCAGCCGTCCTTGCCGCTGAGGGAGCCGTCGGTGCCAAAGATCAAGGTGATCTGCGTATTGGCCAGGAGCGACGACTTGGATTGGTTGGCCGCATCGACCAAATTGCGTAGATCCCATTTGGTGCCGGGCAAACCGGCCACGGACGCGGGCACCGCCACCGCCGTAGTGACCAGCTCATAGTTGAAGACTTCCTTACCGTCATCAAACGTCAAGGTTAAGCGATTGTCGGACCGCGTTACCTGCGCGGGCTTCTGCAACGTCGCCAGATAGAACGACTCTTGTCCCATGATCTCGTTCGGGCACGCCTTCATCGTCGCGACCAACGAGCCAATGGCGAGCTGATCGCCACTGAGCTGATACGGGCCGTTGTAGTTGTTGCAGCCCGCCGAACCATTGACGGTGTTATCCGCGCCGAAGTTCAAGGTGATTTCGACACCGCCTACAGGGGCGTTGCTCGCGCCGAAAGCATCGACCGAGGTGAGTTTCCAGTTCGTGTTCGCCAGCTTCGACGATGACGCCGCGCTGGGCGTAGCGGTGGCACTGGGTGTGCCGCTCGCGGGGGCCGCCGTTGTCGGGGCCGCCGCTGTCGGCGCTGCACCTGCCGCGCCAGCGGGCGTGTACGTGAAGACGGTCTTGCCGCCATCCAGTGTCAGTGTCAAGCGTTCGCTTTGCTGATTGACTGTCGCCGGCGTTTGCAGCATGGTGAGATAACCTTGCTCTTGCAACATCACCGGATCTTCACACACCTTCTGTGTCGTTACCAGCGGGCCGAGGGTGAGCTGATTCCCTTCCAGCTGGTACGAGCCATTGTAATTGTTGCAGCTCCCCGAGCCACTGACTTGTCCATCAGCTGAAAAGGCCAGCGTAATCTCCGTGCCTGACAAAGGTGCATTCGACGTACCCAGCGCTTCGACCGTAGCGAGCTTCCAACTCGTATTGGCTAGGCCGGTTGAGGTCGCCGACGAAGGCGCAGGCGGCGCTTGCGTCACCTCGGCTTGGGCAGGCGCGGCGGTGGGCATGGGCAGAGTCGGCGGCAGCGTCGGTGTGGCCTGATCCTGGCCGGGCGTAGCGGCCGGCGTCATCTGTTCAGGCGCGGCGGTGGGCGGCGGGGGAGCGGGCGGTGCGCCGCAGGCGGCTAATACTAATCCCAACGATACCAACAGCGACATCCACATAGACCAACGACTCTTTTTCATGGGATCCTCGTCTCCTTGCATAGAATGTGCTTCAACATGTCAGCGACGCCACGCCAGCCATTTTCGTTCGATTAGCGCAACGCTGCCATACATGATTAGAGCCATGACGATCAATACGATCAATGCAGCGAATGTCCTGGTCGTATTATACTCGCCATTGCCCTGCTTGATGAGGAACCCCAGGCCCCGATCGGAGTTGACGAACTCCCCCACGATGGCGCCGATGACGGCCAGCGTGGCGCCCACTTTGAGGCCACTGAGCACCATCGGGAGGGCCGAGGGCGCTTCTAATTTGGTGAACATCTGCCAGCGGGTGGCCTGCAAACTCCGCATGAGATCGCGCAGGTTCGGCTCCACCGATCGGATACCGGCAACGACGCTGATCAAAATCGGGAAGAAGACGATGAGCAGACTGGTGACGATTTTAGGCGTCAGGCCGTAGCCAAACCACATCGCCAGCAGCGGCGCGATGGCGACGATGGGCACGGCTTGCGAGGCGACGACCAACGGCGAGACCAGCGAATTGACGATCGACGATTTGGCGATGAAATACCCCAGCACGATCGCCAGAGCCGCCCCGATGGATAGCCCGCCCAAGACCTCGACGAACGTGGTGGCCACGTGGCCCCAGAAAGCGGGCGTCGGCAGGATGTTCAACAATTCGTCGGCGACCTCGCGGGGCGCGGGCAGGATGAACGAGGGATATTTGCCGATCAAGATGATGAGCTGCCACACCACGATGACGCTCAACACAAACAACCCGATTGCTCCCACGCGGAGCAGGGGCATAACCTTGCGCGGCAGTCGTACCACGCCTAACGGACCGCGGATCATAATCATTTGCCTGGACTTCGAAGAGACCGCCATGTTGGCCCCCTTAGGGTTCGAGATGCTTCGGGGCAATACAAAACCCCGAAGGTGTTCTGGCATCTTCGGGGCGCATCACACAGACCCACTTCACCCTTGATGTCGATCGAAAACCCCGAAGCCGTGGAGCTGGCTGCGGGGCAAACGGATCAACACGCGCGATGAAACAGCATCGTGTACCCTTCTTATATCCGGACTATACCGTCGGCTCCGGAGTTACACCGGATCATGTCCTCACGGACTCGTGGGCTGTACCACCGATCGGGAATTGGTCGCGTGTTGTGGACGCGCCCTCACCCTGCCCCGAAGGTTTATTATTCAGTTGACTAGATTATATCACTCGCCTTAAGGGTGTCAATCGAAAATCCCTGCTTGAGTATAACGCACAAGTGTTGGTGACTTTTCAGGCGCTCGCGCAGGATGGTACATCCGGCGCTTGGCGGCACGGGATGTACCATCCCGTGCAAGCACGCCCTACAGTTCTGCGTTATACCCTCCCTGCTTTTCATCCTGCTTTGGGCGTGACAAACGAACTATCACAAAGGCTTGAGCGGGCCGGTCTGGCCTGCGTTCAAATCGCCCAGTTTGCCGGTCGAAACAAAGATGGTGCGTTCGCACAAATTCGTGGCGCGATCGCCGATGCGTTCCAGATTGTGCGCCACCCACAGCAGGAATGTCGCGCGGCTGATGTTCTTGGGGTCTTCCAGCATGTAGGTCAGCAGCTCGCGGAAGATCTGTTGATACATTTGGTCGACTTCGTCGTCACGGTCGATAACCCGGCGCGCCAGCGCTTCGTCGACGTTGATGAAGGCGTTTAGGCCTTCGCGCGTCATCTCTTTGACAATGTTTGCCATGACGGGCATATCGATCAACGGCTTGAGCAGCGGTTGATCCAGCATGCGCAGCGTGATGCGCGCAATGCCCACCGCGTGATCGCCCATGCGCTCCAACTCGACGGCGATGTGCGTGGCGGCGACAATGGACCGCAGATCGTGCGCGGCGGGCTGTTGCGTGGCAATCACCATCAGGCACTCTTCTTCAATTTTGTAGCGCAGCTGGTTGATTTGCTTGTCGTCCTCGATGATCTGCTGCGCCAGCGCGCCATCGCGCTGCTTCAGGGCGACGATAGAATTATCGATCGCCGACTCCACCATGCTGCCCATGCGCAGGATGTCGTCTTTGATGCGGTTTTCCTCGCGGTCGAGGGCGCTGCGAATTGAACTGGTGGTCATGCTTTCCTCCGATTGACTTCAGGCTGCCAGCGGCGCAAATAGTCTACTAGTCGATCTTGAATGGCATCGCGCACGGCGCGAAATTGTTGAACTTGTTGATCGGGCGGAGCGTCCGCCGGATCGGGAAATCCGATGTGGACGCGCTGTCCCTGACCCAGCCATACCGGGCAGTTTTCAGCCGCATCATCACAGACCGTGATGACGACATCAAACGGCGTGCCCTTGAATTCATCGGCCGACTTCGAGCGGTGATCGGAAATGTCGATCCCGATCTCGCGCAGCGCGGCGATCGCCTGTGGATGCACGTACCCGGCCGGCTGTGTGCCGGCGGAGTGCGCCTCAAACCGATCGGCCAACTGCGCGTTGATGAGTCCCTCGGCCATTTGAGAGCGCGCCGAGTTCCCCGTACACAACACGAGTACGCGATATTTTTTATTCGTCATATCCAAGCTCATTGTAACACTCTCGATCAGCAGGGTCAACGCCGCACGGTGCGTTCGCTGAGATTAACGCACCGATCGCCGATGCGTTCCAGATTGTGGGAGACCCACAACAAATACGTCGCTTCGGCGACCACGGTGTTGTCTTCCAGCATGTACGTCAACAGATTGCGGATGTTCTGTTGATAGTATTCATCGATCTTGTCGTCCAGCACCGGGATCCGATCGGCCTGTTGAAGGTCGTCGTAAGCAAAAGCATACAGACTGCTGCGCAGCATCCGGCGCACCGCTTCGGCCATGCGCTCGAAGTTGCTCAGCGGCAGCTGCGTGGCCGCGTTCAACTTCAATACGATGTGGGCGATGCCTGCCGCATGATCGCCCATGCGCTCCAGTTCGCCGGCGGCGTGCATCGTCGCGATCAGGCGGCGCAGATCAATCGCCACCGGCTGTTGACGGGCGATGGTCACCAGGCACGCTTCTTCCAACTGGTAGCGGCGCCGATTGATGAGCTCATCGGTTTCGATCACCGCGCGCGCCAGGCTGCGATCGTGGTTGAGCAGCGCCGCAAGCGCCTGATCGATGGCCGTGTCAATGCGATTGCCCAGGCGCAGCAAATCATCGCGGACGCCGGTCAACTCCCGATCCAGTTCGAGGCGTGGGGCATGAGCAGGTTGGGTCACCATGCCGCCCTCAATCGATAGGTCATGGCGAGCTACTGCGCGGCAGCCTGAAAAGGTTGGGCTGTCAGCGGAATCTGCTGCTCTCGCAGCCAGGCCCGCAGACGTTGATCGATCAAATCGCGCACCTCGCGGAACTTGGCCGCTTTCGCATCGTCTGTGCCTTGAAAAGCGGCGGGGTCCTCGAACGGCCAGTGCAAGCGCTGCGTGCCAAAGGGGAAAATCGGGCAGCGCTCTTCGGCGTTAGAGCAGACCGTGATGACGTAACCCATGTGGACTTTGCCCAGATATTCCATCACACCCGTGGAACGTCCGCCGCTCACGTCGAGGCCAATTTCATTCATCACCCGGATCGTGTACGGGTTGATGCCCTTCGGTTCGAGTCCGGCACTATAGACTTCGAAATGATCTGAAGCGTAATAGCGCAGCAGCGCTTCGGCCATAATCGAACGCGCCGAATTGCCCGTGCAGAGAAAGAGAACGCGTGGCTTAGGCATATTTTTATCCTTGTGTGCAGAACTAACCGAAACGCCCGGTCACGTAATCTTCGGTGCGCTTGTCTTTGGGCAGCGTGAAGATCGTCTGTGTCACATCAAACTCGATCATTTCTCCGGCGCGATCGGGGCGCATCATCATCATCGCCGTGTAATCGGACACGCGCGCGGCCTGCTGCATGTTGTGCGTGACGATCACAATCGTGTAGGTGCTCTTCAAGTCCTGCATCAACTCTTCGATCTTCAGCGTCGCCACCGGATCGAGGGCCGAGCACGGTTCATCCATGAGGAGGACTTCGGGTTCGACGGCTAAGGCTCGCGCGATGCACAAGCGCTGCTGCTGTCCGCCCGAGAGCGCCAGCCCCGATTGATTCAATTTGTCCTTCACGTCGTCCCACAGAGATGCCGCCCGCAGACTCTTTTCGACAATCTCCGTCAAGTCGCTCTTGCGCCCGATGCCGTACAGGCGCGGGCCGTAGGCCACATTGTCAAAGATACTCTTGGGAAACGGATTAGGCCGCTGAAAGACCATGCCCACGCGGCGGCGCAC